>Ga0194115_10007409_pt1 | contig 10885 bp, 15 predicted proteins | sample TA2MahsurfametaG_3_FD_148656 | JGI IMG/M metagenome (GOLD analysis project Ga0194115, IMG submission 148656) | Freshwater microbial communities from Lake Tanganyika, Tanzania - TA2015002 Mahale S4 surface | ecosystem: Environmental > Aquatic > Freshwater > Lake | place: Tanzania: Lake... | reverse complement strand
GGGCTTGTACTTCCAACCCAGCACGGACTGGGTTATTCTTCCTTAGACGAGAATAGTCGTCATAATTTGCTGGTTGGGTACTCCATTGTGAGATATCATCGTCTCTCTCCCCATTATTCTTCTTGGCAACCTTCCATTTCACAGGCAACGAATAGGAGGATTGAACATCCTCATCATCGTATGTATCATCTTCGTGATTATCATAGTCACCTTCATCATCTGTCGCAGCCTTTCTTGCCATCTGTGTCTTCTTTCTTGATCCCTGTCGTCGTTCCTCTTCTCCTTCTTGTCGTGGCTGTTGTTGTTCTTGTTTCGTGTTCGTGTGGATGAATGAACCGATTAGTCTTTGAAGTTCTTCTGCATCGTATTCACCCCCATAAATGACTGCGAAGGCAGCATCTGAAACGGAGGGGGGACAATCGAACCATGGTCGTCCTTCAATCTCAATGGTATCTAATAGTCGAGCAAGACCGATCCGATTTTCGGTCGGATTCGGATGTGACAAATGAGCAATCACAGTATTGAATCGACTTTTGTGTTCTGTATATACCTCACTAGATGTAGTCGTATCACATACAGAATTGTCATCATGGATTTGAAGGTTGGCAATCCTACGCACATAGGAGGATGGCTTTCGAAGTTGTTGTCGTTGTTGTTGTTCTGGCCTTCGTGCTGGACTAGTCTCAGAAGTATGACTAGGTGTATCTGCTGTGAAGACACTCATTTCACTCATCCCCATCGAAAACAAACTTTCTTTCTGTTGAGGACTTACACTCGTCCTTATGATGTCTCTCATATCTAATGCTTGACGTGACGATGATGTAGGTTCGATGTGAGTCTTTCTTCCCTTCGTTTTGTCTTCTTGTTCTTCTACGTCGACGGGATGTGTTTTTCGACAGAAACACATCCCAAAGAGTCGGAGAGGAAAAATCTTCTTTAGGATTTTTCGTTGCTTCCGGGAGGGTGGAGTCATGATTGATGGATGGAAACAGTATCTATGGGATGGATAGACAATCGCTTTCGCTCTTCAGCGGACAAGTGAGAGGCATCTGGGGCTTGAGAGAAAGCACATGCCATAGAGGTGTGTGATGCAAAATTTTTTGGTTCGAGGTTGTTCTTTTGCTGAATCGTGGTTTGATGCTTCCGCGTAGTGGATATCATACCCGCTACGACCACTGGGGGGAGGGGGCATATGATGTGAAACCGGTAGAGCATTCGTGCGAAAAACAGAGCTCCTGGGCGCCCCATGTTGAATGATAGTGACATCCGCGGCGTTGTCGTGCGTACAGAAAGTCCTCCACTTGGCACGAAGTTTCCTGTTATCCAACACGTCAAGGATGGTTTCAACCCTGTTCGATACGCCATTGCCTTTCGGCGATGAAATCGACAGTCAACAACTACCATAGTCAGCTTCGACTATATTCCTTTTCGCCATTTTACTACAAGAAACCAGATGATACAAGGGCAGATATTGATACTCAATCTCCTTTCGTCTCAACATGACAGTGACTCCTCTTCCTTGAGTAAAGTTGACGACAGCTGCTGTTACACTTCGAGTCGATTCGAATGCGCGATCACAGGAGAATAGGATCACACACAGTCACAGCAACGTACAACAAACAGCGGATTCCGTCTCATGTTCTTTCATTCCGTATTCATCCTACAAGATCAAAATATTCCCCATGTGCAAATCTGAAAGTACCGTGTCTTCTGTGGCAACGGTGGGACTTGTCTTTGAAGATCTATCTTTATTCGGTTCCCATCAAAAAAGGATGAATCTTTCACGATTCTCAAGGGTATCAACGTTGCCTTTGCTCCAGGAAAGGTCGTGGCTCTCATGGGACCGTCTGGGTTCGGGCAAGTCTACCCTATTGGATGTTCTTAGCTGGTCGGAAGACAGTTGGCAACTTGAATGGGAAAGTCCTCTTCAATGGCAGAGTTCCGACCAAGGATGACTATCGCTTCTCAGTCGGATACGTCGAACAAATTTGATACACTCGTTGGAGAGTTGACCGTCGAAAAGATGCTCCGTTATATGACCGAGTTGAAACTACCCAGCAGTGTCTCAGCTGAGGAATGCGAGGCCCTCGTCGTGGAGGTCATTCTCAGATGCTCAAATTTGGAATCTTGTCGATACATCATCATTCGAAGTACTCTCTACCGTAGAAAAATCTCCAGTGGACAAGCCAAATGTGTCGACATTGGCATAGCCCTCATCACCCGTCCTCCGATTCTGTTTTCCTGGATGAACCAACGTCGTCTGGACTTGATATTCGTGTAACGGATGGAAGTGATTTTGAACTATTGAGGCAGCTTGCGCATTAAGCTGATCGCAACATCATTTGCGTACAGTACCCGATACCGTAGTAATGTGATACCGGAACTCCTTTTTACTACTATTTCAACCCATGGGGCATGTTGATGTCTTGCCGCGTGTCGACTTTCCTCACTACACCTAATAACGTAAAGATTGTAACTAATTCTTGAACTCCGACAATTCATACTAACAGTTTGTAGATCTTCCTTCTCCTTTGTCTAGCACATTCCTATTTCATGTACTACAGTTCTTCTTTCCTCACCACCACTGTGTCGAGCAATGTACCAACAAAATCTCGAAGAATGCACGTAGTTCGATTTCGTTCACGAGTGTTGTACAAAAGCAACGATCTTTGGACGTGGTATATACGAGATGTTCGTATTCCGATTGCCCAAACATATCGTTTCCGACGCAATAAACGAAGAGTTGAGTGATTTGAAAAGTTTGCGTGCAGGAAGGGATACTGACAGCGATCCTTCCTATCGTAGTTAGACCGACATACGACTACATCGACCCAGATAACAGTGGCCAAACACGGACGAGTCACAGTCTCCACACACACAAAAAAAAGCAAGCTCGGCCAGCTTGGCGTGTCATTCTACCCCCACACCCCGAATCAAGAACCAAAGACATTACTCTGTTAGCATCCGAATCTTTTTCATCGCTGTAATGTCAGATTACCTTCCACTAGTTCCGAATGGGGATATCTCCGTCAGGCTTTCGTGGAGACGCCTCGATGATATAGGAGTCGAAGAACTCTGCGAAGCGTTGATGAATCGGACCTCAAAAGTTCAAGAACTTGTCCTCAAGGGGAACAACATTCAATTCGAGGGTCAAAACGTTAGAAGTCAACATAACGCTCAAGACATTAGACCTATCCTGCAATGTTATCGGACGAGAGGGAGCCCTGGCGTTATCTAAGGCGTTGGAAAGTAACTCGACTGTAGAAGTTCTGTGCCTTGCCAACGCCAATCTCGGAGTTGAGGGTGCCGTAGCTATTGCCACCGTGTTGGAAATGAATAAATCAATCAAAACACTAGATCTCGACAGCAACAAAATCGGCAATCAGGGCGCCATGGCGATGGCCAACGCGCTAAAGTGCGGTACAGGAATACTCCAGAGGCTACGGATTTCGCTCAACGAAATTGGACCCCAGGGTGCAATGGCGATTGCCAATGTACTAAAGCGCCACAATACTACCCTCGAAGTATTAAACCTCGATAACAACAGATCGGACAGCGGGGTGCCATGGAGATGGCCAAGGTACTTGAAACCAATTGTACCCTGCGTGAACTGCGACTTCAGTCGAATCACCTTGGAACCAATGGCGCGGCAATATTGGCAAGGGCATTGGAAGTGAATTCGGCACTCAAAGAACTTTATATTCCCAACAACAATATTGACGATGAGGGTGCCAAGACTTTGGCCACGGCACTCGAACGGAATGAGACACTTCAAACCCTATCCATTTGGTGCAACCGTATTGGAGATACAGGTGCTATTGCAATCGCCGAGGCACTCGGACGCAATCGGACTCTTCAAACCCTCTCCCTTCAATACAATCATATTGGAGATGTTGGTGTCTTAGCATTCGTCAAGGTACTTGAACACGATGAGACACTTCGACGTCTGGGACTCAATGGCAACAGGAGTATTGGAGATTTGGGTGCCTTGGCAATCGCTGACGCATTGGAAACCAACAATACACCTCTGCATCTAACCGTAAATCTTGATTACTGCAGTATCTCATCCGACCTGGTGGATCGAATCAAGTACCTCATCGAAGAAAATTCGAGGAAGTGTCCTATCATTTCGTGAGTGAAAGTCTATCGACTTTTGTTTTCTCTTGCAATATTCACTAGCTTCCAGGGCGCGTTACTGGGACCCGTTGAGTGAAGCGAAAAGAAACATAGAACGATTGGGAGAGCGAGGAAAGAAATGGAAAGATTCAGCACCCAATAAGTAGCGAGGTCTCGAAGACACGTCTCATGATATGATACTCTAAGGCACGTGATACTTCTTGACAGCGAGTAGATCGTAGGGTTGGAAGGATCCCACGGCATGATGTTAGAAAAGAGCTAAAGTACTGTAGGCGTCAAACTAGCCAGGGACGCGGAAAGAGTCCAGTTTTCTGGCTCTGTTGTCTCCTTTTTCTTGAAGCTGTTCCTTACCCTTGGCATACTACCGTCTCGCCCATCGATTGCCGCACGATACCCGGTCTCCGATGAACTTTTTTCTATCTGAAGCTGTATTTTTCTTGCGTGATTGAGATTCCGTAGCCTCGTCAGCACCCCCATACCTCGCAAGATCATCACATTCCACATGGACCCCGTCCAATGATATCCCTTTGCCCCGAAGAGGCTTTACTCACAGTCAGTACCAACACGATTTCTCTGAAAAACTAACCTGACAGTTACTAAGCTAAGCTAATTATTTTACTGAACCTGAATCCATGTATCTTGTCTAGCGGTGAACGATACAGTGTTTATTTACCTCCGTTGACTGAGTTTGGCATTACAACCTCAAGTAATCTCGTCGCTTCCACCTTCACTTTGGGGCATCGAGCTTCCCCACCAGATTCTTGCAAATCGAGAATGAATGGAAGCAAAGTATAGTGTATCATGGGAAGAATATTTCTTGAATCCAATGTCGTCAAAAGGCGTAGAAATTTCAGTGAGAGTTTGGAAAGTTGAGCAGGGATTCCACTCTCAATAGTTCTGACCAAGGTCTGTATCAAGCTAATCCAAAATTCACTGCTATAGTCAATGGCAGCAGTATTCGTTGAATTAGTATTCCGTGTCAATTCCTGAGTACAATCGACGAGGAAACGAAGAGATATGAAATGTAGGGCCCCCCATTGTCGTCCGGGGGGATGATCTCGATCACCCTCAAAATCGTCTAAATCATCCTCCCATGTCGTATCATGTGATAGGCCATAGGTGACATCCGAAAGGGCAGAGACGAGGGAATCATCATCATCATTATCATCATTCTCTTTGGTCGACGAACGAATGTCAACATCATCACACATGAATGATAGCAATAGAGTCCGAATTCGTCGACCGGTCGGATCTTTCCTCCGTAGGATGATCGTCTCACAAATCTCCTGTCTCGACGCGGGGTGTAACTTTGTCAGCTTTGCAAGCTTTATAAGCACTTGGATACCCTTTTGGTTATCCTGAAGGTTTTGACTGACAAGTAGTGGAATGGCAGCCTGGAGTGTGACATTCGGTGCCTGTGGTGGAACTGACAATACTGACTTTGTGGGTGACGCAGTAGCCTGGAGATTATCATCTCCATTCTTATGATGATTCCTCTTGGAAGAGTTTTTCTTGGGAGATAGAATAGAAGTCATAGTCGCACCAAAACCTTTGGAGACTTTACTCGGAGTCTTCCGAAAGGGATGATGAAATCGTGATGATGGTCGAAGGGTCGGTGTCGACAGAACTGGGGATTGTTCTACTACCGGTCGCGACGACATGATGTCCCTGTATCCACAACTGTAAATATCACGAGAGAAAATGTCAATAGAATCTCAATCACTCGGTGCGTGTTTGATGGTGGATGTATAGAAGATGATGTCGAGTAGAGGAGAAGAAACCTAGAGTATACCCCAGTATTCGAACAATCTCTCAATCAAATAGGACAGTGAATCCAGACTCTTTTTCTTGGAATCAACTCGTTTTGGGGGAGGATTCACCGAGTGTCAAATGTTTTTTTTTTCTGTTGGTAGAGGAGGGTGCGAGTATGCCACCGGTTTCGTGAAGCAACGGTAGCCGACTTGCGCGCGCAGGACCTCGGACTACTGTAACAATCCTACCACCGACGGGCTTCCTCTCGTATGCAGAATTTTTATAACGGTCATCATGAAGCCAGGCAACCGTACCGGTACGGTAGTTGGCTACCGTACATTTTCGTGGATCGACCGGCGCGGCGGGCGGTCCTTCACGGTATGAGAAGATTCACCAAAAAAGTCACCATCCCACATCACACTCACAGTCATCGCGGTCAAGAGACGAACGCCGAAGATGGAACAAACACGTGAACGGACCACCGAGGAGTGTCGTTGTGGTGGCAAAAAGGGTGACGTCCCTCCTTCTTTTACGACAATTGTGACATCCGTATCTTTCCATGTTGTATAGATGCAAGTAGGACTGTAGTAGGAGGTGACAAAAACCGATGCTAGTAGCCATTATTTGATTCGACGACTATGAACGACAGTTCCTCCAGTCACCGCCACATCCCGGTGTACCATGAAGGAAATCAAGAGGTCATTCCTTCATCGCAATAGAGTAGTCGTCGTCTTCTTATTTCGTCAAAGATCAACATTTCCTTTAAATTATACCTTGCTGTAATCAAGTTTGGATTCCAATCGTTTATTGTCCAGAATTTTACGAGCAGCCTTCATGAAATCTTCTTCCAATACATAATCTCGATCAGATCGGATGGCAAATAATCCAGCTTCCGTACAGACATTCCTCATATCGGCACCATTTAAACCGTCTGCCAATTTGACGACACTTTCATAATCAATTTCACCTCGTTTGGTAATATTCGCGGCATGGATCTTGAGAATCTCCATCCGTTGGGTCTCATTCGGTTCTGGGATTTCAATCTTCCGATCTAAACGTCCTGGTCGTAAAAGAGCAGGATCTAAAATATCTGGACGATTCGTCGCCATGACCATCTTTACTTGACCTTGATCTTCAAAGCCATCCATTTGATTCAAAAGTTCCATGAGCGTACGTTGAATCTCACGATCTGCCGATGTCCCCTCACTGAAACGTGAGCCTCCAATCGCATCGACTTCATCCATGAAAATCACACAAGGTTCATGATCTCTAGCAAATCCAAACATTTCACGAATAATTCTTGCAGACTCTCCAATGTACTTGTCTACAATCGCTGAAGCGACAACCTTGAGAAAGGTCGCACTGATGTTGCACGCAAGTGCACGGGCCAACAACGTCTTTCCAGTCCCAGGAGGGCCATACAGCAAGACACCTTTGGGAGCCTGAAGAGAAAAAGGGAGGGAGATAAAGAAGGACCAATGTGAGGATCAACGTACGTTTGGACTCTACAAGCATGACTTCCAGTTGTCGCAAACCATCCAACTGCAAAAACTGAATCGCCTCTCCACTTGCCTTGATCCCTACTCGAATAAAGAGTTCTGGATTCGTTAGGGGGAGTTCGATGACTTCTCGTAATTCACGGATCTGTTCACTCAACCCACCGACATCGGCAAAGGAAACACCCCCATCTTCTTCGGAGGCTTGCATATGGAAGACTGTCGGATCGACCTCACGGGGTAAGACTCGCATAATCGTCAAGGTTGTCATATCTAGGGCGACTCGAGTCCCTGGCTTTAGTTTGCTATGATTCAATCGACTACGACTCCCCACAACATATCGTGGTCCACTCGATGCCTTGACGATGAATCGTTCATTATCTAATTGTTTCAAAACATCTCCAATAATCTGTCCGACACTTTGTAAGGCTGATAGGTCATCTTCTGTCTTCTGATACCGTGCTGACAGACCCTTGACATCTTCTCGCATTCGCTTTAGACGGGCCTCGACTTCTCTATGTTCACGGATCTTAGCCCGGTAATCCTCTAGAACTTGTTCTCGTTCACTTCGTTCTCGTTCCTGTGGAGCACCACCACCACCTCCACCAGCAGGATTCCCTTCATTATCATTCATCTTTGCTTCGGTGTTGTTGTTGCTGCTGGTAGTATGTTAATGACCTCAATGAAGTTGATAGAACTGTGGCTATGCAGAAAATCCAGACGCTCTATCCGAATAAGAGTTGGATAGTGATTGATTGATGAAAGCGAAACGACTGTCATCCATCGTGCCATCGATCCAATCGGTATGTACCGCAGAGAAAAACATCCTTCCTGTTGCTTCGGTGACATTCGTCCATTCGACTCCCTCGTCTCGATTCGAAAGATCTCTACACCACTTTGACTCCTTCGACTTGCCGTATGTAGAACTTCGCCATTGGAACATGGAATCCAGATCTTCCGCGTGTCGGGTCCGCCCCATTTCTCCATCCATCACATCCTCCCCAAACGAGGACGGGTGTCAAAAGCGCCCGAAAGGTGACAGTTCGCAGAATAGGATCCGTTCGCTTCCACACATCCATCCATCCAGGCCCTTTCCCCATCGATTGTTATGAAGAGTACAACTCTCAAAGGATCTTTCATCCGGTAATGTTGTTTCATCGTCCAGAACTAATCGTTTACCTTCTTTTGTGGTCTGTCAATCAGGTACAAGCCCTGATTCCACCATCGAAGACGACAACACCACCTGGAGTCCTACCCGCATCTTCTGCTTCTTCGTCCTCTTCCTTCCCTATTATTGTCAAGGTTTGTCGTAACAAGACGTGTCAGAAACGATCTCCGAATCTTGTACAAAGTCTTTCCAATTTATTAGGAAAAGATTGTATAGAAGAATCAGGATGTTTAGCACAATGTGATAGAGGACCGAATATCCAAGTCTCTCTGGAGGAACACCACGGTCAACATCAACATCCATCCTCAATACGACCATCCAATAGGCAAGATTCCTCTTCTACCGTAAGGAATCTTCCTCAAATATTACATGAAATTCATGATGTGACGACTGCTACTATTCAACTTGAGTCGATCATGACCACTCTTGGTAGTGATATGATGACAGTTTCGAAACTCATCAAGGCTGCGGCTAAAGTATTGGAACGTGCATCCATCACATCAGGTAAATACCTCTCGTCGTCATCTTTATCATTGTCGTCATCATCATCGTCATCCATCGGATGCTTTTGTTATCCACACACACAAACACTCTCCTCCCCAAAGCCAGAAACGTGTCGTTGGTTGTTGTGGGGTTGTTGGATTTCGCTCTCTTGCGTTGCATATGTCCCGTATGTGGTGATTGTCGTGAGGGTATGCGATGTATCCAACAAAACCTACAAAACAACATCGACGACGACGAAAACGAAAAAAAGGCAACAAATTTAGAGTCGCCGAAACGAATTTTTTTACACCATTTCGTCACCGGTGCTACTTGCTGCCAATAGGAACATTGTAAAGGAAGGACCTTTTTGTGTCATACCAAAGTTTTCTACCTTTGAGACACAATCTATGAGGCCTTTCAATTTACGACATTTTTTTTCTTTTTTCGTTGTCGTTTCTTGGAATGGGGGGTGGTTCTTCCTGTGGATGATTGTTTGTTTCTCTTTAACAATGACAAAAAAGGAACCAATACTCTCACCCTTCCACTTGTTGTTGTCCTTCTTCTTCTTCTTCTTCTTCTCCTTTATTGGTTGGATGCGGTGTATTTTCATACACGTGGACTGGTTTCTCGCTCGTCCCCGAACGCGTTCAAATATGGGCATGTATGATTGGTATGATAGAGGCCTTGGAACGTGAACGATTGACGACGAGTGTGATTGGAAAACTCGTATTGGAACCACATCCACAATGTACAGCCTTGGCATATGCATATGCATTGCGGGCTCAGGCTAGAGAGGAATTGAAGAATTGGGTGGGTGCCATTGAAGACGTACAACAGGTATTATTAGACAAAGGACTACATGAAACAGCGACTGAAAAGTCTGTCTCTATCTGTTATCGAGTCTGGGCGGACTCGGAGGAACAACTTCATCATCGAGAAAAGGCGATTGCTGTCTTACAAGATTGGCAATTGGCACAACCATCCTTTCGGACCAAACTACAGCGAGAAGTCCAAGATTTGTTAGTCAAGAATTCTCCGTAGTTGTTGTGCGTTAGAGAAAAACCGAGGCGATCTTCCTTGGATTGACGATAGTCATTTAGAGGGAGACCGATCCATCTGGACAGAAATGCTTTGGTTGCGCCCATTTCTGCCCATGGTTGTTATACGTAATCTACGCGACTCCAGAAATGATCTAGTTTCACGCCAAACCATGGTGATGCGAGGAGACCACGGCGATTATCGACAAAATGGGTGGTGTGATCTCTCTCGCCTCGCACCCACTACAGCGGATACCTTGGGAGACCAGCATCGGCATACGTGAAGAGAAGCAAATCAAACTAGATGAAATTACATGAAGGCATCCAGAGCCCATAAGTGACAAGAATCTGCACTGCGAGATGGATGTTATGGATCGAACGGGGACCATTTGTTTCCATTTAACGCTTGTCGTGGCGGATATAAACAAGGGCCAAGACACCCAAGATCGTAAACATGACCAACAACACGAACAACACTCTAACGCAGTAACCGATATTTTCCATGATTCCATCACTCATACCATAGAACTCAAGAATAGTTTGCGGGTTACCATTGGCATCGAAAAAGACAGGAATATCTTCAAGAAATGATTCATGATAGTTGTTAAGCATCATGGCTCCCCAGCTATAACGGAGAAACGACGTATAACCCAGCCCTTTGGGATCTTGTCAAACACGATGAACAGGCCACCGAAGTAGAGGCAGATAGTCACATACGTAGGCAGAAGAGCATTAGCCGCCTCGCTGCAATCAAGCATTGGGGGTCGCGGGGTTAGGAAAAGACACTTGTGTATAAGTGTTGATGAACAATG
>Ga0194115_10007407_pt1 | contig 10888 bp, 9 predicted proteins | sample TA2MahsurfametaG_3_FD_148656 | JGI IMG/M metagenome (GOLD analysis project Ga0194115, IMG submission 148656) | Freshwater microbial communities from Lake Tanganyika, Tanzania - TA2015002 Mahale S4 surface | ecosystem: Environmental > Aquatic > Freshwater > Lake | place: Tanzania: Lake Tanganyika... | reverse complement strand
TTTGAAAATCATAGCATTCAGAATCTTTTTCCAACGGTGAAGGACGTATCCATGATGTAGGCAATGATTAATGATTCCGCGGATGGCTTCTCGCATTTCTGTTTGGTGTGAAATCTCAATGGAGTCAATACTACCTTGGAGCTCTGGGAGACCATGAGGCTGCGGTTGATATTTCAACCACCCCAATCGAAATCAATGGTCTTGAAGTCGATGCAGTAGATGGCATCATGTCGTCGATGCCACCTTGCTTCAATTTTGTGCACGATAAGATCCATGAGGCGGCAGTAGAACTTATACCCATTGAGCTGTGTCTTGTTCGAGCTTCGATCCCTGTTGAACTCATTCAGAAATCTAGGATGACCTCTCCTATCAGCCTAGCCCGGCAGCAACATCTGCTTGTTGCGATGAACCAGAGGGCCATCACGATGATGTATAGCGGGGACTTCTGTGAAGCGATTCGCGAACTCTCAGGTGCTCTCGTCGCCGTCAAGCAGGGCATGATTGCACATGCTTCAGCCTCGTGTCAAGATGTAGGTTGTCAAGATGTCGTGGCTAGAGTCCCTCGTGTCGACTTCCGAGTAGTAGGAATCTGCTTGGACCAGAGCATGATATTGCAGCGTTGCGATCAACCCCCCTCCACTGCGAGTGCAGATGGTGAAGACACCTCCCACTCCTTATTTCCATTCTTTGACAACAACCTATACTACGGTTGCAGCGCTTTTGGAAGCGAAACAGCCACCGGTTGTACAAGGCCATGCCGAACCCAACACCGGATATTTGTCCACTGCCAGCCAATGCGCATCTCTGATGAATGGCACATGGATGATACGAACGACGGGTCGAGCACCACAATCTTAACCATCATTCTCCTATTCAATCTGGCACTCTCATATCAGCTCAGAGCGATGCGGGAGGCCTATGCAGAAGGACTCTCTATATGTGACTCATCCATCAATAGCAGCGATTCCCATTCTTCCCTCCGGAACTTGCTGATACGAGCGGAACAATTGTACGGACTTTGCCTATCACTTTCAAAGGATCAACGTGATCATTCCGTTGGTACTCCACCACTGTTCAGTCTAGCGGTTGCAAATAACCGGGGTGTAATCTTCACTCAATTAAATGAGTCAAAGCATGTCGCCATGTGTTTCCAGAGATGCATGTCGATTCTGGCTGTTTTCGTCGATCGTCGGAATCAAGATCGCGTGCCTGACTTTCATGGATACTTCAACAATGCGTTCCATCATTCGTGTTCGACGACAGTCATCGTAGCACAGGCTGCGTGATGCGTCTTGACATTTGAAGAATCCAAATTCCTTGTTCACTGGACGACACGAAGGTCTGTCGAGGTTTTGTGGAAGAGACATCCAACGTCTAGCAGGGAAGAAGGAGCCATGGGAAGCAGCGTGATAGGAAGCAGTGAGTGGTTTCGTAGTTTACCGGTAAGGAGACAGATGCGCATTGGTAGGTATTCCGTTGGATGCAAATGATCGATTTCGTGCGGTGATGGACCGAAGTGGACCGATGTGCTTCATGGCTACGTTTGGGTGGTCGTTCATTGTGGACTATTGCAGAATCGAATGTGGCAAATACAAGATTTTCCCATCGAACGGAATCGTACAAAGATCTACCCACTGTTGCCGGGTCTGTTGCCATGTAGCATGAGATCCTGACCATGAACGATTGTCGTTTAGGTAAGCCTGCTTCTTTCATCGATCGATTCGCATTCACTACATCTACCGAACAAACGGTACCACCACTTCACCTAAAACAGAAGATAGCTGTAATATAGTCAACGATTGCAGAGAGAAACTGTAGAAAAAAGCAACAACTATTTCTCAAGGCATTCTTTTCGTCCGATCCATGAGATCGAAGTTGCTCACTGTACCAAAAGCGAGCGAGTTTGGTTGCTCTCGGCAGCACATGGCATTCTATCATAGCCGGAAACGGTGGCGTCCAGGCGTCGGAGTACGACATTTCATACGTACATATGTACGAAATCTCCAACCCAATTGACCGCTAATTGTCGTATATACGGTACTATATTGAGAGTGAACGACGTTCTGTAGCACGCATACTGTAGATTCTACGCAGGCATATATCAAGGTTCGCCAGAAAATCCTGGGCATTAAATCCTGAGGCGCCAACCCCCTTGCGACGAAAACTATGAAAAGAGGTTGACGATCACAAAAGCGAAAAATCGGACCCTCAAAAACGAGAAAAGAACAGCCAGGAAGCGTTCCTGAAAGGCGAAGTACCAGTGCGGATGTGGTAACAGATGATATCGTATCATCAACGCCAAGCATAGGGTCACGCAAATACCGTATTGAAACCCAAACACTCCGGCTTCATAGACCATCGACAAACGTCGTATTCGCATCATGAATGATTATGAGAATATACCGAACGACTTCTCCACAATGGCGTCTGCGACGGGAACGATGATGATGGAGGAAGATGGAAATGAGAATATTGCAGACGAGGATTACCTTGATAAGATGACCATGATAACGGACGAACCATTCCAACAAGGAGATGATGTCGAAGGCCTTGAAGTTGATGATGGCGATGACGGTCCAATGATGATGGCTCTTCTTGATGATGGACCGATTGTCGATGAGGCAACGGAGGATGCTCTAGAATCCATTGCAGGATTGTATAGCAAGAATAATAACAGCAACACTCGCCAGGTATCGGATTCGACCCATGAATCGGCATTGACAACGAGTAGCCAGAAGGTTGGCAGCGCCACTCTGCACAACCACAATACCAATAGCAACGACGGCATTCCAGAGAGTGCCAGCAATCGTATGACGACGGAATTACCCTTGGTCTTGACGGGTCGACTTCCCATTCGATTATACCTATCCTGTAATCCTGATTATCTCTCACCATACCAATGTTTGATTCGTAAGCATGTGGAACTTTTTGAAGCAAAGGAATGTGATGTGACATCACCGAAAAAGGGACGGAATAAGTCTATCGTTTTAGGTCAAGTGGGGATCCGATGTTGCTTTTGTGGATACGTCCCCCCAACAGAACGGGATCGGGGGAATATGTATTTCCCAAGTAATCTATCCTTAATTTATCAAGCTGCACAAATTCTGAGTCAAGAACATTTAATGGGATCATGTCGTTTCGTACCCCCCGATGTACGACAACAACTCATTGAATTACGACAACAAAAAAACACAGCATCCATGGGGAAGGAATATTGGGCCAAGACAGCTCAAGTATTAGGTGTCTATGAAGATCAATTTGGTCTTCGATTTGAAAAGAAAATGGGATATATCCAACATTAAAGAAAGATAAGCATAGTTTGGGATGCTAGTATGGAAGAAATCCTGGGGGTTAGCGAAGCAACCTGCTGCTTCGATGGTATCCACTCGGCGTCAGCGGATCTAATACGGGAGTTCCAATACCGTACCCCGATAGTTGTTTTGTTTGAAACTCATATAGTCATCCGCTTTCTTTGTCGAATCGGTCACCGCAAAAAAAGTTCGAACACATCATCATTGTGCAGGGGGCGTTGCGAAAGCCGATTTCGATACCATATGTCCTAAGAATGGCGTCCCTCATGTCGGTTATGTCTAGTTCCCACAAGATAGTCATAACTTGTGACGGAAGTTCGATTTGGAGACTTCCTAGAACCCTCTACCGACTGCAGGAATGCAAATCTAGGAGAATGGCAAGGGGAAAAAGGATCACTACGATTAGCACATCTTGTATACGCGGACAGTCTGTCCTTCGATATCCCACAGCTATAGTGTCTCAATCGCATTCCACGTGGCATTGCTGCCCGTGCCACTAGCCAACCCAGCTGATCGATCTTCGTAGGAAAGAGATACGATGGTTTCACCCTCCGTTGTCATTTTCACAGAAGGGTTTCCTGTTTCGGCATTTTGCCTCTCAACATCGCACAAGTTGTTGATCTACCACCGTTCTTTAGTTTTGGATTGAAAGACATTACCTCTTGATTTCGTTCGGGTGAAACTTGGAACTTGAGAGGTTTAGACGATGAGCAACAACAATAACGATAACAACACCAACGGGACGACACCAATTGACGATGGCACCGATAGTGGGGGAAGTTTACTCAAACAAACGCTGATGAATGTCGATGAATGTTTTCTTTACAAATTACCACCATTGGCGACAAGTGGAGGATATCGAGGTAGGGGTTCCGGAGGCGTACAATCTTCGTCCATGATACCATGGCGTGGCAATAACTTCCCTTTATTTGTGTCCTCACAATGTTTTCGTTTATCATTTTGTTTCTTCCATAGCGGAACAATGGGATCTAGCGAAGCCAATTCAAACATGCGGATTCCAAGTTGAACGACGAAACAATGACCTATTTCTTCTCTTTACGACAGACAATCATTCCAAGTTATTTGCATTGGCGAAGCTTCACGAAGAAAATGTGGCGAAGAGTGTAGAACCGGTCATGGATTCGTCTCGGTACTTTGTTGTCCAAGTCCAAGTGGGTGTACGATCAGCTTATGTTGGTTTTGGGTTCCGAGAGCGTGATGTTGCCTTGGATCTATTAGGGAATCTTCAACAATTTCAAAAATCCATCCTACGGGAGCAACAGGCCAAGAATATGAAGTTAGCTGAAATTCCCAAATTGGCAGACGGAGAAAAGATTCACATCTCCTTTGGCGGTAGTACAAAATCTAAGAATAACTCAACAGAGAAAAAGAAGACGAGTGCTGGGAGTGGTGGTCCCTTTTTGTTGAAAAAGCCTCCCAAGGTAGATCCGGCCTCAAGCGTGACGGCGCAAGCAACTGCGGAACTGACGAATAACTTGGGTCAGGTTCAGTTAGCGGATCCATCGATAGTACCAGCAACAACAACAATATCAACAGCAGAAACAACAACAACGGAGGGACATATTGATGACGATGATGACTGGGGCGACTTTGAGCAGGCGTAAGGCATTCGAATAGTTAACTGCCATGGTCCCTAGAGAGGGCTTGTCACAAAATACTGCGCCAGTAAGAGATGATTTGGCGGGCCACTTGATATGTACATTTGTTGGGAACGTATTCTATGGCTTCGTCTACAGAAAAAGGGAGTGAACTTCCATCAGCGAAGAAAGTAACTGCCATGATCGATGATGAAACGAGAACCCACAACGACCGAGCTGCAATATGTTTCGGTCTAGTCAGCTTTTCCAGTGCTCAAAGACGCAGATCCGATAGCTTCTGATTGTACATAGTGATCAGCAAACGTCTTGGAACGAAGAACAGTCTCTGCATTGCGTCGGTCGACGACTTCACATCGAATCTCGATTTCTTCTTCGGTGTACCCAGGGATGCATTTGTTCCTCTCTTTCAGTCTTTCGACACACATGTCTATATCTGCTTTAATATAGATGGTGTAGTCCAATAGATCTTTCACTTGTTCCCATCCATCCTGATCGTGTAACAAGTAGATACCTTCACAAATTACTATCCGATGCTGTCCCCGAACGAATGTATGTTGATTTGGAGTAGGATCACCTACACTGTGATCAAAGCCTGGGATGCTAACGGTGTGTTCCTTCCCTGTCAAGATTCGATCCAAGTCATTTATCAATGCTTTCGGATCGAAGGTATCTGGTGCTCCACGTCGATAGATCATATCTTGTGGATTGTCCATCTGACGTAATGTTTCCAAGCTATAATGATATCCATCCATGGGGAGTACCATACATTGAGATTTGAGAAGAGATTGAAGGATTTCACAACTTGTTGATTTTCCTGAACCTGGAATCCCCACAATTCCTACCACAAATGGTCGATCCTTCCTGTTCTCGTCGTTGTCGTCGCTGTCTGATATCCGAGCTGAATCAAGGATAGTTCTTGCTGCTTCCGGTTCCCAACTCACCTTGATATCTGTTGGAAGTATTTCGCGAAATAACATAATGCGATGAGATAATCATGTGACACTTGTCTATCCATTCTTGGTGCTTCCCCGACCAACGTTGGCAATAAGTTTTGTTAGTGAGAACCTACCTGACGCGACCATCTCGCCTTCGACGCCCCTATTGGATTTAAGTGCCCACGAGGCCTCTCGCAACGAAACCTGCAAGGGATCCCGATCAATACGTTGGTGTCTATCTTGATGAATAATAGGCGTAGAAAATGCCTGGATGCGGCAGTTTCCGAATTCGACCACACAAAACCACAACCCGACGACCATGATTTCAACGGCAGTAAGGACACGATTTTGAGACACCATGGAACGCCGCAAGGATTGGGAGGATTTCATCAAACGGTTAGTGTGAATCATGGTATATCATTTTCGCCTTCAAATTCGCGCTGGTTTGTCTACTGTGCCTTTACCTTGGTGCAATCAAAATGATGCCTCGTGGTTACGGCGAGTGTAGAACCGTCTCTCTAGGGTTCAAAGTCGTTTGTCAGGGCAAAACAGGAAGTCTCGCTCTAGTAGTGCGAGATCTCCCGTCTTCGCCAACGGCACAGGAAACTAACGACACCATAATTAACGCGCCAAAATCAATCGCCCTTGAGACCCCTGGAAGAAGCTGCAGAATTCGACAATTTTCATTTATCGCACGAGGAGAGAACTGCACTGGGGGGTAACGAATAGTCGACCACTTCGTCGTTGGCCATATCGCTGTGCAAAAGCTACCTTTGTTCGAATGAGTAGAGGTACCAACGTCGAAGTAATGGATTGGATGAAAGTAATGCCTTAAGGTATGGTTGTTACTGTCTTCTCTACGGCTTCTCCTTGCAAATGCTGAGTATATTACTGTTAGTTCGTGTTTCGTTGAAAGTGGCGGTAACTTTTCTCCGGTACATGTGGTGAATAAGAATGAATCGATGAAGCAAGGAGGCTAACCCAGACGATATCGTTGATGGTCAGGATCCACTGTTGACGGTAACAGATTCGGCTACAGGATATCGATCCTTGTACGATACTCTTCGACGGAACGCCACTATACTTGTCTCATTCGATTCTGCAATAGTCCAGATGAACGACCCTCCTAATATATCCACCTAGCACATCGGTCCCTTACCGCAGGAATTCGACGATTCGTATCCATTGGAATACCTACCGATGCGAATCAGTCTCTTTGAACTACCAAATCATCCAATGTTTCGAATCACGCCGCTTCGTAGCTCCTTCTTCCTTGTTGGAGGTGGGATGTCTTTTCCACCAATAGACGATCATAACTCGACAAACCTTCACAACACCCACTCCGCGAGGAATTTGGATACTTCAAAAGTCAAGACGGTCATGCAGCCTGTGCTACGATGACTGTCGTCGAACACGAATGATGGAATGCGTTGTTCAAATATCCATGAAAGCCAGGCACGCGATCTTGATTCCGACGATCGACGAAGACAGCCAGAATCGACATGCATCTCTGGAAACACATGGTGACATGCTTTGACTCATTCAATTGAGTGAAGATTACACCCCGGTTATTCGCAACCGCTAGGCTGAACAGCGGTGGAGTACCAACGGAATGATGATGTTGATCCTTCAAAAGGGACAAGCAAAGCCCATAGATGCGTTCCGCTCGTATCAGCAAGTTTCGGACCGAAGAATAGGGATCGCTAATATTGAGGGATGAGTCACATATAGAGAGTTCTTTTTCATAGGCCTCCCGCATCGCTCTGAGCTGATATGAGAGTGCCAGATTGAACAGGAGAATGATGGTTAGGATTGTGGTACTTGACGCGTCGTTCGTATCTTCCATGTTCCATTCATCAGGGATACGCATTGGCTGGTAGTGGACGAATATCCGGTGCTGAGTCCGGCATGACATTGTACAAGCCGCGACTCTCGAGCTTCCACAAGCACTGCTACCGTAGTATCGGTTGTTGTCAAAGAATGGAAATAAAGAGTGGGAGGTGTGTTCACCATCTGCACTCGCAGTGGAGGGGTGTTGGTCGCAACGCTGGATCATCATGCTCTGGTCCAGGCAGATTCCTACTACTCGGAAGTCGACACGAGGGACTCTGTTGATGACATCATGACAACCTCCGTCTTGACAAGAGGCTGAGGCATGTGCAACCATGTCTTGCTTGACGGCGACGAGAGCACCTGAGAGTTCGCGAATCGCTTCGCAGAAGTCCCCGCTATACATCATCGTGATGGCCCTCTGGTTCATCGCGACAAGTACATGTTGGTGGGCTAGGCTGAGAGGAGGAATCATCCTAGATTTCTGTATGGTTCAATAGGGGATCAAAAGCTGGTCCTAGCTGAAAGGTAGTACCGACATCGGGATTGCAAGCCTATGAAAGCCTTTTTCTTCCCGATCCACATAAAAAAACACGTCACTGGCCATTATTCATCAGGGGAGTAAGGATCTTGGTTCCTTTGATGACACCGATGACGCACGTGTAACACGCCCCTACTCATAAGTCCTTGATATATCACAACAATCGATGACGGGCTATATGCCATAAGTAAATTCACACGTCATGATTTGATTCGGCGATCGGCAGAACATCGAAGTGCTTCTGTTTCGAGCATTCTTTGATTATTTTTCTACCCAAAGGGGCTTATACTTCTAGAATCCATGTTGTGGCGAAGGGCACTTCTTTGATTATTTTTCTACCCAAAGGGGCTTATACTTCTGGAATCCATGTTGTGGCGAAGGGCATTTAATGTTCATTCATCCAATCAAAATCAAGAATGCAACGAGAATGCCTCGACAGGCAAACCGCAATCCTGCTTTCCGAAACCAAGCGATTACTGCCGGTAGAAGCGATCTTGCTACCATCAAGAGAGGCTACGAGTGTGTCCCCACATCAACATGCCGAGCCCTGAATAGCTTTATTGCCTAAGCAGCTTGTGCTACCATGACACTGATACAACACGAACGATGACAGGCGTTACTCAAGTATCTCTCAAAGTCATGAACGCGATCTTGAGTTTGGCGGTCAACGAATACTACCAAAATCGACATGCATCTCTTGAAACAAACGGATGCAGACTCTAACTCATTCAGCTGTATAAAGATCACACCTCGATTGTTCGCGACTGCCAGACTAAAAAGGGGTGGGACTCCAACGGAATCACCCTGTTGATCCTTCAAGAGAGTCAAGCAAAGAGCAAAAGACGCTCGGCTCGTATTAACAAGTTCCGTACCGAAGAATAGGGATCTCTGCTTTCCGTAGATGAATCGCTCATAGACTTTCTTTTTCACGAACCTCACACAGCGCTCCGAGGTGACATGAGAGTGCCAGGTTGAAAAGGAGTATGATGGATAGGAGCGTAGCTCGCTGCACCTGACTTACACCGTTCAAGTCCCATGACTCAGGTATATGCAGTGGCTGATGATGAATGAATGTGCTCTGTTGTATATGGAGTGGGCTACAACCATTGTTTGGGTCGTTGTCGAGGAAAGCGAAAGTCGACCGTTTGGTGTTGTCGTCGTCTGAGGGTAGCCCACGATTCGCCAGAGGAGGGATCAATCGATTGCAACGATGTCTCATAATGCATTGGTCCAAGCAGACTCTCATCTCTTGGAAATCCGCATGCGTCAGAGCTTCTCGACCCCCCATTGTCGGACTGCTGGAGGTTTCCTGTCTAAAGGCGATTAGCTCACCAGAGACCTCTCGGATCGCACACGAGAATTCTCCCCTTTCCATCATCGCAACGGCTCTCTTATTCATCAAGACGATCCGTTGCTCGCAGGTATGGCTTGACTTGGATGGATCTATCATTTTAGAAATTAACTTGGAATATTCATGAGTCTCTCGTTTTTGGTACGACGATGATGATAATACCAAACGCTACTTCGCTCTGTGGTGCATTCGAAGTCGTGGTGGTTGCGGAGTGTTTCTCCCTATCAAGAAAAGAACTTCTTCTTTTTTCGTTCGCAGGACGTGGGCTGACTCAGCCTTAACCGGCTTAAAAAATCCTTCTGCCCGGCCCGACCGCCGGAGTTCACTGTAGTAACAGTAGTGGCACTACAGGACAAAAACTTTCGAAATGACTTCGGTGAACGCACCGATTCCAAGTCCAGCAATCGCGGTTCGAGTTCGCATTTGCTTTTAAAAGGCGCTTCTCCCGAAGGGAGAATTATTTACAAGGGAGAACAGGCAGGTACTTTTTGACGATCAATAATCAACCGCCTCTGACTCAGGAACAACTCAAGACTCTCTTCGAACCGCAGTGGTATGTGTTCCAGTCAATGGCCCCCAATAAGTAATTTCTTTCGCAAATGCTATTGTACGTGTACGATTCCCTATTCGTGTTCACTGTCGTCGTCAGTGCGAGATCTGTATCGCATAGCTTTGTTTATTTTTTCTTTTCGGTAACCGATGGGGGGCTCCTGCCAAAATCACAGTCACCCCGTGGTACTGAAGGCGTGTCAACATATGTACGTATAATATCTACGAACCCAGGTCCACGTGTAACAAGTAACAGGGCCGAACAGCATAATAAGCACATAATTGATGGCTATCGAAAATTTCAGGTTATCTAGATAGTTCTCATGTTGGAACGTATAGCCCATAAGTTTTTGAAGCGAGGATCGCCTAGCATCCTAGAATCTACATGGAAGGCCATAGTATTTCAGTCGCATTGGTCAAAAAGCGACAAAACCCACAGAAAAAACACGAAAATTCCAATGTCAGGTCTGGTTTTTCTAATCCGTTTGGTCAAATCTATTGGAATTCTCTTTTCTCGTCCTATCTTCTCTCTTGCTTGAAGATATGCGTCCTAAAGCTCCAATGTCTTTTGTATGACTTAATGAGACATGTTGACATCAATTGTGGTACCCATAAGCTATGACTGGACACCAACTTTCTCATCAACATCGTGTAATATCGCGGAGTTTTTCGTTCGTGACTAACGAATCACGGATGGACCGGCCCTGCTCAAACGACGACAGAGAAGGAACATCAAACATCTATCAGAAGAT
>Ga0194115_10007402_pt1 | contig 10897 bp, 13 predicted proteins | sample TA2MahsurfametaG_3_FD_148656 | JGI IMG/M metagenome (GOLD analysis project Ga0194115, IMG submission 148656) | Freshwater microbial communities from Lake Tanganyika, Tanzania - TA2015002 Mahale S4 surface | ecosystem: Environmental > Aquatic > Freshwater > Lake | place: Tanzania: Lake... | reverse complement strand
AGCTGCGTATTCGATGAGCGGGGTATCGACGATTTCGAAGGACGCGATTTTGTAGGCTGGGCAGTTGAGTTGTTCGAGCATATCGACGGAGGTTTTGTCGAACACGGATGCGAAGATGTAGATTTTGAGTTTGCGCGCGTAGTCGAAGAGTTCAGGGAACCATTCGAATGGCGTGTGGGCTTTGGTGTAGAGGTCGTGCAGGCTGATTTGTTCGCCTCTCCACTCGACCATGAAGTCGGGAGTTCGTGCATTGAGGGTGATGGTATCGGGCGTGTAGGCTTGGAGTTTGACCGCATCTGCGCCATTAGCGGCGCAGACTTTGATGAGTTCCTTGGCGTATCCGATGTTGCCTCGGTGGTTGCCAGAGATTTCTGCGATGAGTTTTACCATGGCTTGTGCAGTGCCTCTGCTGCGATCCAGTCTGCGGGTTCGTCGATGTCGATGGTATGGCGTGGCATGATGTAGGCTTTTGTGTGGACGCTGATGATGGGCGTCTCTGAGAGCCAGACGTGCGTTGCTGCCCAATAGAGTTGGCCTGCATCGTGGTAGGACTTTGACAGGTCTTGTGTTCGTTGGCTAATGGCTGCGGGGGAGCGCGGTATGACATGGCCGTCTTTCATGAGATGTAGGGATCGTTCGACTGGGTGTGCGTATTCGACTGCTGCCATGATGAAGGCGGCATCGTTTGACGAGACGAGCAGTTTGTAGGTTTCGGTGAGGATCTTGGGCGTTGTGAACGCTGCTGTTGCGTAGAGGCAGCAGACTGGTTCAAAGTGTTGGCATCCGATTTCTTCGATTGCGTGCGCGATGACGGTCTTAGTGCTGGTGCTATCGTCGCAGAGGTTTTCGGGTCTGCGGATGACGGTGACTTTGTTGCGCTTGGCGATGGCGATAGCTTTTTCGTCGTCGGTTGTGACGATGATGTCTTCGAACAATTGAGAGACTTGCGCCGTGAGGATGGCGTGTTCGATGATTGGCTTTCCGAGGAAGTCGTTGGTGTTTTTGCTCGGGATGCGTGTGGATCCTGCGCGTGCGGGGATGATGCAGATCGTCATGTGTTTGCCTTCACGATGCTGATGACTTGGTCTTGTTGCTCTTTGGTGAGTTTTTGGTGGAGTGGCAGGGTTACGGCTTCGTTGTGGTATGACTCTGCTTCTGGGCAGAGGCCGTAGGGGAAGTTGAGTTTTTCGAGGTAGTATTGATGGTAGTAGATAGGTTTGTAGTGGGTTGGTGATCGGTATTCTGCGTTGATGAGTGCGCCTTGGATGTTGTCTGCGTTCTCGTGCCGGATGACATAGAGGTGGTGAGATGTGGTTGATTGGATTTGCTTGGCTTGGTGCCTGACGTTGGTGAGTTCTGCGAAGTAGATGTCGGCTAGGCCGTCGCGGATTTTGATGGAGTTATTGAGCTTGGGCAGTTGGGATGATCCGAGTGCTGCGGCCATGTCGCTCATGCGGTAGTTGTATCCGAGAATGACTTGCTTGCCGTTGTTCATGCCGTGGCTGCGGAACATACGCATGTTGTCGGCTATGTATTTGATGTTGGTGACTGCCATTCCGCCTTCGCCTGTGGTGATGGGTTTGACGGGATGGAAGCTAAAGACGGTGATGTCTGAGTATCGGCAGGCTCCCACTGGGCATCTTAGGTGCTGGATTGCGCCGAGTGCGTGGGCGGCATCTTCGATGATTCGTGCGCCGACTGTGCGTGCGAATGTGTTGATGGCTTTCATGTCGGCAGGCATTCCTGCCATGTGGGTGACGATGATGAAGTTTGGCGCGACTTTGGTTTTGATGAGCTTTTCTTCGAGTGCTGTTGCGGACATGTTGTAAGTATCTGGGTCGATGTCCACGAAGTCCACTGTTGCGCCTGTGTAGAGGACGCAGTTGGCTGTCGCTGCGAAGCTGATGGGGCTGACCCATACGACATCGCCTTGCTTCATGCCGAGGGCATTGCAGGCTGCGTGCAGTGCTGATGTGGCTGAGTTCATGGCCACGCCGAAGTGTGCGTTGACGGCTTGGCATACATCTTTTTCGAATTGTTCGACTGCTGGCCCTTGGGTGAGCATAGGCGACTTGAGGACATTGACGACTGCGTCGATGTCATCTTGGTCGATGTATTGAGTGCTGTATGGGATCATGACTTGAGCCATTGCTTGAGTTGAGCGGGCGTCATCCAGTCTGTGTTTTTGTCGCTGGTGTAGGAGAAGTCTGGCGCGACGAGTTTGCCGTCCTTGATGCGTTCAGGATCGTTGTGCCAGTCGTAGATGGCTGGCAGGATTTTGAAGTGATCTTTGTATTCGTAGGTGTAGGCTGCGTCTTCCTGACCGATCATCTGTTCGTGCAGTTTTTCGCCGGGCCGGATGCCGATGACTTTGAACGAGCACTTGGGCTTGATTGTTCTGGCGATGTCGGTGACGCGCATGGACGGGATTTTCTTGACGTAGATCTCTCCGCCGATGCTGTCTTCCAAGGCGTGCATGACGAGATCGACGCCTTGCTCTAGGGTAATCATGAAGCGGGTCATCTTCTTGTCTGTGATGGGGAGCGTATCGTCATCTATGGATTGGAAGAGTGGGATGACTGATCCGCGAGATCCCATGACATTGCCGTAGCGCACGACAGAGAATGTCGTGTTGCTGTAGGAGTTCGAGGCGATGAAGAGTTTGTCTGAGCAGAGTTTGGATGCGCCGTAGAGATTGATGGGCGCTGATGCTTTGTCGGTTGAGAGGGCGATGACTTTCTTGACGCCGCAGGCTGTAGCTGCGCCGCAGACATTCATTGCGCCTATGACGTTGGTTTTGATGCACTCGAACGGGTTGTATTCTGCGGACGGGACGATCTTCATCGCTGCTGCGTGGATGACGTAATCGACGTTGCGCATGGCGAGATGGAGACGCTCGCGGTCACGAACGTCTCCAATGAAGTATTTGACGCTTGGGTGCGTCTTCGCCATTTCCCATTGCTTCATCTCGTCTCGTGAGTAGACGATGACGCGCTTGGGGCATGTGTTCAGTATGCGCTTGACGAAGGCTTGTCCGAATGACCCTGTGCCGCCGGTTATGAGGACGGTGGCATCAGTCAGCGGGGTCATGCAGGTCTTCTCCGTTCTGGATGGCTTCAACGATCCGTTGGATCATCATGGCGCGATCTTTGTTCCATGGTGTCTTTGGATCGTTGAAGATGATGTCGGCTATGGCCTGTATGCGTTGCAGGCCTTTGGTTGTGTTCTCATCGAGCGGCATGGTCAGTCCAACCGAGCTTCGTTTTCGAGGATGAGGACAGGTCCGTAGAGCGGCCTGCCAAACATCTCGCTTGCCTTTTCGTTGATCGGTAGCTGCTTGATCAGGCCTTCTTCGTCGAAAATGATCTGCATGTCGCCGACGGTAATCATCTCGATCCATCCGCCGATGATTGCTTGTGCTTGTTCGAGCGTGGGCTTTTCGTCCCTCTTGTTGAGGACACCCAAGAACTGCTTGGTCATGTTCGTCTCCTATATGTTGCTAGTGTGGGAAACTTAGCAAGTTATCCCACGATAGTCAAGCATTATCTCGCGCGGTGGTTGGCTGGTATTCGCCACGGGAAAGTGGGCCACCGGGGACGCCGAGGAATTTGGTTGCGCCGCTTGGCGTGAGGGCTTTGAGAATGACTTGACCTGTGGCGAGCAGGTAGTCGAGTTCGGTTTTGATAGTTGACTTGGACCACGGCTTGAGTGCTCGGATGAAGAGGTGGTCGTCTGCCATGGTCTGGATGACCTCGTGGACGCCGTTGCGGCCTGTCATCATGACGGCTTCACCGTTGTCCTCGCGCAGACCGATGAAGCCGATGAGGGCACTGCGGCGCATGTCGGTATTGCCACTTGAGGTCTGGGCTGTGAGCAGTTCGACGCTGCGGTCGATGAGCAGGCCTGTGTTCGGGTCTCTGATGAAGTGCCGGATGTTTCGGTTGGCTAGGCCGTTGGATTTCACGACTGCGCCATCGAAGCAGATGTTTCGGGAGAATGGGATGTTGAGGAATTTGCAGACTTCGCGGGCTGTTTTTTCTTCGACTTGCCAGAGGGCGAAGGCAGCGCGAACGCCATCGACGATAGCTGAGGTGCCACGGATGAGGTTGCGCGCTTGTTCTGGGGTGGTGATAGGTTCGCTATCCTTGATTTTTGACATGTGATGGTTGACCATCACGGTTGAGCCTGTCTCGGTAGCGATTTGGGCGAGCATACCCATGAACGCCGCCCCTGCTGCTGGATCTGCGTTGACATCAGCATGGACGAAGGAAGCGAGCGGGTCGGCGACGAAGAAAGCGAGGTTTTCGATTTGCAGGATTTGCTCGTAGAGGCGAAGGAACTCATCGCCCATGGCGTAGGAGTTATCGACCTTGACCATGATCGGGAACACGCCACCGAGGTTCGGCAGCGGGATGATGTAGAGTTTGTGCTCGTAACTGAACCGCTCCCCGTGCGGATCTAGTCGTTCGATGCGGCGATGGATTTCGTCCTTGTCGTCCTCGGCGCAGAGGAGAACGACGTTCCCAAAATGGGAGACGAGACCTCCGAAGGCAAATTGTAGGGCTTTGCCGGAAGCGATCTTCATGGCGAGGTCGAGCGTCATCATGCCTTTGCCGCTGTCGCCCGCTGCGGCAAAGACGACTGGAACGCCGAGGGGCAGAGTGCCGTCGATCAGAAAGCGTTGCTCGGGTGCTGGGCCTCTGAATTGTTCAGAAATGAGCAGTGAGTTATCGAGCAGGTTGATGGGCTTTTTGGTAGCCTTGTTCGGCGCATTGACGAAGGCTGCGATATCAAAACCTTCTGAGATTGCGTCAGAAGCGTCCCACTTCTCTGGCTTGCCTCTGGGAGGCGTTAGCATCGTGATGGAGCGGGCTCCTGCTCTTGAGGCCAACTCCTGCACCAGCTTGGCGACCTTGGCCCCTGCCGTGTCATTGTCTGGCCAGATGACCAGTTCTTTGCCTTGCAGTGGGGAGAAGTCGTAGCTGGGGGCAGACTTGGGCGAGAGCATTCCTGCCCCGCCGAGTGTGCAGGTAGCGACATAGCCTAAGCGGTTAAGATCGTCGGCGCACTTCTCGCCTTCGACCCAGATGATGCGGTCAGCGCCGTTGAGGTTGGGGAGATTATAGAGTGGCCGGATGTCAGGCATCTTCGGGTATGAGCTACCCTGAGAGAACTGCCGGAACTCTTTCTTTGGTTTGCCGTCAGCGCCGAGGATTGGCTGGCCTTCAGCGTCTCGTGCGATGTATCGCCGCACGATACAGATGATCTCGCCGTCTACGGAAGTGTAGAGATGTTCGCCATCGTGGGGTGTATTGATGTCGATCTGCCGAGGTGGCGGTGGCGGCTCTGGTGGTCTGATCGGGTTTTCTGGCGGCGCGACACGGGGCGCTACATCGTTGAGGTAGCTTTGGTAATAATCGACGACATCCTTCATGGACCATCCGCGACCTTCCATGAGGATTTTGGTGATCCCGCCCACGCCATCGCCGAGAGCGAAGTCTGAGCCTTGCATGAAGTGCGGGCTGTGCAGGGCGATGTCGATCTTGAGTGATTTGCCAGCTTCGCCGTTGAGCGAGCCGATCATGAACAGTTCGCCGATTCGGCGACCGTTGGGATAGGTGCTGAGCAGGTCTGCCAGTTGGGTTGAGCGCGGCACACGCTCGCTGATTAGCTGGGCTAGGTTCCTGTCCCCGCTAGATCTTGTGTTGCCAAAGGGGATGATTGACATTATATTGTTCTCGCACTCTCATCTGCTAGGATTGGGGCGACTGGCGGGGCTTAGGTCCCGCCTTTTTTTATTGATCTGCCCAGCACGTCTTCTGGAACTCGCACATCCGACAGGCGAAGTAATCGGGCGATTGAGCGATGCGGGGCAGAATGTCACTCGCTTTTGAAGCGGTCAATATGTTTGCTGCCTTGTCGCTGATGCGCTGGGCCAGTTCAGCATCGAAGGGCACGAGTTCATAGTAGATCTCGGAGGTGTTCTTGTTGACCACTGTGAAGAGTGCCGGGTGCTCTGTGAGATCCATGTAGGCTTGGTAGATGGCTATCTGCGCGGCATATGTAGGGTTAGCCCGGCTAACCCCCACTCTAACGAACTCGTTGAACTTCTTGTCGCTGGCTGTCTTGTTCTCCCAGAGGCACGGGTAGCTGATGACATTGGGACCGCCGCAGACGACCCCGTCTATGTGCCCTGCGATCTGTCCGTCAGCGATGGAGAAGCCGAACTGCTTGCCTTGGGAGTCCTGCACACGGAGATCGAACCCTGCTTGGCGCAGTAGCTTTACCATCTCGTCTTCAAGGATGTGGCCAAGGGCGAAAACGCGCAGGGTCTTTGCTGGGAACTTTTTCTCTGGATCGATGGGTGCGTCGAGATATCGATATTGGATCTTGCGCGAGCATTCGTCGCCCAAGGAGGAAGCGCCGATGTAGGCTCGGCGCGGCTTGGCATCTTGTTCGACCAGCATTGCCTGATCGACGAGTGCAGACACTTGTTCGGCTCTAGGGTCGCTAGAACGGGATACTTGTAATTGGCCAAGCGCCAGTTGACTCAACGTAGGCGCGCTCGATGTTGGCGAGGTCATGCTCATCCTCAATTCGTTTTGCTTCTTGCAGGCCGTATATCAGGCTGATGACTTGCTTCTCTGTCAGGTCGCACAGTCTGGTTTCCCATCCGAACTTGCCGAACAGGAACGTCAGTTCTTCGAAGGGTCCGTTTCGTGTCACGTTGCTAGGGATGTTGGTTTGGAACGGGTTGTCTGTCATGGGGTTCTGTCCGGGCTATGTAGTGGCACTACGTTTGCTGGCAGGTTTTTGTTTAGGTTGCTGAGCGACAGCATGGACTGGCCTCGGATGAAGACAGTGGCAGTGCAATACATGATGTCGTAGTGCCGCGAGAACTTGGCGCAGTGTTCGTCTAGCAGTTTGATTGCACGTTCTTCGACGAGATCCTTGTCGTAGTCGTCTTCGACAAAGCACATCACGGGGTCGGTGAATGCCTTGATTTCGCCGGATGGCTCTCGGACTGTCGTGACGATATGGACTTCAATCCTTGCCATTAGTGGCCATCTCGCCGCCGAGGGCGCTGTAAGCGGCCTTGTCCACCCAGCTATCAGCGTGTTCGAGGGTGAAGAGGATGCGTGATGTCTTGAGCCAGTCCATCATCAGGGCGACGTGTGCTGGTGTGAGCTTGCCGTGCGTCTCTATTGCGCGCCAGACGATCACATTCCAGCCGTCAGCAATGCGCTGGTGCATGGAGAGTGCATCGCCGTAGTCGCGCGCGCGGTCGCCGTTTATGAGGTCCTTGGCTTTGTCTAGGATTTCATCACGCTGCATTCGTATACCCCATTTTGTTGATGATTGCATCGATGCTCTGCTTGTTCCAGAGATAGCTTAGCCAGCAAGCTGCCTTGTAGCGGTCCCAAGAGTAGTTCATTGCGCCTACCACGACGCCGTGGCGGGCAAGATGTTCTTTCTGTTTGTCGCTGGGCTGTTGGCTGAGCCAACGCTTTGTCTTGTTCGCACCACTGCTGTCTTCGATCTCCCGCAGGAAGTCATCTGCCGCTGCGGTGGCTTGTCTTTTTGTGCCAATTGACACGACACGGATCCTGCCGCCTTGGGCTTTGACGATTGCGATGCAGGTATCTTCCTTGGTTTCGACAACCATACCGAAGCCGTTGAATCCTGTGGCCATCTTGCAAGCGCCAGTGCCGAACGGGTCAATCCAGCGGAATGGTGACCTAGCGATGAGATCAACTTCGGTGAGTTCGAAGTGGACGAGCGTTTCCTTCTCTGAAGCACGGAAGGAGTGTCCGCAGTTGGGGCATTCACGCGCGTTCTGCGGGATGATGAAGTTGCACTCAGGACATTGTTTTTCTGGCGATTCGCCGAGGGTTTCTTTCCCCTCACTGCCATCAAGATCGACGGCATCATCCAGTTCCCCGTGGGTCAGGATGCTGGTGCCGAAGTCAATGACAACACAGTCTTTCTTGATGACGCCCGGATGGATCTCAGGATCGACTGTGCGCAGTCCCCTGCCGATCATCTGCACCATGGTAGACTTGTAGGAACACGGGCGTGTCAGAATGACGCACGAGACGGGCTGAGCGTCAAAGCCTTCAGTCAGCACTGCGACGTTGAGGACAACTTGTACGTCGCCGAACTCAAGATCGTGCAGGATCTCCTTGCGCTCGTCCTTTGGTGTGTCGCCTGTGACGACTTTGGCATTGATGCCAGCTTCAACGAAAGCCTCGCAGACGCCTTCGGCATGAGCGATGGTTGAGCAGAACACGACTGTCTTGCGGTCGCCAGCGAGTTCTTCCCACTTTTGAACGATGGCTTCGTTAATGACCTTCTTGTTCATGATCGCTTCGACTTGGTCCATGTCGAAGTCTGAGGCGAGCTTGCGGACGCCTTCGAGTTCGCCGCGCACACCTACGTCAATGACGTATGCCTTTGGCGGGACGAGGAACCCTTCGCGGATCAGCGTGGTCAGTTCGATCTGGTGCGAGCAGTTGGTGAAGACGCTGCGCAGGCCTTTTTTGTCACCGCGATTGGGCGTGGCTGTAAACCCTACAACTTCTGCTTTCGGGTTGTCTGCGCGGACTGCGTCGATCACTCGCTGGTAGGTGTCAGCTACCGCATGGTGGCTTTCGTCGATGACCACCATGTCGAACTTGGGCCGCTTGGCGAGATTGTTTTCGCGCGAGAGCGTCTGGACCATCGAGAAGATGGCGTCGCCCTGCCAGTCTTTGACAGTGCCGTTGACGATGCTGGTGGTGATGTATGGATTGACCTTGAGGAACTTGGTGCGGTTTTGATCGACCAGTTCATCGCGGTGTTGGAGAACGAGGACGCGCTTGTCCTTCTTGTGCCGTTTGCCGATGAGGGCTGAAAGCATGATCGTCTTGCCTGCCCCTGTTGGCGCAACGACGATGGTGTTGCCGTGCTTGTCGAGCGCCTTGCAGGCGTCTGTGACGGCAATCTCCTGATACGGACGCAGGATCATTGTGGGGTCCTTTTGCTAGAAGGAGTTGTGGGGGATTAGCGGCCCGCGTCCCCCGGCGCGGTCTAGCAGGCTGGAGTTGCCATGCCGCTCGTTATCGTTTGGCCCACGCAGGGACAGCGCCAGATGTCATCATCTGCGGCTGCTGCATGGGCTGAGGCGCATATGTCTGCTGCTGAGGTGCAGACTGCGCGATCACATGCTGTGTATATTGACCGCCATCGCGCGGCAAGTAGCCGTTATCCTTGGGGGTCATGGCGACCATCAGCCGGTTGGTATCGCGGTATCCATTGGTGCCCTTCTTGATGCCGACCTTGGCGCAGATTTCGACGCCATTGAGAGAGGCCACACCGGGTACGTTGCGGGCCTGCTGGGCCTGTGGAGACATGTCAGCCGGATCGAGGCCAGCGGCACTGTCGATTAGTGCCTTGAGTGTGCGCAGGCCAATCTCCTTGGCCTCGGGCATACCGGATGTGCCGATCTTGTCGCCATCGACGAAAACCTTGTCCCAGAACTTGCGACGGTCGTAGGGTCCACCCATGACGGTGAACTCAAGTTCCATCCACTTGGCGCGGGTTTCGCGCGCGGCCTTAAAGTAGTTGCCCGGACCGTATTCGGGCAGGCTGATGTCGCCCGGCTTGATGGACATGATAGCACGGACGATAGCACCGGCTGGGATGAGATCGAACTCGCGCTGCTCGCCAGCGGGCACTGCGTTGAGGTTAAGCATGGTCAGTTCCTTTCGCTAGGGTTTTGGATGTTGGGGTCGATGAAGGTCATAGGTCTTGAAGCGGCGGGAGCCCCTGACCCCATCTTTGCGATGAGTTTCCCAAGGTGCGGCTCTTCAAGCACATCGAGTCTGCCGCTTCTGTCCTTAGCGGGGTATCCCCACTGGTTGAGAGTTTGGCACACGAATGCCCTGTATGGGCCTTCGTCACCTGTCATGACCGCCATCGTGATGACCTCGTCCACGATGCCGGGGAGTTCGCGGCCAGTCTTGTTGCCCTCGATCTGCAAGTCGTATTGCTTGCGGCCATATTCGTCAACAGACTCGTCGAGAATGCCGACGAAGATCACGTTCTTCGAGCGAATGTGCTGTAGGTGTGTGAGCCACGCCATCATCTCACGCCCGTGCATTCCGTAGACTGCGCGCGTGTCCAGCTTGCCGCTGCGCTCGTTGCGGTTCTCAGTTTGTTGTGAGCACCAAGTGAAGCAAAGACGCCCTGCCACAGTGATCGAGTCGATGAAGAGTGTTTCGTACTTAGTCATCATCTGCTCGGGATCGCCGTAGAGGTGGCAGACGTAGTCGTAGTGTGCTTTGGAGTAGGATTGATCTTCTCCAAGCGACGGATTGAACCCGCCGAGGAAGCAAGCGAAGTCACGGCACTCAAGCCAAGTGCGCGGGCGGATGACATCCACCGGCCATCCTTCGATGGCTGCATCTCCTGCTTCCAAGTCCATGAAGAGGGTCGTGTCGCTGTCGAGGGTGCGGGCAAGAGTTGTCTTGCCCACGCCGCTCTTGCCGCAGACGACGATCTTGTGCCCACGACGTTCTGCCATCCGCTCTTCAGCGGAGATGATCTTCATCACCATGTCATTCCTCCTTGATATCGACGCTGAACGAGCCGACACGGGTTGTGCGAGCAGGTTCTAGGATGCGCCGCACATGGGGAGGCGCTGCGGTGTATTTGCGCTCATCGACTGCGAGCGTCATCTTGGCATAATGCTGTGCGTCCTCAGCACTCATATCATTGAACGCCTGCATCAGAATGCCTTGATCCCACTCGACTTTCTTCGTCACGACAGCCTTGATCTCGGTGTTGCCGTCGAAGAAGTAGATGGTGCCAAAGTCCTTGCCTGTCGTGGCCAGAAGATCCTTGGCCTTGGTCAGGT
>Ga0194115_10007400_pt1 | contig 10902 bp, 7 predicted proteins | sample TA2MahsurfametaG_3_FD_148656 | JGI IMG/M metagenome (GOLD analysis project Ga0194115, IMG submission 148656) | Freshwater microbial communities from Lake Tanganyika, Tanzania - TA2015002 Mahale S4 surface | ecosystem: Environmental > Aquatic > Freshwater > Lake | place: Tanzania: Lake Tanganyika... | reverse complement strand
TGAAAAAGATGAAGAAAGAAAATATGAAAATTCTAGTACTGTACGCGATGACACACGCAACGGATGTCGGGCGCGCCCGCCAGTTTTGTCGTGGCTAGCCCCTGATGCGCCGAAGCTCCCTGTATACAGAAAGGGGGATCGGCGACTACTGCATGACATGACACAGAACCTTCACATCACAACACGATCCGACTTTTGCTGATAATTACTCTCTTGTTTCTCTGTTAGCAGCCCCGCTGTAGGCTCTCCCTATTGTTAAAATGGGTTTTGGTAGTGCTCAACGCACTGATGACGATGGAGACCGCGTTTTGGTCGCGGGACGACCTGACCTCAACCGTTGTGACAACATGATAAAGACATCCAAGTATACTGTTTGGAGTTTTCTTCCTATCGTAAGTGAAGGTGTCTCTAAGTTTACACGCGCTGATAATATTGGGTGAATGAGCTAGCGTTTGGTTTTCGTATATGTAGCCTTTCAACCTGAACAAACCTCGTTTTTGAAGTTTCGGAAACCTGCTTCCGAACCCGCAATGCTTACTATGCCCGTGGAGAAATATGTCTTTGACTGAATGCTTTTAACTTTTTGATTAGCTTCTTTCTTCTAACTTTTTGATTTGCTTCTTTCTCCCTAGGCAATCGGAGAACAATTTCGTCGTTTCGCCAACGTATATTTCTTGATTGTCTCAGCAATCATGGCGCTGGGTTGGTACACAGATCAATTTGAATCGGCCGTTTCCCCTTGGACTACTTTTGGACCTTTGATTTTTGTTGTCAGCGTGAGTTTGCTGGTTGAAGGTGCTGCCGATAGAAAGCGACATAGAAGTGACGATTTGACCAATAATTTTCCTTGCGTCATTCTGAGACGATCTGAGGATATTGATGCTGATGAAGACAGCCAGCGCTGTCCTCAGGTCCTGGGGGGCAAAGACGTCGTTGTCGGCCTCGCGAAATCGTACGCACAGACCTCGAAGAATGGACCTCAGACGCCAGCAGCCACCGCGTTGACCAATAAAGTCAGCGTGGGATTTCAAACAGTTCGTCGTATGGATATTCGTCAGGGGCACTTGATTTTGGTGAAGAATCGAGAAATGGTACCGGCAGATATGGTACTACTTGCGAGCAGCGGAGACAATGGCAGTGCATACATAGAAACTAGTTCTATCGACGGTGAGACAAATCTCAAGCTCAGAACAAGCCCTCATCTTCCGAAAAAGGTGTTGAAGCATCTTCGCGATGGCACCCCGACGGATTTTGCTACCGAAGCATTCGACGAAGGTCCAGGAGATATTGAAACTTTGGAACAGGCGACGAAGCGCATTACTCGATTTTCCTGCTTAGCCTACCCAGATGGGCTATCTTCCCTGAAGAATCCTACCTACAAGAATGCTGGAGACGCCAAGGAATCGGAGCCTTCAAAACGAAGCTTGCTGGACAACATGAAATATATGCAGAGCACTCGATCGCCTGTGTATTCAGGATCAGCTCGTAATATAGATGGAACACACTACGTGGCTGCTCTGACTTCAGAACCGCCGAATCCGCATGTCAACACTTTCTCTGGTAAGTTGACGCTGCCTCCCATCGAGGACCAGGGGGGATGTTTTGATATTCCGCTGGGCGCAGAAAATTTGCTCCTCCGAGGCGCGGTTCTTCGAAATACCGAGTGGGCCATCGGACTATCATGTTTCACTGGTACCGATACAAAGCTTGTTCAAAACGCGTTCGATGCACCCTCCAAATTCAGTCAACTGGATATCCTTATGAACAACACAGTAGTATTGATCATTTTACTCATGATTTTCATGATCAGTTCGTTGGCCACGCAATCTGTTCTGGCGAATGACTCGGATTTCGATAATCTATGGTATATTGGTCTCAAGAAACAAAACAGCACGGAGGATACCTGGCCTTATCTCGCCGACCTAGGAGCTCTGGAGTGGGAAACTACGACACCCAACTGGATTCAAATGTTTTTCTTGTATGTGACGCTTCTTAGCAATCTTGTGCCCCTGAGTATGTACGTTACCGTGGAAGCAATCAACTTTTTCTTTTTGTATTTGATCTATGCGGACATCGACATGTACGATGCCAAGACAGATACCCGTGCTTTAGCTAGAAGTACCAATGTGACCGACCTAGGACGGGTCCAATATGTTTTTTCTGACAAAACCGGCACACTCACGCAAAACGTTATGAGATTCAAACGGTGTTCCGTGGATGGTTTCATTTTCGGGGCACCGATTCGAAAAGCTCGCCCCGGGGCTTCTGAGGGGGATGAGAACGAAGATCCTCAGTCCTCGTTCCACCCAACCCGACACATATTGGTAGGACGGGTCGACGCCGGTGGTGGCCGCGTAACTTCTCCAGATGGAGAACTGACATTCAACTCCGAAATGTTTCTTCGTGTGATGAGTTTGTGCCACACTGTAGTCGTCGAGAAGGATCTCGACTTAAGTGGTGGAATCGACGCCGCTGAGTCGGTGGCCGGATCATCGATGTCGAGAAGGCGAAGCAAGATAGTGAAGCCAGGAAACAGAGGCCGCACTTCAAGTGATATAAGTCTCAATTCTGCCGGTCTCGAGCCTTTGGCTGAAGATGCAGTAATAATCGGGTCAATACCCGGGGACGGAAATCGAGGTAGAGCAGCGAGCGCTGGGTCCCTGCACGTCCCGGAATCAATGGAAAAAGGACCTGATGGTGCTCCGGTTGGGTACGCCTACCAAGCGGAAAGTCCTGATGAAGGGGCTCTGGTTTCCGAGGCGAGCAGGACCTTTGGCTTTCAGGTCGTCGGCCGGGACTCTTCTGGCATCAAACTTCGCTGCGCTCACCCGACTTTCTTAACGGACCAATCTGTTGTCGATGGAATCAAGAGTGGTGTCATTACCAACAAGAAACTTGCAGCCTCAACGGCGTCCGGGATGTCTCCGACACCAGAAACAAACGATGAGGAACTGGAAGAACATCTCATGGATCCGCAGATGCAACGCTTGGAGACTTGGAGCATCCTTGCTGTGAACAAGTTTGATTCAGAAAGAAAGCGAATGTCGATACTGTTAAGATCGCCTCCTGAGCTCGGCAACATACCAATGGTATTTTGCAAGGGAGCAGACTCGGCGATGCTAGATCCGGCAGTATGCACTGGTGCCGAGAATCTTGTGTCCCCAGAGGGCGAAGAGCCCCAACGGCTTCAGTCTGTCAGTGAGGATCCAGATACTAGCGCCGAAAATGACTGGGAGGTGGCTCAAATGCTCGGCATTCAATCTCATCTAGGTGAATTCGCCTCTGAAGGTCTTCGTACTCTGGTTCTTGGCATACGTTTTTTGACCGAAGGTGAATGTTCCACTTGGCTTGAGCAATACAAGGCTGCTGCGACGTCGATTAAGAACCGTGACCAACTCTTGAAAGAGGCTGCGTACAAGTTGGAGACCAAGATCCACATTGTCGGTGCCACTGCAATCGAAGACAAGCTCCAAGTGGGTGTTCCACGAACCATCGCGACATTGGCAAAAGCCGGAATCAAATTATGGGTTTTGACTGGTGACAAACGGGAAACAGCGATTGAGATTGGATATTCCACCAATGTTCTCACTTCCAAGATGCATCTCACCGAGGTGGCAGACAATGGTGGTAATTTTGTTCGTGCCCAGTGTGCTATGGAGTTCATTCGTCTTGTGAAACACGGCAAGTTGCCTTCCTATCAGCGGGCTGCAGTCGATCAGTCGGACGGCGCTTGTTCGTGGGAAAATTTCATGTTTACTTTGGGAAAGATGAAGCGAGCATCTTTCCGCGCGTTTCGAACTTTTGTGGTCAACGTGAGATTGTTCATTGGGAAACTGCTTGGTTCCGATCCAGCCTTCTTGCGGGGTGTTGCGGCGACAATCAAATCGGAAGCCGAAGCTGAGAAAGATATACTGAGAGACTTGGTCAGACGCCGCCGTGTCCGTGACAGGGCCGAAAAGATTATCCATGAATTTCTCAAGTCTCCTGAGGGTCAAATCTACCGCCGCCAAAATCGAGTCGGTCAGCCGTCATCAGATGATGAGTTCGATGTCAACTTATCCGCAGACACTGTTCCTAGTGTTTTTGGTAGAGCCAAGTCTGCCCGCAAACTTTTGCAGAATAAAAAGAGCGAAGGAAGACTGGTCTCAACGGAAGTGCGAAACCTCTCCTTGGTACAACTAACTGCTCAGAGTGCTGAAGAGGAAGATCGTCCATGGTTCGACGAAGACACTTTGTCCTTGCAGAGTTTCATTCCTGGGGCTGGCGATGTCGAGAATGATTTCGATCGCAAACGTCGAACTATCTTCGAGAGGCTGTTTGCAGTGGACAAGACTGTGCGGAAGGGTAGGCTTGTCAAGCACCTCAAGAAGGAGAAACGCAAAGAGGTTCTTGAGCTACAACGTGAGCCTCGTCCTCATCTTGAAGATAATTCTGAGCAGCAAACTGGCGACGGTCCCAGGGCTTTGGTCATTGAGGGCGCTGCTCTTAAGCACATGTTGGGAGATTCTGAACTTGAAGAAATTGTTTTCTCGATTGCAAGCAAATGCGATGCTGTAATTGCTTGTCGAGTGAGTCCAAGACAGAAAGCTCTTCTCGTCAAGCTTGTCCGTCACAACGTCGTTCCCGAACCAGTCACTCTTGCGATAGGTGATGGGGCAAACGACGTTGGAATGATTCAGGAAGCTCACGTCGGCGTTGGCATATCCGGTAAAGAAGGAAAGCAAGCCGTAAACGCTTCTGACTTTGCCATTGCTCAATTTCGATTCTTGGAAACACTTGTGCTGATTCATGGTCGATGGGATTTTTTCCGTTTGAGTGTTGTCGTTCTGTTCTCGTTTTACAAGAACGCTGTCATGGCAGGTATCTTGATTGTTTACAACGGCGAAACGCTTTTCAGTGGTACACCAATCTTTGATGAATGGGTCATTTCTGTCCTGAACTTTGTCGCCAGCTTTCCTATTTTTTTTCTTGGCCTTTTCGATCGATGTCTGGAAAAGGATTACATTAGGGAGAACCCCGAAGTCTTTCAGGCTACGCGACAGAACGAGCTCATCACCATTCGAACATTTATACGGTGGGTCGTGACTACGTTCGGGCATATTTTTTGCTTGTACTATGGGTCCCTTTACTCTCTTTCTCAGGCAGGCGGCACGACGTCTGCGTTCATGGGTCTAATGCAGCGGAAGGAAGATCGTGTCGGCGATGGTGAAGGAGGTGACATTCAAAGCGTTGGGACGGTGATGTTCACCTGCATGATTATCCTTCTAGCGTACAAGGTAAGTATCTCGCAAACGGTATGAAGCTCGAAGAAGATGAGTTCATTTCCTCACTTCGGTTCTGTTTCTATGAAAAGGTTCTGTTTGAATCCAAGTCACTCATAAATGGACGATGGCCAGCAATTACCTGTCAAAAGGATGCTACAGATGGATTTTGGAGTCGCCTCCCATATACATGGTATGGCCTGACATACGGTTCTATCTTCTTCTATTTGATTTTCCTTTGGATCTATGAGGTGAGTTCGTTTTATGTGTGAATATTCAAATGTCGAGTCTCTACGTTTCTCATCGTCTGCCTTTCTTCAGATGATTGGTGAAGATGAAAAACAGGAGGGTGGGGAGTTTTTCAACCTGGTCGGTGTAACCTCGCATATGTTTTCCACTCGAGTCATCAATTGGCTAGTCATTTTGTTCTTACCGATAGGCGCGACAGCCTTTGATGTTGCTGGGAAGGCGTTTGGGAACGTCTTCTATCCCACGCAGACTCAAATCCATGTCGAAATCGAGGCAAAGCGAGTGGCAGAGAAGAAACGAGCTGAGAGAAATGGCAGCTCGGTGTCACCTCCAGAGGAGCCCTAAAGGAATCATCCCCGTCTAATCTACTATATAACTGTGTCAAATAAATTTACTCAGAATTTGAAAACTTCCAGTTCCTACGATTTTACGACTCATAGAGATAGAATGTCCCGGGCAGAACCCTTTTCTGATTCTTTTCCTGTCGGTTCTGACTCCTTGGTTGAGGACATCGTGACACTCGGAGCTTTTCCTGATTCACTATCCGAGATGTCTCCATCTTCTTCGTCTTCTTCTATCTTCCAGTCTCTTGATGGCCTTGGGACGTTCTCAAGTTCACCAATCTTTTTCATCATGTCACAACGCAAACTAGTCAACGATGGAGGTTCAAAGCCGACCATCATATCATCATCGACGACCATGGGTTGAAGGGCTTGGATCCCACCCTCTACGCGTAATAAGGTTTCATCATCTGGTAGCCAAGCCATTCTACAAACACCGACATTAAGATCGGTAATGACACGGGGACATTGAACATGAAGTGGTCCCAATCGTAAATTCCATTGTTCTACAGGCGTAATGCCATGCCAGGCATCCGTCTCTTCCATTTCAAGAATTTCCCATCCTCGATTCCCCGCTTGTGGTCCCCAAGTCCAACTTGTTCCACTCCATTTCTTATGCCAATTAAAGGGTGGTACAGATCGGAAGAAGATAGGATTCCCCTCAGTAGGTGGATCCATTGCTTCTGTTTCAGGAGTTGGTGCCGTCGTACGTAATGCTTCTCTTGAAATCATACAACGGAATAATTTCAGACCCTGTGGTGGACAAGATCCTGGTTCAATCCCCTGTTCCCAAACGGGTGCATGTTGAAAGTTGACACGGATTCGACCATCACCATGTTTCAGGACGAGTTCTGTCGCCATGACACCTGATCGGAGAATGGTCGGTCCATTTACCATAGCAACGGCTGCCGTACGAGAACTCTTCGTAAAGGTCTCTGTCTGGTACGTTGCGACGGGGAAGGTCCTTGTTTCCATCGAATCGAAACATGTTGCACAATCTGATTTCTTCGCCCCGATGACGATGGTATGTGTCCGTTCTACACTTCCATCATCCTTCGTCTTTAAGTTCACACTCGCGACGACTTCATCAATAACATCACCAATGTAGTCATGAGACGTCCATACACCCTTCCAAGATCCTTGAACATGATGTTTGTTGAAGAGTTCCCATTGAACGGCTTGATCATCAATTTCTTCCGAAAATCCTAGTGTACTGAACCGACATGACGGCGATGATGATGTTGCTGACGATGATCCACTGCTGAGCCGAAAACAAGATCCATGAATCCATGCACTTGACGTAGCGATCGAGAATGCCAAAAGAAGAAGAAGACCGAGACAACGACGCATGATTGGGAACAGGGGTTGTTACAGCCGTTTCCGGTATGTGTAAATTCGATGACACAGGGGAAGGTAACAAAACTTCCTATGGAGAGGTTATGGTATTTGAATACAACGACGACGATGTTGGGGTCAAAATGGGAAAAAAAGAGAACGCCAATCCTTTCTTCTTCCGAAGAAAGACGGAATGAGATCTTCCAAGTGGAAGTAGGTCGTCACTTTGTTTGTCTGACACAGGGAGTTCGTCAAGACTCCACGAGGTCGGCTAGCCGACTCCACCGACTGGCAGTCTTTCTACGAGAGGTGAAATCGAAATTGCGAATTGCGAATGGCGAGTGAGAGAATCATCGTCGTCGTCGTCACTGTCATCATCATGGGGAAAACGAATTCATTGTCCACCAGGAAAATGGCCGAAGATGATTATTATTATTCTTTTGAGCAAGTCAAGAATAGGGGGCGTCAAATGTCAATCTTGCGGGGGATGCAGCTTGGCGATGAGAGGGAGGACGGAAAAAACAAGTCACGCCAAGGCGTTGATGCACCCTAATAAACGCAGGTCCGAAAAGTCTACCTATAACCGACGATGACATTCAATTTTGGGGGGTGTGCCCTTGCTACTATAGCCAAGGCTCTGGAAATGAATAGGACATTTTGCAAATGCTGGAGAGACCTTCGCCGCAACTTCGTTGGGAGGGAGGGTGCCGTTGCGATTGCCCAAGGCTCTAGAAGAGAATCCGAAATTTGCATGTCGCTGAATCTTGGCTGTAATAACATTGGTTGTGAAGGGTACTTTAGCGATTACCGAGGCTCTAAAAAACGAACTCAGCAATTAACAACGCCTGGATCTTGTCAACAACAAGCTTGGGAGGGAATGTGCTGTGACGATTGCCAACGCTTGTAGAAACGAACAGGACATTTTGCAAGAGCTGAATCTAGACTACAATTATATTGAGAGTGGAGGTGCGTGCTGTAGCTATGGCCAAGGGTCTAAAAAAATGAACAGGACATTGCAATCGTTGCATCTTGTTACGACAACAAGAATGGGAGGGAAGATGTCTGCTAGGCTTTTGCCCAAGGCCCTAGAGAAATGAACAGGACATTGCAAGTCGCTGGCATCTTTCCTTCAACAATATTGGGAATGAAGGTCCTATGGCCATTGCCAAGACTCTAAAATGGAACCAGAGATTTGCAGACGCTGCTTCTTCGCGGCAACAAGATTGGGAGTGAAGGTGTCGCGGCCATTGCCAAGGCTCTATTAGAAACGAACAGGACATTGCATACGCAGGGACCTTCGCAACCAACAAACATTGGGTAGGATGGTGCTGCGGTTATTGCCAAGGCTCTCAAAATGAACCAGACTTTGCAAACGCTGTCTGTTGGCTTCAACAATGTATTGCGAGAGAAGGTGCTGCGGCTATCGCCAAGGCTCTAGAAACGAACCGTAGATAGCAATCGCTGCGAGACAGAGGAGACGTTGAGACAAAACGGAGCGATAGTTGCTATCTCGAGATCTTTTTAGTAGGTAATATTAAAATAACAATGAATGAACCGTTTCCAGCTAGTATACCCTCGTGTTGTTTTCTGTACACCCGTACGGAGAGCTCAATCGTGGAGGGAAATTTTCTTTCGCATCCGTAGAACCCGATTGGCATTCGATGGGTATTTTCTTCTCCGCGAGTAGTCAATCAACGTGTCAATATCTTCTTCATCGGGTTTCTGTCCAGCATGATCATATCCCTTTCCCACTAAAGGGATCTCTGATATGACTTCTTCATGAGCTTGTCCTCCTCGTTGTCCAAGATGCCAGCAATATACTGCTGCTTTGCTCTGCTAGAGGTAACCTACAGTGGAGCTACGGTACCTAGCTAGAGTCGCTGTGGTGTCGTATCACAGTCAGTACTACTCGATGGACGACCCAGTACGCAACTACTGTACTATGTAGCCACTGCAAGGTTTAATCCACCTGTAATGATGCACCGTACGAAAATCAAAACATTCTTGAACATATGGATCCATCGTCGTCAACCATCGCACCGAATAGAACGACTACTGAAATGAAACCTTACAAGAGCTACAAACGCTGTCGGATGGGACCAGGTTGGGTGGTCCTCACTTTATTTTCGGACACCATTAGACGGTTCGGGCACGCTACTTGCAGCCTAGTGGTTGCCGAAGCGAGCACAGAACCCTGTCACCTACGCTGTGCTAGTGGTTGATCTACAATGCAACAAAAGACTCGGAGGGTACATTCATACTTCGTCGCATCGTCTAGCGGAGAAGAGCGAGCGCAACGGTTTCGATAGGGACCTGTGGAAGTATCCACAAAAGACGGGTCCAATCTTCTGTTGCTGCCGAAACGACGATCGCCACATAAACCATCTCCATTAAATAACCACCACAGCGGCGATAACCAACAGGAGTATCGGCATCTTCACGACAACAACATGCTAGTATTGCACCAAGACACAAGACAGTGATACCTAAAGTCTGCCGCCAGCCTTCCAGAGTCGAAACGATGGCACTCAATTCCAGAATTTCCCCATAATAGGACCAAGGGGTGGTACCAAATTTGGTGGTACCAAATCCTCGATCCTTACCTTCGTTCCGATCATAGCGCCGAGCTGCACCGATACCATGAAACAACGATCCGATGGCGTGGACTTTGTTGGCCTTTGACCCTGCTGCCCAGTTGGCGGATGCCGACGTGACGTCGAAGAAGATCTCAGGGATAGCCATGATCGATGTAGAGTACCATGGGCCACAACGAGAGGGTTCGGGTCGATGTTCAGGATTCGTAGGAGTTACAGGATTCGTAGGAGTTGCAGTATCCGTAGGGTTTGCAGGATTTGCAGGATCCGTAGGATTCGCAGGGTTCGTAGGATTCTCAGGATCATCCACCGTCCCGGAGGAATTGCCCGGCTGGTCGTAAGTGATGGTAATGGTGCAGCGCGGTAAAAACTGTAATCCCAAAATAACGCTACCAACAATCAACATGGTATGAGCCCTCTCGTCGGTGTAGAAGTCAAGGAAGGACTTAATGGTCGTCATGGCGTGTTAGGAAGAAGTCAATATACTGAAGGTCCTGAATGTATTTTACTCACCTCCCACAAAATCACAAAGAGTTTGGGTCGTGGATTGATTTCACGGTCGGATTGGCCGTTAACGATCTTTTAGGTATGTATCATACGTAGGGTATACATCCAACATTGCTTACCCCTGGTTACTGTTACATACTCCTGTTACAGTTATCATACACTGAAGAGAAGTCGAAATTTTTCGTAGGGCAAGTCAGCGTTGACGTGAGACAAGGAAGCCTTAGGAGCAGCTTTTTCTAGCTGGCGATATATGGGATTTTGTCCCATATGCACCCACTCCGTGATTCAATGTGTGTTTGTACATTCCCCTAAATCTGTCGAATCGTAAAATGACTCGTTTACCTTTAACTATTTTTGTGACATCGTCGGCGAACAGATTCACTGGCTTTGATCCAAATGACTCGCATGTCGTTTCAGTACTTATTCATACCTGTTCGCCGTCCTGCCACTTAAAAGGTGTTTCCCGCCACCATATTCGGGTTTTCCCTTTAACCCATATCGCATCACGTTATCCCACGTGGGTTTGCATCGCCAATTCCTCTAAGTATCGCTTTATAGGGCATATATAAGGGAATCAAAGGGGTGATTTTTGTCGTCTAATTTACACTAGGTAGA
>Ga0194115_10007399_pt1 | contig 10909 bp, 10 predicted proteins | sample TA2MahsurfametaG_3_FD_148656 | JGI IMG/M metagenome (GOLD analysis project Ga0194115, IMG submission 148656) | Freshwater microbial communities from Lake Tanganyika, Tanzania - TA2015002 Mahale S4 surface | ecosystem: Environmental > Aquatic > Freshwater > Lake | place: Tanzania: Lake... | reverse complement strand
TTCGGGTCATACTTATAATTATCATTTATAATAATGATAAGAGCTATTTTAGGATGCATTTTGGGGCTATTTGTCTACAAATCATAGATCGATAAAACCTAAAATCTCATCAAAAGGGTTCCAAGGGACTTCTTTGACATCAAAGTCAAAGACATCTGGGGCAAATAATTCGATTTAAAACCCCTATCGAAGAAAAAATTAATACTTATAATGAATGTTGCCTGCGAGTGAGGTTTCACCGATGAGCACTACAAAGTGATTACAAAACTTTATAACAAATGGAAAAGTCACGGATTTTAAGTCTTAGCGCTACCCTGCAACCAGTTCAAACATCAGTAGCCTGGCACCAGTTCAGAAATATTTGCTTTTGCCACTAAAAATTACTAGGCCAAATTTAACATCCTTGAAAAAATAGAGGTGAATGGTCAAAATACTCATCCAATTTTTTCTTACTTGCGAAAAAATACAAAAGAATTCCAGACAATTAGAGACAATTAGCTCAAAGCTATCCCATGGAACTTCTCTAAATTTTTCATAAATTCTTAAGGCAAAGTGATCCAGTATTTTCCTCCATAAGCCTGTTTAGACAAAGTACAATAATATGTGAGCAATTATATGAACTCTTAAAACACTTAGATGTTCTAAATGTGAAAATAAGGAAAATTAAGTTCAAATGATCAAAGACTTAGAAATTTGTAATAAATAAGTTTTTGTGAACAATCACTTGATTTTCTTCAATTTATTTGAGCTACAATTAGTAAATAATAATTAAAAAAATCATTTGCTGGGCTTGAGCTAAAGCGCCATGTTGGCAATCATGTCGGACATGTCTCTCAAATCTATCTACATTTTAGAAATAATTGAATTATTTTTATTTTTTTCGCTAAACAAATAAGCTTACATTTTGTTAATCATCTCTTTCACTTACTTCGAGTGAGTCTACATACTTTTAGTTAAAAACTTACTAGCATTTTCCTGCTTCATTGCGCTTTATTTCGTCAAACTAGATACTTCTGCCATTGTTGCATCATTTTTCTTGTATTTTTCCTCAATCATTTGCACCATCTAATTTCTTAAGCCAGATAGCTTCGTAGACAGACTGTTCTCAGCCTCTTTTTCCTTTTCCTTCAAATTATTCATACTGACGCCTTTCATCTAGGAAAATTTCATTTAGCTCTCATTCTTATTTTTCTAAATCTTCAAAGCCAGTTCAGTGTAATTCTTATCAACAAATACATTTTGGTTTTTAAACCTGCCGTCAATCTAAGTCTTGGTTTTTAATATCTAAGCATTGAGTTTGTTCAATTAGTCACTTAGAATCTTCTTGTTTTTTGAGAATTATTGAGAGATCTATTTTTTTATATTACCCAACTGTTCTTCTACTTTCTTGTTTATCTAAGCTCCTTTGATCTTTGCGTCATTTTCAGAAGCCTTTTCCCTTTATGAAATTTTCTTCAATTCCTAAGAATTTTTTAATAATTCTTTTGTTACGTTGTTTTACATTTACTTTTTGAGATTACTTAGAGAAGTATCTATTTTCTTATCAAATTAGGTCTTCAATTGTACTTATTTTTATTTCTATTATTTTTGTCTATTTTTAATATCGTTTTGTATCTACAATTTTATTTTGGAAGACGATTAATTTATCTTTTTATCGATTTATGCATTTTTCAATGATTCGTTAGCTTTGATTTCGCTGTTGATTTAGCTCTTTATCTTTGTTGACAATTCTGCCATCTTTTTATCTAGCTCTTGGTTTTTAGCCTTGGATTATTATTATTTCTTTCTGCTTTCTTCCTACTTTTTGCCAATACTTGCCATGATTTCAGCCTTAGCCTACTTGATCTTTTACTACACATTCTTTTTACCTTTAACAGATTCTTATTCGATTGATTTCATGCAAGTCTTAGCAGATTGCTCTATTAAACTTTTTACTTCGTTGTTTTTTGCAATTTAGCTAGCTTTCATATCATAGCTTATTTCGTTCTTTAACTTCGTTGACATTTCCATTATCTTTTTGTCAAATTACTGGCTCTTAGCTTTGTTCTATTATTCCTTCTTTTTGCTCTATTATTACTTTTTGTTTATGCCTGCATTCAACTAATTTTTAGTCTCTTTTATTTTTTCTTATAATTTCAGTTTTAGGCTATTTATTTCAGAATCACTGTGTTTTTTCGAAGCCTCCACACATTCATTCTTAGATTCCTTGATCTTTTACTATATTTTTTGTTTTAAGTTGGTTATTTAAGTCTCATTTTGTTTCTTTAAACTTTAAAGGGACTGTTTTAAGTTGGATTAGCCAGACTACTTCTCTTTTTTATTCTTGGAGGCTGTTTCATTGATCAGGTTTGTCAGTTCCTATTTCACTTTGGCAACCAATTTGTTGGTCTAAGCACTTTAAGATTTGATCTTTTAAAAACCGTTTTATTGATTTTTCAAGGCTGTAGAGATGGAGTTCTACGTTTTCTTCTTCAATTAGCTCTGTTCATTCTTGATATTTTCGGCAGTCTATTTGATATTCTTTTATAGAGACTGCATAGCTTGGCATATTTCCTTAGCACTGGCATCTTTAGATTTATTTATCAGTAAGACTATCTATTTTTTCAGTTAATCTTCTTTGAGGACTCTATTTTATCGATCCTTTTGCAATTATAGCTAATATTTTCTATAAGTCTCCTTATGAACCCTCTCTTTCTCTTATATTTAATCTTTCAAGCCATTTATTTACTTGCAAAGATTTTTATTAATATTCTTTTATATCATCTACATTTTTCTCTAATTTTATTACATCTTTTAACTAACTTTCAATTTATCTTCTTGATGCATTTTAGCAATTATAAATTGCTGCTTATCGATTGCCTAAGCTATATGTTTATCGTTCTCCTGTTTGCCCAGCGAAACCAAGTCATTAATCTTTTAGATCTGATCCAGAAGAATGTCAAATTATTGAGCTATCACATCAGTGATTTATTTCCTCTATTTGTCCATTCGTTTGTTCAATAAATTTCTGTGATCTGTGTTCATCTTTTTTAGCTATTAATGGTCTCTCAAGATAGAGTCTATTTATTTTTTTGACTAAATTTTTATCTGTTTCATTGCGTTGGTAATCTATCTGTATATATTCACATTTTTCTGCTAGGTTATGGTCTTCCATTACTAAAGTTCTTATTTAATCGTTTCGATGTTGTATATTTTTGAGGTAGTACTCTGTAGATATCGAGACTAAGCGTTTTACAACTAGGCATCTTGGACAGTTAGGACTATAGACTTATATTGTTAGATCTGTTAGGTGTTAGACATTTTATACCCTTTGAATTCGCCCTTAAGATCCTAGATTCTTTACAGTAATCGATGCTATTTGTTATTAAGATCGCTGCAGCACTGTGATATCTTTTTGTTCAATTCTAAATCAAATATAGAGTACTTGAGATTTGACTATTACACTGCTTGTTGATATCTTCAACTGCTTCCTGCATGTACTTTTGGTCCTTGCCGATGATTTATCTGATCAAGCTCAAAGAATCCTTCAAATCTTTCATAAATCGATTGTTGTTTTCCTTGTCGCTTTTGATCTAGCCCTGTAGCTGCTACTTGATCTGCTTTATTTACTTCATCAGGTGCTGTCTTGCGTGGATCTCTAGCTTCAGCTTATTTTCAATATCATGATATATCTTTTACTGCACATTTTGTATATGCGTCTTGAGATTTTCGTACTGATAGTCGAACTGCTTTTGTTTGAACATCTAACACCCTTTTAATTATTAATTGTGGTTTGATATTTTAAAATTAGTCTACATTTTCTGCTGGTTCAACATTTACCTCATTTACTGCTACATCTTCACCTGCCTAATCGACATCTGTTCCACCCGCAAGTTCTGATTTCTGATTTCTTATTTCTGGTGCGATAAGTCGTAAAATAAGTCTTGCTTGAGACAATTCAGTTCATTTTTGGCGTGCAGTTGGGAAGCGCTGTTTGATTTATTGAGCTACTGAAACGGAGAAGGTTTCTAAATAATAATAGATGAACGTTTTGTTGACGATTTTGTTATCTTTATAATATGTTTAATTTGTATTCAAGGATCTAGACTCGGCTAGTTAAATTCGAAGATTGGTTAATGCCATTTTCATGTGATTGATTCGGCTGAATCTATGCATCGTATGACGGAAATATCTGATTGCCTCTTTTCGTGAGTTTTAAAGTGCTGTTCGAAGGCGATCTTTCAAAGTATACGCGCGGTAGTTACACTAGAGAATTAGTAAACCCATTATTTTATTTCAAGCCTCGCATCGGCTATTTTCTAATAATATAAATAGAACAAATACGAAGAGAACAAATATAAAATATGAAAAATAAGCTACCATCAAATGATTTATCAATAAATAATCTATTTTTAACTTTTGGTTCTATCATAAAAATTATTAAATGCATATCACTGACTCATTTCGTTTGTTTGCTCTTTATAGATTTTTTGCTTTTCTGTTTTTTAATACTGAATTTCCTTTAAAACTGATCGCAAGATTTCATTATCCAGTTGATGTCCCTTGCCTTCTCACTTTTTTGTGATATCAAAAACTGCTCCTATTATTAATTTTACACCTTTTCCTGCCTTACCTCTTATTACTGTTATAGCTAGGTCTCATAGTTGTGTTCGTGAATCATTTTTTTTGCAATGTTTGTCAAAGTATTTTTGTCTAAGCTCAGTTGATGTAATATATCATCTTTAGTCTATACTTTTTATTCAACCATCATATTCTTCATCGAATAAGGATCATTGTCTTATCTAAGTGCAATAAATTTATCAAAGTTTTTCCCAAATTATTTATCGCTTACCCATTTTTTCTATGAATTATACGCAGTCTTGAACTTCTTAGATTAATCCTCTGTATTCTCCTAATACCTTTTGAGTTGACTATCATTTTTAGAAAAAAATTATATAGCTTTACTTGAAACTTTGTTGCCTGTATTGGAAAAAGGATTGCGAAGATTATTTTATTGTTATAATTTCGACATGATTTGCTGGGTTGATTTTTGACTGATGAGTTTCTTTGTGATATATAATTACAAATCGCTGATCCCATCGACATACTGATTTAACTTTATTTTCTTCTTTTTGCCTATTTTCGCATCTTTTGTTATTTTTTCAATCTATTTTATTCTTGGCAACAGATTCTGTTCTGATAAAGCGAAGTTTTTTCTAGTTTATAGTAAATGTGCTTTTATCATTTTTTGTCTCTCTACGCTTAAAAACTAAGATTTTTTTCCTAAAAACTTTTTTCTAAACTGTAGATCAAAAGGTCCACAAATGGTATTGCGAAAATCATAATTACAAGTAGGCTATTAACTCATAATTGATTTATAATTATATTGCAATGTGTTGATAAGCAATATCAAAATATAAATTAATATAAATATATGTAATGTTATCATAGCTGTTACTTGTAAGGTTTATTTTCAAAAGAATTTATCTTTGTGGAAATTTCTTAGATAAAATCAAAATCGATAGAATTTTTAATTTTTTTGGTCAGAAAATCTCCTTATTCAAATATATCTTTAAGTTTCTCAAAGTTATCTTTACATTATATTTATTTATTGAGGATCAACATGTCCAAAAATAATAAGCCATAAGGCATTTAGATGAGAGAGACTAAAGGCAAACAAGGCCTCTAGCTTCAAGAAGTCGATAGACCTAGAACATCTACAGCTATCGCAAGAGAGTTCCAATACCTCAAACAAAAAATGGAGAACTAAGTTGAGATTACCAAACAGAGAAAAACATCACGTATGGAGCGTGGATTGAATCCCGATGCCCCTAAACCTCCCCAAAACAAGTGTAATTTTGTTGTTATAAAGACGCTCCGACCAATCAGAAGGAGGCGGATAATCAGAAGAAGGATGAGAAGGCCAAGGAGATATCGAACATGGATGAGCACAAAATTCCCCTTTAGGAACTTTGCTACCGATACGGAACTAACCTGGAGTCTGGTTTGACTTCATAGGCTGCTACCCAGAGAAACTTACTTGAGGGTGACAACAAGCTTCCTGAAAAGAAGAAGACCCCAGCTTGGATAAGGTTCTTAAAGGAACTTGCCAACTGGTTCGCCATTATGTTATGGATTGGATCCATCCTTTGCATTATTACCTACATCGTGGAGCCCTTCGGAAACTTACCCAACCTCGTCTTAGGTTTCGTTTTGATCGGTGTCATCCTGATTACCGGTATAATTACTTTTGCCCAGGCTGCTTCATCCTAAGCCTTGATGGAGGGCTTCAAAAATATGTTGCCTTCAGTGACTAAAGTTTTGAGAGACGGAAAAATCACCCAGATCCCCGCTTAAAAATTAGTCAGAGGAGACATTATTGAGTTGATTAGCGGATAAAAGATCCCAGCCGATATCAGAATCATTAAGTCAGCCGAAATGAAGGTCGACAACTCAGCTTTGACTGGAGAGGTAGAGCCCCTCCTCAGATCTCCTGACTGCACTCACCCCGACCAGCCCTTGTAAACCAAAAACTTGGCCTTCTTCGGAACACTTTGCAGAGAAGGAAGAGGAAGAGGATTAGTTATCCAGATTGGAGCTAATACTTTTATGGGTCAGATTGCTGACTTGGCCGCCACAGGAGGAACTCAAAAATCTCCCTTGAGAATTTAACTCGATAGATTTGTGCTCATCATCACTGTGATTGCCATCACACTCGGTATTGTCTTCTTCTTACTCGCCTACTTTGTTGTCCACTACAATGCTCTCCAGTGTATCATCTTCGGTATCGGAATCTTAGTCGCCAACGTCCCCGAAGGACTCCTCGCCTGCATCACCATATCTCTCGCCATCACTGCCAAAAAACTAGCAGAAAGGCAAGTGTTGGTCAAGAATCTTTAAGCTGTCGAGACTCTTGGGTCTACCTCGTGCATTTGTTCGGACAAGACTGGAACTTTGACTCAAAACAAGATGACTGTTTAGAACTTATGGTATGATGGAAACGTCATTAGAGCGCACAGCAAATAAGTCAAGGGCACTGACTTCCAATATGAGTACGACTAACAAGATCCATCTTTTGTGATTTTGCACCACACTGCCATGATCTGTAGCGAGGCTAGGTTCGATGTCACTGAGGAAAAAATCAGATAGCCTGGGTTCAAATACATGAACGCTCCAACTATCGGTGATGCTTCAGAAACCGCCTTGATTAAGTTTTATCAAACCATTCAATAAATCAACACAACTAGAGGACTTTATCCTTACGGTAAAAGCAAAGACGGATAATCCAAAATGTCTTTCAACTCTACAAATAAGTATGCCCTTTCCATCGTCAGAAATTAAGGCCCCGACCACATTTGGGTCGCCTACATCAAGGGAGCCCCAGAAAAAGTCTGGAAATATTGCGGCAGGACCCTGTTTTAAGGAAAATACAAGAACATCAACGAAGAAGAAAAGAAGAAATTCGAGGCTGTTAACCTGAGGTTCGGTAAAAACGGAGAAAGAGTCTTAGGATTTGCTATGTTACCATTAAATAAGGAAGTCTATCACGAAAACTTTTTATTCAACACCTCTTCTCCCGACAATTTCAACTTCCCTATGGAAAACTACATCTTCGTAGGCCTTGTTTCTTTGATGGATCCACCCAAAGAGTCAGTGCCCTACGCCATTAAGAAGTGTCAGTCGGCCGGTATCAAGGTCATCATGGTCACTGGAGATCAGCCCCCAACAGCTGCAGCCATTGCCAAACAGATCGGTATCATCACAATGAAGACCAACTAAGACTTGAAGTAAGAAGGATTCAGCGCGGCTTAGGCCTTAGAAAGAGCCAAGGCCATAGTTATTCACGGAGATATGATTGTGAAGGCCTATGAATAAGGAGAATAGCAGGGCGACAAGATTCTGGATACCTGGTGCAAGAAGAAACAGATTGTGTTTGCAAGAACGACTCCTGCCCAGAAACTGACCATCGTCAAGGCCAATCAGAGACTTGGAGCCATCGTAGGAGTGACAGGAGACGGTGTCAACGACAGTCCTGCCATCAAGCAAGGAGACATCGGAATTTCCATGGGTATTTCTGGCTCTGACGTCACCAAGGATGCCGCAGACATGATTCTTCTCAACGACGATTTTGGTTCAATTGTAGACGGTGTTGAGTAAGGCAGAAAGATATTCGATAACCTGAAAAAGACTATTGTCTATCTATTAACTTCAAACATGACTGAAATATGGCCTTTCATTGCCTTGGTCTTGGTTCAAATTCCTCTTCCCCTCTCAAACATTTTCATGTTGTGTATTTGCGTGGGAACTGATATTTATCCAGCCTTGTCTTTGGCCTATGAGTAAGCTGAAGTCGACATCATGACCAGAAGACCTCGTAAGCCCGATGAGCATTTGGTCTCGGCCTGTTTGCTCGGTCACGCCTACGGAAACATGGGATAAATCGCAACTTGCGGAGGATTCTTTACTTACAACCTTATAATGGCGTGCTACGGTTTCCCCTTCAGAATCTACTTCGAACTCCTCAGCAAAGTCGCCTATCTCCCAGGCGGCAGCATCTACTACGATACATACCTTGGTCCTCCAGGCACCACATACAACACAAGTGCACCCTATTTAGGTTTCAGCAACCCCAACTATTATGCCGTCGGTAACACCACAGCCAACTTCAACTGTACCTCTATGCAGCAATATCTTCAGACGGGCACTGGGTACCCCAACTGGTATTCCCCGATTACCAACAGTGTTGATCTGAGAGCTGCCTATGTTCAGTGCGGCAACTGTCCCTTGAGCAATGGATTCTGTCCTCTGTTCACATGGCCCACTTACTAACAAGTGCTTCACACCAGAAGTCCAATCACTGGAGTTGAAATCGCCTACACAGCCTAAACTATTTTCTATGCTCAGTCTGGATACTTCGTGACTATTGTCATGATCCAGTGGTCTAACGTCTTCGCTTGCAAGTCCAGAAAGGTAAAATCTTATCCTAACATAGATGTCTTTGACTTTATCAGGACCCAACAAACATATGTTCGGTGGTGTGACTCTAGAAACATGTCTATTCGTATTCCTCGTCTATTGCCCCGGTGTCAACGAAGTCTTTGGAGGCAGGCCCCTTCCCTTCTTCATGTTGGGTATTCCTGGACTCGGCTTCTCTCTTCTCCTTCTCTGGTGGGAAGAGACTCGTAAGTTCTTGCTTAACTGGGACTACAACAAAGACTACAAACCCAACTGGTTCCAAAGAAGTCTCTTGTGGTGATTTAATCAATCAATTATTATTACACATCTTAATTCTAGAAAAAAATTACAAAAAATCAATTTTTGGTCATATATTTATTATTTTTGTTGCGGTACCTCACATTCTCCTCCCTGATGTTCCTGGAAGAGTTGTCCAGAGTTGAATAATTTCTCTACTTTCGCTTGATCTCATGAGAATAGATATTGTCAATCGTTGACTTTTTATGTTTCATTTTCAACTCTAAATTGCGTATTTACTGCCTCAATTTATCATTTATCTCATTTAGGTTTGTCTACTACCTCTGCTTGCTCTCCTTCAACTACAAAAATTACTTCTTTAGATTCTTCCATTCCTCCTACGAAATTTCTTTAGACTTGTCCTTGTTGTGAGTGACTGGAAGGTCTATCTTTGACAAATTCAGCTTATTCAGCTATTTTTGTTTTTCATTATTTTTTTAAATTGACTAATTTATAAAGCTCGTCTTTTTTTACTATTTGATCTTTTTGTCTTACACATTTCTGATGAGTTCTGCCTCTATTTTTCTGGCTATGATCAGTTACTGGTTTATTTGTTCTATGCGTTCGTACAGTTTCATCTACTCGTTCATTATATCAGTGGTGTTGAGAGTCTGTATTCCTTTCTAAAAGTAGTACACTTCTTTCTTGAGATTCTGCTTCTACGCAACTTCTATAATACTATACTTTACTTTTCTGCTAGAGCAGCTTTTCGAGTTATTTGGCCCTTTACATGTGGTTGAATTTCGTCCTCTCTTTCAAACTCTAATTATCTCTGTGCAGGTGTTACGCTCTTTTCCTCAGATTATCCACCTCCAGCTGCAGCAACTTAATGTCGTTTGTCTTCATGATGTCCTTCTCGACCTGCGGAGATTTCTTCAAGCCCAGCCTATTGGTTTTGGCCGAAATTATTTTGTCGATTTAATTATTGAGATTTTAAAGCTGTTTCCTGAGCTGTTTGTTTGTTATTTTATAAGACTCAACTAATCTCTTTTACTATCCGTCTGGCACAATCATTATTAATTTATTTTATAATCTTATTTCAATCAAAGAATACAATATTCTCAATCAGAATAACCCTTTGTGACTATGGAACTTAATGTTAAAAGGTTATCCATTGTAGAAATAAATTACAGGCTACATTTTCAATAAGGTTCAAAATGATTGAATCAACAGATAAAAAAAGTAATATCATTTGTTCGATCACAATTGGCAAAGTTGAAGCTGATTAATTAGCTCCTTTTATTTATTTTCGTGCATTTCCTTTATCAGCGTCTCAATACTATTGGAAACTGGACTCTCTTCCGCTTCTTTCTCGGACCTAATTTTATCGTATTCATCGTCGGAATTGTACTACTCAAATATTTATCGGGTCTGTGCCTTCGTGTATTGCGGCGAAAAGCAAGATTCGTATATTTCAATTTTCATGACCCTAGATTTGTATCTGTTATGATAATTTTTATGCTAGCTTGATTTTTTAAGGTGATTTTTATTGATTTTTTTACTTCTCTTGGAAAGTTGATGTTTTTAGCATCTCTCCTTGAGCTACTCAGCACCGTGAGTTTTTGGAAAATGTCGGGCGTAAACTTGCTACATTTATAATTTATAATCTCATATAAAATAGAGGTTATTTAAATATTAAATTGGCAGATCAAATAAATTAACTATATATTCAAATTAA
>Ga0194115_10007398_pt1 | contig 10911 bp, 12 predicted proteins | sample TA2MahsurfametaG_3_FD_148656 | JGI IMG/M metagenome (GOLD analysis project Ga0194115, IMG submission 148656) | Freshwater microbial communities from Lake Tanganyika, Tanzania - TA2015002 Mahale S4 surface | ecosystem: Environmental > Aquatic > Freshwater > Lake | place: Tanzania: Lake... | reverse complement strand
AACCAATCTTTTCCTGACGGGTGTTGCCGCTGCGATTTTTGGTCCCAAAGGCACGGCATAGACACATATCCTTGGCGATCGAAAACACAGCTCCTTTTGGCATTTTGGTTGTTGATGCTGTTGGTGATGGATATGGGTGTGGAGAACGCTACCGGAAATTGTGATAAGAAGATTTACGACGACAACGGACCCATTCTGGGTCTGATGATGGGTGAACAACAGGCCTGGAAGTATTTGAATTTGAACAAAATAAAGATGAAATGAATGTCCTGCTGTGAACGGAAAGCAAGCAGAGACAAGAAAACAGGATTCTCGAGTTTGAACTGCTTCCAAGACGTGATGGATGCAGGCGATTGGTCTATTTTGATTCGAATGTATCAGGTGGGGGTGCACAAAACACATGGAGGGCTTGCATAAAACCATGTGTAAACATAAAAAACCTGCATAAAGTTACGCAGATTCTTTATGCATGCATAAAAGTTTTATGCAAAAGTTGGATCGGGAGGTTTTGCACAAAAGGGTGCATAAAGGGGTTATGCACCCCCAAAAAATTGAGATAAGCAGAGCTCTAATCACTCCTCGCAAACAACGCCTCGAGACTACCATAGGCAAGAGGTAGTAGTGGGACCCCCCCCCTCATCTTCCATCGACGATCATGTCAGACATAGTACCGAATATGATTCTAATAGGGAGAAGGTAGCAATCTTTGTGTTCAAAAATGTTCCTAGACTCTTAATTCAATAGGATCTTCGGCTCGCGGTATGGACACTAGTATTCTACGCCAAGGACTGTAGTTTCCTTGACATTATATCGGGCTTTCGCACATTCCACCTTCTACAACTGAAGTGTCATACAACTTTCAATTGAAGAAACGGAATAGTGGATAAAGAGTCTCACTCAATAGCACAAGCGATGAGAGGCATTCTTCATTAGGATGGCTCAACTTGAAAAGTTGAATCGTTTGGTTAATGCGAACGCGTCCGAATCGGTGCCCTTAGCTCCAACGGTGAACCAGCCCGTTTGTTGTTAGGCCTTGTTGCACCGGAAGACGAAAGAGTAGCAGTTTGAATCCGTGCGTCTTGCAGGACATCCTTCTGCTGGTAGTGTAGCTCTTGCTCCATCTTTTGTGGTTGTTGCGGTTTCAGTAGTTTCAACATCGATGGGTAGTGGGCATCATAGTAATCATATAATGCACGTTGACTTGCTTCGAGTGTGACGCGGTGACTCCATTTTTCGCAGAGCATTGCAACAAACTCGGGTTGACCGACACAATTGACATGGATTGCCTTCAAGACATGGGAAATATACTTTGCCTGGTGTCGTTGACGAGGCGGAAAGTAAACATCCATACCTCTTGTTGAATCGTCTTCATCATTATCCTCCACAGACTTTCCAGTCATTCTTGCTTTACATAGGTCTCTCGCAGCCTGTTTGAATCCCTTCAGTTCTACGGGACTGTACCATCGGTCCGTAATGTCCTGCGGAGTCATATCCCAGGAGGATTCAATCCGCTGAATGGATTGGATACCCCCGAAACAGACCTGTTTTCTATGAGATTCAAAGACTAACCTACCGGCGGAGAGATTGAGTGACGAAAATGACTTCATAAGGTCTTCTGTCTCAATCGGTAAGACTTCCTCCAAAAGGAGTAGTTCATCCAACGGAAGTAAGTGTGGAGGTGGCATCATGATCAAGCAATCGTTGTCACAGTCAGAACGTTCTGAGGAGGAGGTGAATCGTATGGAAGATTTCATTTTTTTGTGTTTTGGTTTGGTGGGTGTGGGGATGTTGTTTACAGCCGTGAAAAAGGGAAGAAAAGCAAGACTGTCTACGATGACTCCGGAAACAAAGTGATGAAGTTTTTTTCGGACTCGGAATTGTGGCGTTTCTCCGTTTCAAGAGGTTACGCGTAATTTCACAGTTAATTCGATTCGAATATCCCGCGGGACGCGGGATGTGGCGGGATTGGATGGTCTTGCCCCGACCCCCGGCAAAAAGGCCAAACAAGCATCGTGACACGACCCGATAAAAACGAATTCCTACCCGATGGCGTATGAACACCCACCCACAACCAAGATTGTTTTCACCATCGTGGGCACGTGTGGCCATATGCCCCTTACTCGTCCCCTCAGGGGGTTGAACCAAGAACAAGACAATATATAGAGAAACCTACCAAGACATTCGAGACTGTTTTTATATATATTACAGTTTTCGAATCAATAAGATATTTGATTGATGAATGCCTCAACGACTCACGAAGAGAAGTCATTGGTGATTGTTAGGATGTGGTTCCCGAATTTATAGGAGAGTGTTCGCTCTACGACTGTCGTAAGTTCTCCTCGCCACCATAGCTCTCATAAATCTGTATCCAGATTTATACAGAACGTGGTCTTGATCGTGGTCAAACTTCTCTCGCGCTTGTCGTGGTCGTATGTACTTTCGAACTATCCTACGTCGTTCCGTCGTACAGTCGTCTATGGGACAAGACTAAAACAGTTCGGGGGAAAAGAAAAAAAGGGAGGGCATGCTACCCTCAAAGAACGACCAACGACAAGACAGCCTGTATCCGGGTATCTCCTACCGTATGTCCGATTTGACGAATGGCAATTTTGGATCGTTCGTCATCACAGACTTTATTTTGTTCTTTTGACTGCGAAATGCGCGGTTTTTTTTACCTCGAGAGAAAAGCACGACACAACGGAAGACAGAACAAAGAAAGAAAACAAAACAAAAATCTTCTGTCCCGATTGTTCTGAAATTACGACATTACTACCACGAACAAACAAAAAGTAGTTGGGTAACAACGAGAAAACACGATGACTGTACGACCACCTCCAACCTTGGATTCGACTCTTGTGGAAGGGACAGTGAGTGAATGGATCTTAAGCTTTGTAGAATTCATTGACCGATGGGGGGGTGCCGCAGAATGGGAACCACGACTCATCGGCCTTGTTACGGTTGTAGTATTGGGGATTATCCGTTTGACTTGCAAGGATGCCTATGGTGTGACTTGGTATCAATTCATACATGCGATTTTTTCAGGATATTTGAGCTTTATGGCGGTCTGGTTAAATTTCTTTGCAGCAGAAACCTTGACGGGGACACAAGAACCACTCCGATCCTTCCTATGTGAAGGTCCATTGACAAGCCTCCATAGGATCGTACCAGCCATAACGATGGGATTTGGATTCTTTGATATTTTGGATGGTATTGGTCATGGATTTGATTTTGTAAGATGACACAAATGCCGTTCGTCGGAGTCGATTGGCTACGCATCCTGTTTTCTTTTTCGGCAATGTATGGTCTCACTAAACGCTTTTTGATCTCCATCTTGTAAACGACTAGATGCTTCATGGTGCGGCGACGTTCACAGTCATGGCCTACTTTTGTGAATATGGGATTGGAGAGCTGATATTGCCGATGCTTTTGATGGAGGTGAGTGAGAAGTTGGTCCTTTTTTTTCTACAAGGTGTGTCGGGGGTCTGATTGAAGTTTCTAACTCCCCCTCCCCCCAATTGGCATTATACACAATTTTTTCATGGACCTATTGTCTTGTCTCCATGAATGAAACGTTAGATTTCATCACCACATTTGAATTTGATGAGATTTACAATGTTATCTGAAAAAGCACTAGCGATCAATATGGGACTCTTCGCAGTGACATTTTTCTTTTTTCGATTAGGACTTTGCCCATATCTATGGAGAGATTTACTAAAAATTGCCTTTGAACGGTATGAGGATCCCATGAGTAAGGCATGTATTCCGTGGCACTTCAAGTACTTCCTTTTCGTATTTGGGATGATCTTTAATTGTCTTAATTTCTTTTGGGCCATCAAGATTGTCAAGAAGATTATTCGAAAACTAAGTGGAGCAGAAAAAATTCAAGCTAACAATCATATGAAGGATCGGTAGTCTAACTTACTACTACCTGAAACGAGAGCGACAATGGGAAATATATATACACTGTCAAAACATCTCACAGATCGCCTAACTCATTTTCTCAACGTTTTGTCAGCATTTCACGCTGTCTAGCTACAGACTGCAAGAACAACCTCTCGATGACTCTGTTTGTTCGCATATACTAAAAGGGAAATACGGGTGTTCACAATCTCGTTTCGGCCTCGTATCGTGTTCCATTCGTGCATCTCACGACCACAAAGAAAGTGAAACATAAATGGAAACCCACCATCATCGTCGTTTTCTCGTTGATTCTCTTAAGTCGGATGCATCCCCATGCTTACAGAGTACAAGAGTGAACGGCGCAAAAGGAGCCACCCGCACCTCAGCCAGTATCGTACGCAGACCGGCAAACATATCCCCACAGAGAACTTCAGAAGCATCGGGTCTAGTGATGAACCCAATCACGTGGAGGGGGTGGCCTTTGGATTCGCGTTGCCTCCACCACTAGTATTCGCCTTCTTTTTGGATTGTTTGTTTTTGGATGCCTTCGGTGTACCTTCAGATTTCGCGGTGGTTGCCTTTCCTTTCTTTGGATTCTTGGGCCTTCCCTTCGCACTTTTTGCCTTTCCCTCCTTGCCTTTCCCTTCCTTGACGGTGGTACTTGTACTCGCGGGAGTCTCCTTGGTCTTTTTGACCTTCGTTCGTTTCATTTCTTGTTGCTTGACAAGCAAGTGTTGTACTAGGGTAGCAATCGGTTGACTGGCAGTCGAAGTGTTCCCATGTTCATCAACAGTGACGACACCTCCACCTGGGGCTGGTTTTGGTCGCGCCTTTATATCCGCCACATGCTTTTCTAACCCCGAAAGCCAATGCTGATAGTCACTCGTTGATTCTAACGTATTTTCTCGACGATCCGAACGAGAATTCTGCCATCGCCATGTCTTCCCACACGTTGCTGGTTCTATGGTAATCGACAAAGGGTTCGTCAATTCCATCGTCGACATGTCTCGACCTGAGTCCACCCATGACGCACGGCTGGCGGTAGTATTAGCAGAAAGAGCCGTCACTTCCTTTAGAAGCTCGGTTGCAGTTTGAAGGAGGAGACGACCATGGGCCACCTGACGCGAATAGTCTGCAGGCTTCTTCGCGGAAGACACCGAGGGATTCTTACCGGTTTCCTTGGCACCAACCGTCTGTCCTCCCGAAGCCTCATCTTGCTTTTGTTTACTGCTTTTCGATTGATCATCTGTCGCATCCGCCGAAGGTGTAGTCTTTGACTTGGGACCTGAATTCGCCTTCGCCACCACCTTCGGAACGGCATTTTCTGGAACCGTCTGTGGGATTTCCACTTTATCGAATTTAGGAGCCGTCAAAAGAATATATGCTACACCAGGCCGGTCACCGCGACGACGAGATCTCTTTGGTGGAATGACACAAAGTGGACGAACTGAGATCACTGCCGCACCTGGTGGAGGTTTCGGTGGAGGAGCGGTCACTACCTCGAGACCAGGAGACTCTGACTCGACAATCACCGCGTCGGACATGTTCAGGTCGACATCAGCATCTTCCCCTCGCAAGCCTTCCACATCCTCAGCGGCTTGTTTGTTTCTCCAGTCTCTGAGAAATTTCTGCGCAGCCTCCTCTTCATCAATAAGGTGTCTCTTGGCCGTATGGTCAATCTCAAGGAAAAGAGCCGAGGTTATTGCGATGGGTGCAGTGGTTGTCGTCGTAGCAGCAGTAGTAGTAGCAACGGTTGTTTTCTGTGTCAATGGGAGAGGTACAGAGGGTGCTGTCGTATGCGATGCCCTGGAATTGAATGCCTCAATGAGTGGGAGAAGGAGATCTTCCAAGACAGCCTTCGTAGTACCGTAGGCCATCGGATTACCGATATGCCGTAGCGCTAGTTTAAGCTGCGGGGGAGGAGGGATGCCTCTCTTTTTCGATGCACCTCCTCCTCCCGATCTAGCCATCCTTCGGCGATTGCTGCTACCACCACCACCACCACCAGTAGCACCACCACCGCCACTACTGCGATTCCCTCCCCCTCCTCCTCGTCCCCTGCCGCGGCCTGCCGCCGATTTGGATTCCATGGAGCGGCTTGACTAGAAAAAATTTAACCAATAATTATGAAAACAGAATCTGCAAGCACCCTCTTTAGGTGTTTGCTTCCTAGTTTGTACCAGGGCTTGTTTCGAGGATTCACTGTCAATCCTGTATGATGCAGGATCCAGAACAACTGAGGAAACTTCAGATTATTTTACGTGTAACTGTAAACAGCAACCGCTCCAGGTTTTAACGTCCAGTGATGACAACGACGTTTCGGACCAGTAATCACAGTTCTCCCGCAACAATCACGACAATGTATATACCTACCACATGTTCATACCATACGATACATAAAATATCCGCATTCACAGAACCGGACAGCATAAGTAACACATTCGTTAATAACTCAACGGGAATTAAACCGTTGTCCTTAAGAATTAAACCGTTGGATAGATCTGTTTTTAGGGATTCCAAAAAGTACGACATCTTCTGATAAATGTTCGATGTTCCTTCTCTGTCGTCGTTTGAGCGGGGCCGGTCCATCCGTGATTCGTTAGTCACGAACGAAAAACTCCGCGATATTACACGATGTTGATGAGAAAGTAGGTATCCAGTCATAGCTTATGAGTACCACAATTGATGTCAACATGTCTCATTAAGTCATACAAAAGACATTGGAGCTTTAGGACGCATATCTTCGAGCAAGAGAGAAGATAGGACGAGAAAAGAGAATTCCAATGGATTTGACCAAACGGATTAGAAAAACCAGCCCTGAGATTGGAATTTTCGTGCTTTTCGGTGGTTTTTGTCGCTTTTTGACCAGTGCGACTGAAAAACTATGGCCTTCGAAGTAAATTCTAGGATGCTAGGCAATCCTCGCTTCAAAAAGTTAGGGGCTATTCCTTTCCAAATAAGAACTATCTAGATAACCTGAAATTTTCGATGGCCAAAAATTATGTGCCTCTTATGCTGTCCGGCACTGTGACTCAAAGATTGTCTATGTACGTGTCATATATATGAAAATTGAATAATACATACATAACTAAGAGGCATAGTTATGCCGTGTCCGTCTTCAAAATTTTTTTGTTCACAGTCATAGTCATCAGTATAGGGATTTCCTGGGAAAGGATGGTGTCCTATAACATACTTCCATACCCGTAGGGTCATGCCAGTACCGGTTGGATTATTCGAAAGAATGCTATCCTGAATAGGCTTCGGAGAGAAGTGTCACAGCCGCAATTCTTATTAAGAAAGGCGCGATCGACCTTCGAGACATTCCATCCGAGTCACAGGCTTTTTCATCGCTGAAGAAACCAGAGGACACGCACTCACGATCCAGCGCAGAAAAGAGTCATCGAGACATAGCTTCATAAATGTCAAAAGGAGGCATGGATCACGAGTGAAAAAGGATACTCCAACACGATTCAATCCCAAGGAGCTATAGAATGTTCTCTCAAAATTAGGAAAAGAATCCAGTAGCCCTTATAGATGATGCAAAATTCTTTTTCCCGTGAAGGAACAGGTCGATCGTCACTCGCTACTGGATGTCTACAGTATATATATTTTGGGGACACCTCTAGGTATGACTGTGACGGATGATTCTTTGTGAACGTCAAGTTGGGTTGTTTTTAGGCAAGTTCATCGTCCCCCCGGCCTTGCACGGCAGTTGCCAAGACTGACGACTTCACGCGAAGGAACGCAACCACGCCAGCCAACATCACGGTCAAAAACTTCACAAAGCCCCCGATGTTGCTAACTGTAAGTGGCTCCTGCCCTTCACCCCAAAAAACCAAACCACATCCTCTCTGAGGAAGTATCATAATCAACATGACTGCAAACGCTACCTGGGGAACTACCACAGCAACCATGACAAGCTCTGGCTTTGTTGGGGGTGGAGGTGGAGGAAAGAATGCCGCGTGGGGAGGGTCCACGTCCGGTTTGACTAGGAATTGAAGTGTCCGTGCCTTATTGTTGCGTCAACAAGGATTGGGACTTAGTCCTACTACGACGACTACCGGTACTCCCTCTTCTAGTACAGGGCTAGGGTTTAGTTCTTCTGTTTCGACTTCGGCGTTGGCGAATTTACAGCTCTATCAGAAACATTGTGACTCTGGTCAATTCGTCCCATCCAAGGCCTTTTTGACGTCACCCGTTCCAGAAGCCCCGGAAGATAGCGAGAACGGCTATGGTGAGGAGGGAGGAACAGGGTTCAGTGTATCCCTCCGCAAAAAGATACAATTACGACAGGAAGCATTGGAAAGTTTAGGTATTTCTCTTCAACGAAAGCACAAACCTCCCTCATATTCACAGTCAGGTCTTCCGAATACGCCGAGTAAGAGTAATCTAAAGGCAATATGGTTCGGCCAGGTCCTTGGCAAGATTGAATACCTTGACAAATCTGAAACGTGTCCCGACTGAAATTGAATTGTCCAATAGGTGAGTTTTGAAACGGAATACAAGTGTGACGTTTAATGAACGAGTCCGTTGTAAGGGGATCCATACGGCTGCCTCGTTGACAGAAAATAAACAGGAATTATGGTTCCAAGAAGATGAGATGGATAAAATCCGACGTTCTCTCAAAAAGACTGTCAAGATGGTAGAACGGGAACGGCATGAGGGGAATGACCTAGTACGGCAGGAAAGTGATACTACTACCTTTTCTCTACGTGGCCTTGAACAACATTTACCCGCGGCCCGACATGAGACGAAGATGAGAGTTGAAGATACATGGGATGCCATCCTTGGTGCACAAGATGGGTTTTTGGAACATGCGGGGGAATATTGTGACAATGACAAAATTGAATTTCTTGTCCGAAGTATTTCCCGACAAAGCCTAGAGGAGGCACAAGAACGGGCACGACAAGATGCCTTGGAGGCAATGTAATAGACACGTGGGAAAAATAAATTTGTTTCCTCTCTCTCTAGGTGTCTAAACAAATGACTTTAGAGAACCGAAACCAGCGTAATCGACTATAGGAATACTAATCACAGTCAATCAATATAGGACGCATAACCATTTCACATTCCAGTATATACCAGAAACATTACCTCTTTTTTTTCGAACAGGGAGTGACTATGGACACGGTGATACTCACACTTTTTGGTTCCGGGATGATACACAAAGACGCACTGGTACAACGATCTTCACTCTAGTATTGCAGTGGTAGTTTTTCGTATGATTGTCAGAACCATCTGGTCTCCCGGCCCGGCATCGAAGCGTTTTGGGGGTTCCGAATTCCGAATTCCGACGACAGGCGCGGAATTTGGAATCTCGCCGAATCGCGTATGTTGACCGAGCCAGTGAAGTGACGCTTCTTTGACCTCATCGACTAAACTACCTCCGACGGATAAAGGAATCTCAAAGATTGCAGTGAAGAGCAAACCTTTGGTTTTTCATTTGCAGTTTCATTTACACCATCATTTATTCAGGACCTACTATGACACCCGATCAGATTGCATTCACCAATGCCTTTAATAATCAGCGAGGATTGTTAGCAGGATTTGCCAAATGTTGGAATCGTGAAGAATTGCATCTGATTCGTGATGGGTTGTATCTTGGTCTGGCATCGGAATTGGAAGAATTGATGAACTATTACGTCGCCGTCCATGAGAAGATCGTCATGAGTCCAACCGTAGCAGAAACACGTGATACTCCTGCAGGCTTTACAACTATGATTCATGTCGCCCGGGGGTGTCAAAAAGAATGGGAGGAATTGGTTATTGCAGTCTTGGAACTTGCTGAGAGGGTCGACTGTGACTTACCAGGTATCTGGAAGACGCTAGAAGATGGTCGTATGGAATGGTTGGTGGCAATAAATGGTGCACAGCCTCTTAAATCATTGTTAATGGAAATGTTAAAACGGGATTCGGCGATGACTAGCATTGGTGATGTCAATGATGCCAAGATGATATGGATGTACTCGTTGTCTTGTAATATTCCAGCATTGACAACCGAGCGAGGAAAGTGGGCAGACACGGTACAAATGAAGGACCCGGTACGACCACTTGTCAAATATAAGGCAGAATTATGGGATGCAAGACATGAGAATTGGAGAGTGTTAGATCTTGGTGTCCAGGCTGCGGCAGAACGAGGAGGTTCCACAGTCGATGAGATATGGCAGGTTGGTTTCGATACTGAATGAAATGACAAAAAAGGGGAACGAGACGATAAGGAGCTATGTGGACACCTTTCTGTTTCCCGCTGATGTATGCAAAGAACACGACTTGCCCATATCAGAGACGGAATGGGAAAAGGAGAGAGTTACCTTCTGTATGGAATCCAACGACAGATGCAACAACTTGGGGACATAATCAGCAAGTTTTTTGGTGATGGAATATCTTGAACATGATTTGCAGGTTGTTGTGGCAAATGTGATGCCTGGAGTCACGTTGATCTAGCTAGATTCCCTGGAATCACGCAGAGATACACGAAAGTTTCGATAACCACACAGCAAAACAAAAGCACAATGTCCGAAATACTCAGGGCCCATTAACGTATCCAAGCCACCATACAGTTCATCTCAACGCAATACTCTTACTTCTACTTCCCACAACTTGATCTATTCCTTGGAACTATACTCGTTTTCCCTCCGGTGACATGGACGGGATCATGTAAACTCGTAGTGTGGTAAACAAAAGAAGTAGTTGAGAGTTTGCGAAATGAAACCAGTCGCTTCTTCTTACCATGTCTCCGAATATCCGTATCGATAGCAGAGCGTAGTCAGATAGCCTTGTGATATGGTCTTCATGCGATATGTGGCCTCTCATTTCCGTTTACCATTCGGTATACTGATGGTAACTCTGTGTCACCGTCAATACGTGCTTGTGGTCTGCCCTTCTGTCCGAGATGGCTGGAGGATGGTCACAGAGTGTCGTAAATAACGGCATGGCGAAGGGTACCGACGTACCTAGCCATAATGCCTACGTAGTGTTGACTGGTAGAGATCCTTCTCCACAGTCTAATCG
>Ga0194115_10007396_pt1 | contig 10912 bp, 12 predicted proteins | sample TA2MahsurfametaG_3_FD_148656 | JGI IMG/M metagenome (GOLD analysis project Ga0194115, IMG submission 148656) | Freshwater microbial communities from Lake Tanganyika, Tanzania - TA2015002 Mahale S4 surface | ecosystem: Environmental > Aquatic > Freshwater > Lake | place: Tanzania: Lake... | reverse complement strand
CTTCTAAAGCAAAAAAGAAGCTTCACAGCTCAGCAATTCGCAGGCAGTGTATGGATGCTTGAAGCCACGTTTCTTATCTTTTTAATCGTCAGCCACTTCAATTACGTAGGAAATGAGCTGCTAAAACTTTTTATAAGTCATGCTATGAATATCTAACTGTTTACAACTGTTTGACTTCGGTACTGGATGACTTGAATTCGGATATGAAGTAATCGCTGTCGATGAGACTGCTGATGTTGGTGGCTGGGTTGGCGAGAGACTCGAGGAGCTGGGTGTTGGAGGCGCTGCCGTAGTGGGAGTAGAAGTTGTTGTAGTTCATCATGTTATCGTGTTTTAATATATTTTTAAATATATAAATAATGATTAAATCAGCTATTTTTTGTACAATCATTAATACTATTCTATTTTTAATTACTAATCTACCCTAAATTATGAATCCAGAATATAAATAAATATATCTTTCATCTAAATTCATCTTTAATATATTGTATGAAAATCTAAAATAATACCGTAGATCTTTACAGAGTAAGCTTTAGCAAATAAAATCCATTAATCACGACTTAATTGCTCTTTAGTGGCTATAATTCAAATAAAATCCCGATTCAGAATATATTCTCATATCCAGTATATCCACTAAAGACACAATTTTAATAAAATTTATCAGTATTTAGTATGATTTTATCAGTAATAAAATATCATATGAAATGACACATCTATCAGTATCTTTCCTATTTTTTCTTAATTTTTAATGAAATTGCTCAATAAGTCCCATGCATTTTTTATACTAAAATTACAAAATTTATAGTATTCTAGATGGAAATGTTGGTTTAAAGGATGTCTATGGTCGATATAAATATGAAAAATCATTTGTTTTTGTTATTATTTTGAGCGCTGATTTAATATAGGCTGTCAATAAAATCATATTTTATAATTGATTCTAAATATATCATGGCACTGTCTACCTGTCAAAAAGTGTTCTACGGCATCATTTTGATCCTCACGATCCTCCTCGCTGGTCTCATCTTCGCAAGTATTCCTTTTTCTATTAAGCCGCTGCCAAGGGCAACCACTACTACGGCGAAGATAATAATTTCAGAAGATGGGATAACTCAATTTTCCCAAGACTTTTGCAGCAGCTCCCCCAAGCTATTCTCAACCCAATTACCAATGTTTAGAACGTCGTTAATGATCCTAGAACTGTTTTCAACAACGCCTTGAATAACGTCATTACTCCAAACAGTGGCAACACTGCTAACACTAATACTGTGATCTTACCCCCAGGATCTCAAGTTCAAGGAAACACTGTCGTATTGCCAGCTGGTGGCCAACAAGCTAACACCCAGACTACCGTTGTTTTACCCAACAATCAAGCCACAACTGGAAATAACTTAGTCGTGCAGCCTGCCAACACTGTATTGGTTGAACCCGGAGTAGTTCAGCCTGGAGTCGTAACAACCAACAACCTGATCACTACTCCTCCAATTGGACTTGTCACTAATACCATCCTCCCAGCTACTGGACCAGTTGTTGCTAATCAAGTAGTAGCCAACAACGTCATCAGCCAGAACGTCGTCACCTACTTCAACCCTGATGGAACCAGAGTCCAGTACACCCAAGACCAGTTGAGAGCTGCCAGATGCAGAGATGGACAAGCTGCTAACATTTTCGGCGACAAGAACTACGCCAAAAGATAGTACACTCCCTGGATGATCTTCACCATTGTTGCTGCTGCTCTCCTCGCCATCATCGCTCTTATCCTCCTCATCGCCATCTGCACCGACTGTCTCTCCAACAAGGCTAAAATTATCCTGGCCGCACTTGCCATTCTCCTCCTCTTTGCCCTCGGTATCGTCCACGCCATCAAAGCTGCTCAAGTCGCTCACGAAAGATGCAGACTTTACGACGAGCTTGGATGCCCACGTACAAAATTCTATATATAGACAATGACGATTTGGACATCTTCTACAAGTTGCTGATCGCCTCAGCCGTCGCTGCTTTAGTCCTTGGCCCTCTATTATTATGCCTTTTGGGAGAAGGTCTTCTCGGTAACCTTGGAGCTTCAACCAACCTCCACCCCACCAACGTCAACCAGAACGTCTACTATGACACTCAAAGAAACAACGTTAGAACCAACTAAGTCTTATACAACGCTCCAGTTGCAACTCAGTCTAAGCTGGTTGAACACCACGCACCAGTGACAACAACTACAACTCACCACCACCAAGCTCCAGTCACTACTACCACCTATCACCAGGCTCCAGTGACTACAACCTATCATCAAGTGCCTGCTGCCAACACAACCACTTACCACCAAGTGAGCGGCCCCGTGGTGACTAAGACTGCTTCTACAGTGCAAGAGTTACCTGGACAGTTTGCTACTACGACTAACTCTTAGATCACTAAGAACGCCCCAGTGGCTACTAGTTACGTGACTGAGACAATCCAGCAGGTGCCTCAATCAGCAGACAGGTTTGTCAACTATTGATCTGCATTTATCTATTTTTATATTCATCATAGAATCATAATTCATTATTAATCAAACTCATAGATGTATTTGATTATATTATTGAAATCTAGAAAATAGATCGATCAGCCACTTCATAGATTTCATCCAAAAACAATACATTTTATAATTTGTAATTAATTATCGATATTTATATTTTACTTAAAATTAATTATCATCAATGCGGCTCTCCAACCTCTTGGCTCTCCGCGCCTCCTTCTTCAAAGCCAAATCCACCCCTCTGCCCAAAACGCAGTCTCATCGATAAAAAATATCTTAATTATTTGACATCGTCCCGTAATAAACCAACCCTCAAGAACTAAATCTGAAGATGCAGAAGAAATTAATAGCAGAATCAAATTAAAAAATCAAGGAAAATATGAAGGTCAATAATTATCATCATTTCTAGTACTTCCGAGGCGAAGATCTGATTGAAAATATTCCGTACTATGATCATGCAAGGTATACTGAAGAGGATCGGCTCAACTAGGAAAAAGACAGAGAAAGAGTATCGATCGAATAGATGATGCCCATTCGATAGCACTTCTAAAGGGCAAAATTAATCAAGTAAAAATTAGGAGGATATCACGACAAACAGCGTAAGTTTGAGCTATAGTAATTTCAAAAATACCTGAGTGAGTACCCAGGAACAGTCAAAGGACCTAGACCTTAAGATGATCCTGAGGCCTATCGAGCTTATGGTCTTAAGAAAATACCAAAAATCCTACTTGATGAACTGAACTAACAAAATACTATAAATGAGGAAATGGCAAAGCAAAAGGAAAATGACAAAAATCAATAAGGTTAATAATAATAGTATTAGTAAGACTAAAATCAGCAGAAATACAATATTGCGTCCCCAGCTTCTTTTTTATCGTATTGCGCCAGGGATCGAGAACTGCTTTAGGTCGAGACTTCCAGCGACAAGCAGGGCTAGGGCGACGATCCTGTGAAAGATAACTTCAACAATGACAAGGACCAGTAGATGTTGGACGACCAGAAAAGCGATGTTCCGATGATTCCGAACATGAACTTTGAGAACTATCAGTACTTCGTGAACCACTGGACAAACTGGCTTAATTTCAGAGAGTTTCACATGAACCACACCAAACTCGCCCAAATGGAGTAAGACATTTTTGATTTATAGAAAGTTAAGACGTACTTTGTAACAAGTGGCCATTAGTTTAGACACTGACCCTGAGAACGAATATTTGTAAATCTAGGCTAACATCCCGTCTCTTTATAGATACTACAAGTGCTTACCTTTGTAAATACAGAACCATCCGGGAATGAAAGATATTTACCTGGGATTGGAATATTCTTCACCAGATTATAGCTATGAAGAAAAGGAAGACGCACTCAATTATACCTGCAAGTTTTTATTGCCCTTCGATGACAGTACCAAATTTCTTATGTTTAGTCTCTACAAAAGTTCTGACCGATTACACGAAAGAGTCTAGAGTTTATCCGACACCTTACCTTCTCGATAAAATATGGACGATTTCTCCTTAATTCACCTGGGACTTAGATTCTTTCGTAATTGATGAAATATTTAGTTGGAATAAATTAGAAATCAATAGTTAAAAGGTTAAATCTCAACTCAGAATAAAGATATAAAGCTTCCTCATCCCCCAGAAGTTCACAAGATGTGGGAATAGGGAGCTCCTAACCTTCCCGTTGATTTTTACGACAATGACGATGGATTCTGGGACGGCATTATCTCTGAGAAATTGAAGAGATACGATCAGCACAAGCCTATGCTAAAGAACAGAAGACATTTCAAGCACTGAAATTGATTATATTTTAATTATAAAATTATCTTGATGCCTTAGATAGACCCTTTAATTTTATCTTTGGGTTATATAATATTATTATTTCCTTATCAATGTTAAAAAGGATAATAAATCGTAAGAAATAATCCAACAAATCAAATGAGTCAAAAGAGTAGGAAAAAATTAATTAGAGAAAATACAACACTAAATAAAAATAAATATCTAAACCTTTTTAACAACCTTTCGTAGAATAATCGGAGTAATAGATTGAATAAATGATCGACAGTCTTATCAACATTGAGAATCAGATAAAAATAGTGAAAAATACACCATAACTCAAAAATTTATACCCTACTTTGAGTTACATCAATAGATTGCTGTGCTAGGACAGCATTGATGTTCTTGCCATCCGATTATTTTTGAGAAATAAGTGCCAAGAAAAGTTTATTAGCAGCAAATAGCAAGGGATATAAGGCAAAAATAAGCAATATTTTAACACAGAGGGTTTTAATAGTATTGAGAGTGATGGTCTTATCTTTCAGTTCTACTCTATTAGGGCTTTGCTGTGGAAGATTTCATTACGATATTTGCCGTCTTCTAAGAACAAATGGATATCTTACATGTAGGGCAAAATGATAGAATATAACGAACAAATCAAATAACACATTATCGACATTATAATCAAAAAGAAGAAAAAATAAATTACAAATACCAATATCACTCTTACTAAGACATAAAATCCTAGAAAATAATCAACGGACTTATCTTAGAAAATTCCTATTTAATCTGAATAGAAACGATTATCTAGCGACCATCCTCTAAACCTAGGCAAACAATCAAAGTGGAAAACCTTTTTTGATGATAGATAGCTGTGGAACATCATATAGAAAGACACTATAAGAACGAAACCAAAATGTCTATTTTTTCAGCTTTAGCACTAAATTTAATATTTTGAATCCTCTCTTTTAAGTAAGTACGATTTGAAAATGTCTGAAATTCATCTTTCAAAGATGGCAAACAAATAAAAAACATACTACTACGATTGTCTCACACGTATAGTTTATATCTATCTGAAAAGAAACCCAGAAATGATATACTGTCAGGGCATGAACGAATTAGCCGCTCTAATTTTTTATTCTTTCGCAAATAAGAACAGTGTGTATTTCAGAAGAGTGGCATAAAGCGACTCCTACTTCTGTTTCTAAAAGATCATGAACCAACTCATCAAATAAAATGGGCATAACATTTTCCTTTCTGGCGAGAAATACTTCAACAAATTTTAAGACTTGCTCAAAAAAATAGACCTTAGACTCTACTAAAAATTATGTGCCTCTTCTGAGCATTTCAACAATTTGAAAATCATCAGCATAAAATGGTTCAATAGTTTGTTTTTGAATGAATACGAAATCGATTAAAACCTCGTACTTTGGGACGCTTTTGTGTCGATTATGCACAGGAACAATAATGAATCTAATTTATAAAACATGACTATAACTAATTTAATAATCGCTTTGGCCCTTGCGATTGTGCACCTCCACAGGAAAGAATTAGATAATGGCTAAAACCCTCTTATTTTGTTCAGCAAGATCAACCATAGTCCCAGTGTAGTAATTTAGAAAGCCATGAGTCTATATAAAATTTTTCACTAGTACTTTGCGTGAATTTATAGATGATCCTTTACTTGTTTTATTTTTTTTGCTAAATGTAGGTTATTTTTGTAATTAAATCTTATTTGATACTTGAAATTGATTTGGCTGATTGTTGATAATTAAAGGAATATAATTGTGATTATTATAATTATATTTTCGCAATGGACCTTCGATCGTTTAAGGAGTCAACTCGACAACCTGCCAAATCTAAGGCAGGCTTTCTATAAAGACAATACACTAGAGTCAAGTATTGGGTCTTGCCTCCGACTAGCGACAAACGCAAAGAACGATACGGACAATACAAAGACTTCGGCATGTTTTTAGGGGCAGTGGCAGTTATCTCCTACTTCCAAGACGACATAAAAAAGATATTTTAGATCGACGTAGAACAGTTCTCTCAACTAAGATGATTTAAATACATTTTATCATAAAAATGGCTATTTTAATAATCTCCACTGAAATATAAATTTATTGATTAGGCATTTACTACTACAAAGTAATACTTTTTCTTCAATAAATATATTTTAATCCGCATTAAGTTTGATTGCAGCTTTAGAGAGTTTTTAAAATATGTTAAACTTTAATATGAACTCTATAATAATATTACCGATAGCAGAAGGCATCGTATTGCGACTATGATGAAACTCCTGCTCACCCTAGCCATTTTCAAAGCCGTTATGAATCTGGTGCAACAGTGCTCGCCCTCTACCAACTGCACTGGCCAGTCTTACTGTGACACAAATCAGGCCTACTGCGTCTGCGATCAAGGCTTCATCGGCGACTGCACCACCCCGGCTCCTTTGCTCAACTCCAGCTCAGTCCTTTACAACATATCCGCCAACCAGCAACTTCTGTTTTCAATGGACCCCTAACAGCTTAACGTGTTTATCGAATTCAGCATCCAGATATGTACTAACGTAAGCGGATTGAACATCCAAGCTCAACTATGGGGCTAGACAGGTTACAACACTAATTACACTTCCTCTAACGCTATGACCCAGTCTTCCTCCTTCACGATCGATCAGACCCTCTGTCTCACTCTCCTCACTCCTTACATCAAATCTAGCCAGCAGCCCAACGGCCAGAATCAACTCGTCATCCTCGGCATCACCGATAGCTCATCTTTCGATGCACAGCTCTATATGACAGTTACTCAGCAAATAGTCACAGGCCTTAGGATCGAATACTACGTTTTAATCGGCATTTCCGCCTTTGTTTTCATTCTCATCACAATCACCATAATTTACATAATAATTAAAAGGCGACGAAGAAATCAAGCTAGGACTTAAAAGAAGCCCTAGTACAACGATATTTAATACTTCAAAGATTACATGCCGCTCATCAAGGCTGCAGATTTGCAGCAGAAAAATCTGACCTGCCCAATATGTTTGCAACATGTTTAGCCTGCGTAAGTGGTCAGAAAGACTCCTTGCTAGCACGTGTTCCATTCTATCTGCCTGGATTCTTGGTGTCTGAAGTCCTTGAGCTGTCCTGTCTGCAGAAACAGTCTAGCCCTTTAAGATCTTACTGATAAAGTAATTCAAAGAAACAGCTAATTTATCCATGGTCTGGCCTATAACAATTCTTAAAATGAACAGAGATAGAGACTGTAAATTAACAGAGAGATGCAATAAAAGAATAAAATTTCATATAAAGTCTAAAAATAATAGGAGATGAATTAGTAAAATAGTCAAGCTGCTTAAAGAAACAGCCGTGATAATAGAAGTAATGATCAACAGAGAGTTTAAAGAGACACATTCCATTACAACTGGCAAGATGTCGATTTCGCAAATATCGAAGAGTAGATCGGAAATAGAAACAGTAACATCAGATAAAGCATGCTCTGAACTCTTTGTTTGGTTTAATAAAAATTATTAGATTTCATTAAGTTGATGTTTTTTAAGTATTTTGTTAACTCTTTATTGTGTAGGCCATGCTAAATCTTTCATTATTTAATCTTTGCGTTTTATTTTTTATTGAATTCTGACATTTTATTGGGATATTATATAAATCTAATTTTAAACAATGAAGAGTAAATAATACGACCATCTGTTCAAATTCGTAATGGTAGGCAACTCGGCAGTTGGAAAGTCTTCCCTGCTGCTCAGATTTGCAGACGATGACTTCAACGAAAATTATATGATAACCATCGGCGTTGATTTCAGATTTAAGTCATTGACCATAAACGAGAAGATAGTTAAGCTCCAAATTTGGGACACTGCAGGTCAGTAACGATTTAGAACAATTGTAAACACCTACTATAAAAGTATTATTTCGTTGACGTTTAGATTCGCACGCAGTCTTTCTAATATTTGATCTGACCATCAGAGACTCCTTCCAGGACATCAAAAATTACTGGATCAATTAAGTCTAAAGCTACACTGACTCCAATGCTACTTTGGTGCTGGTAGGCAACAAAAACGACGCCACTCGACAAGTATCGGCATAGGAAATCAACCAGTTCGTGCAGGACAAGCGATTGGTGTACTACGAGACTTCTGCCAAAACAGGCAGCAACGTCAAGGAAATGTTCAACGGAGTAGCTACTCTGCTCACTGAGAAACATTTGCACTCTGTAAACCCAAAAAGCAAGGGGACTTCTTTATAGTCTAGCCAGCAGTAGAGTTCTGGCTGGAAACAGCAAAACTGTGGGTGTTGATATGGGTTATATTTGTATAAGTATTTACTGCTGAGTTCTATTATAATTAGACTTAATACAGTTTTATATTACAGTTAATTCTATGACAGAATAAAGTAGAGTGAACCACCCCTAAAGCATGAGACGTAGACATGTCTGCAGTCTCACCAACTCTGAGATGCTAGTGCTTAACTTATAGTAGCTCCAGCAGATGCACGCTTTCGTCTATGACATTGTCATCACATAATAAAAAGATAACAAGATCTATGCTTACCAATATTAATAAAATACACCCTCATATCTCTTCATGGTGCCTCTCAATCTCTTTACCAGTTCTAAGTACAAATGCAACTCCTTCATCTAGCTGCTCTGTCTCTGCAGTCAAACCATATCGATCCCTTTAAACGATTCACTTTTAGACAATTTCAACGATCTTCTTTAAACCTTCGGCATAAATTATAGATTCAAAGGAGGAAACAGCCTTTATAAAATCTACCTCCAAGGCTAATGTTACGTCAGCTACATAGATATCGTTACTTTCCACGCGATTCAATTCAAAGGTAAAAGCATCAAGGAATTACTCTCCTTAAAAAAATAAAATAGCTATTCATATTCTCTCAATCTATTCAAAGAAGAATCAATGACTTAGATATTCAACAGTTCCTAATCATAGTAAATATAGAACTAGTTGTAATCTTCCATCAATCAAATTCATCAAATTTATGATAAATTGACTAGTCAAGAGAGATTCACGTATGTTTACGAATAAATGCAAGTCAACAACTTTCATAGGTTTTCCTAACTTGAGTAAGAGATCAAGGAATTGATCCTGTCCCGGCATATCCCTACTATTGCCGATGAATAATATGAATAAATCATCAATTAACAGTTGGATAATTTGATAAGCGAATAAATTAAAAAATACATTAACAAGCTCCAGCTATCAACACATGATGATGAGTAGTCGAAATATTACATGATCATCCTCGATAATATTTTCAAAAAAATGAAAAAGTACCATTTAGAGATCAATATTTAAAAATTCAAATTTGTCAGTGATAGGCTTTTGCAGTTGCTTATGAGTGTCAAAAAGGAGAAAAATAGAGAGATTCATTAATTTTGCAAAGATTTGATGAATAAAAATGATAGCAAATAGAAGGAGGTACAGTTCTTGAGGTAGTAGATATAGAAAATGAATACTAAGCATAGTTTAGCCCTTAGTAGAATGAACCAAATGTCACAAGTTTCTATGATGCAAAAGTAAAAATCTAAAAAGGACTTAAAGGATCGATAAAACTTGACCAAATCAAAGTAAAAAGATATAAAGAACAAGGCAAACACAAATGCGAATACCCCATTAAAAGATTCTCGAAAGTACAAAAAGTAAGGATTGTCAATCCAAGATTTGAAATAGCCCTTGCAGGTGATTCCTATGAATAATATATCGCCCGAGAAGTTGAACAAGACCCTGAAGAACCGTAAAAAGAGCAAGTAGAAGCTGAAGAAGAAAGAGATAGATATAAATCTCAATAAGTCTTCACTGAAAATATTGCGCAAAATCTGATATCTATGAGTTTTCTTATAAAAATATCTAATTATATTTAATTTTCAGAGAATGTTCTCTTCCATGAAATTATCACCAACTACTTTGCTCGGCAAGGAGGAATCCAAAAAGATCAAGACTATCATTCAGAGTATTTTTGATAAGCCTTAGTCCTACGACTTCCAGGCCCCTGTCGACTGGAAAGGTATTTAGTTATCATAAAGTAGGACTCGGATTAACTGATTACAGCTTCATCATCAAAAATCCCATGGATTTAGGGACTGTCAGCTAGAAAATCAGAACTGATAAGTACAGACACGTCGAATAAGCATTAGACGACATTCAGCTGGTTTGGGACAATTGTAAGACCTACAATCATCCAGAAACTGTAAAAATCTTAATAAATTAGTGGATATACAAAACAGCCTAAAATTTATAACGGCTGTTCAAGAAAATGGTCAAAAATTATTTGCCGAGCATTCCAATAACGGTTCCAGGAAGTAAAAATAAATCAAATTAGGACAGCCAGGAACTGGAAGGACTGAATAGCGTAAGACAGTGCAACAAAACCTATACGAATAATAATCAAACTAAGACTAAGTGCCTTATCACGAAAAGATGAAATTCCAATAGAAGTTAAAACATTTGTCAGCTCCAGACTTAGGACAGGTCGTAGATTACATAATTCGTAAATGTCCCTAAGCCTTTGAGGAAAGCGACGCGTAGAATGCCCAACTTATTGTGGATAACCTCGATATTAATACTTTCGAATAATTAAACGAGTAATTAATGTTCTATGATAGGATG
>Ga0194115_10007393_pt1 | contig 10913 bp, 7 predicted proteins | sample TA2MahsurfametaG_3_FD_148656 | JGI IMG/M metagenome (GOLD analysis project Ga0194115, IMG submission 148656) | Freshwater microbial communities from Lake Tanganyika, Tanzania - TA2015002 Mahale S4 surface | ecosystem: Environmental > Aquatic > Freshwater > Lake | place: Tanzania: Lake Tanganyika... | reverse complement strand
TTTCTGACTCATGTCCGTGGGCTAAAAAATTTAAGTGTAATTCCCATACAATCTTTTCGATTGCTCCCCAATCTTTAGGTGGAACATCTATTCCACAGGCAGGATGTACTTGGCAAATTTTCATTCAGCTGCGTAGATTAGGGGGCTGTTTTCGTCTGTTCCTTTAAACTCTTGCTCTATTATGCTAAAACCTGGAAGGTGTTTAGTATAGATTTTTTCTGCTGTTCCTACTCTTAATCTAGCAACATTACAAACCCATAAATCAAAAGCATCCCAAGGTGTAGTGTTTGCTAACTCTACTATCTTTCCTATTTTATCTTGGTTGATAAGATATGATTGAGCTGGGATAAATGGAGTAACATCAGTATAAATGTCTTCTACTTTAGGACCATTTAAGTTTCTGTTTTGCCATGGATTACCAAAACCAATAAGATCCATGTCTGTTTGTTTAGCTAGTCGGCTAAAGCGCTTAAGTGACTCGTATAATTCCGTATAATCACTGTCTATAATAACGTCACCCTCAAATATTAGAACATAGTCGTACTCACTATTATCTTGCGATAATAATGCGTTTTTATGAGCTAGATAACATCCATAGTGACCTGGGGCTAGTTTATAGTAGCCTGGTTTATCTTGTACTTCAGTTGGTCTAGCACAGTTTTCTGTAGGTGGAATGTCTTTCCAAATCTTGTTTACTCGTTGCTCATACACAATACCTGTCTTTTCACAGAAATCCTTTATATTTTCTATAGAACGGATCTCTTTAGGATTAGTATTTGGTTCAGTAACCAAGTGCATTAGCTTGATTTTAGGTTTAAACCATTCAAACAAACCATTGTTATGGAGTTTAGTATTTCTATAGTATTTGTCTACTAGAATTTCTTTACTCTCTAAGAATGTTCCTGTGTGTAGGTCGTATATCTCAAAGATTACATTAAATGTATCTTCCTCTGAGTATGGGACAGCATCAAAAGTGTGGAACTTGTTAACTACAGTATATTCTTGCTGTTTTACAATCTCACCATTTTTCTTTAAAATGTACTTGATTGTTCTACTATCGTTGCTGTTTGAGATTTGTACAAATGGTACAATCTCGTTTTTACGAGTGCTAGGTAAAACTGTAAAATATTCTACTCTTGAGTAGTCTCTATGGATAAATGTCTCTTGAGTGTACTTGTAAAAGTCTTCTTTAGATTCCCAATGTACATTGTTTGTGTTTTTAAAGGCATGGTACATCAGGTTTTCGTATCCGTTTGATTCAGCACCCCACAATTGCATTAGACTATCATAGTCTTGAGCAACTTCTACTTTAGGTAAACTTAAGAATAGATCAGGTTTAAAAGCTACAAACCACGTTACAATTTGTTTACCTTCTAAAGCTTCATCAGCACCTAAAAATGCTCCTTTAGTATCTAAAACACCACTTATCCTATCAATGTAGGTAGCATCTTTTAAGATGTAGTCGTAGTTGAGTAAGTATACTTTTTCAAATCCTAAACTCTTAGCTAAAGCTGTTCCGTTGTAGTAATTAGTATAACATGCTGGACCATGATAAACATCATTATCCTCACCTCTTAGATTAATATGAGCTTTATAATCTGAGGTTTGCATCCAAGAATTAGTGTAGTAGGTATGTTTTGTTAAAACATTGTTATTGTCGTTTATACAATAGTCTGCCTCGTTACTTAATTCAGTTGGAATTGGAATGTGAGATGTTAAGATAACCTTACGACCTGTTTGTTTAACTGCTCTAATACATTCTTTAGTAGTTTGTATAACAGAATCTGTAACAGGATATGTGGAGATTATAAATGCTTCTTTACTTACATCTAGTTCTTTTTTCTCTATACCTAACTTTTTAGCTATTTTAGCTACATTGTTATTGAAACTAGCAAAATCAAGATACTCTATAGTTTTAAACTGATCCCAGTAATTCATATAGACTGGGAGGTTATAGATTAGAGTAGGTAGTCTCCAAGATAAAGCCTCTCTAATTACCAATGGCATTGTTTCTTTATCGTTTACTGTACCTTTTGAGGTAAACAGAAATAAGTCCATTGCCTTATAGAAATTATCTACGTCTTTTCTTTCCCCCCAAATATAAACATTTATGGGTTTTTTCTCCATTAAAGGTTGCCAGTAGTGCTGAAAATTACCTGCTTGATTTCCTAAACAATGGAACTCTACATCTGGGAATTTACGAGCATATTCAAAGAATTCTGCTTGGTTTTTTCTAGGGGTAAACAACCCAACATGCAATACATGTTTTTTAGAGGGATCAAGTCCTAGCTCTTTTAGTGCTTCTGCTCTATTTGGTCGTTTCTTATACTCTATAGGATAGTATACAGTGGATTTTGGTATAGTATCGTTTTTATACTGGTTCATATGCCATTCAGATATGAATGCATAATGGTCCGGGAAGAACTGTTTTTGTTCAGGAGTAAACGAACTATCGTGAGATGTTTCTACTATAGCATAAGTTCTGTTTTGCTTGTAAAGCTGTTTAGCTATAAAAGATTCCACAAAGAATTCAGGGAATTCTTCTAAATGGATAACATCTGGTTTAATTGAGGAGATTATGTAGAACAGGTTTCCTTTATCTTCCCCAATCTCAAAGAATTTGTCTCCTAAAAGTTCTATAAGTTGATCTCGCTGTACAACAAAAACACCTCCACTGTGGTTAGACCATTCAACCAAGTAGATATCATATTCATTTCTGAGTAGTTGTATTTTTTTAAGTAAGTATTGAGGTAAACCACCTGTAGAGAGGTGGGGAGCTATATATAATAACTTCTTCATCTATAACCAAAAATTTTAGGGGGCTTTCGCCCCCCTAATTTTATTCTGCAGCGGGTGCTTCTTGAGGAGCTGGAACGAATTCGCCTGTTTCTAGGTTGAGGCTACCGTTACCATACTTTTCTGTGAGTTGTTGACCTGCAGCATTTTCTTCAGCGATCAATTCCTTGTGGAAGTCTTTAACTCGATCTTCTCTAGTTTGTAGGTTCAATTTAAGGATACCGATTTGACTCAGTTCAAACATTAAATTTTCTCTTTTTTGTTGAAGATCAGCGAGTTGCTGAAGTTCCTCTTGTGTTAGTTTTTGGTTTTCCATTATGTTAAAAAACTTTGATTAAATTAAAAATTATTAGTAGCCTACTGAGCCTGTCATAACCCAGTTAGATTGTGATAAACCAAATACTGGGGTGATTTTATCTAGTACATAAAGTAGACCAGTTTCAATTACTTCATCATATGAGCCTTCACCTGTAAAGCTTTGTGAAGCAAAGAAAGTATTCCACTCTAGTTCTGTTAAAGTGTAGTTGTATCCGTCAACTCTAACTTGACCGTTAGAGCCAGTTACACCAAAATTAGCGAACATAGCAGCGTTGATTTGAACTTGATGTTCATTATTGCCACCACCACCGAATGGGCCGTTGCCTTCGTTGTCAAGGAATTGTACTTGTCTTGGAACAATAGTTAAATAAGAAGAAGCAAGTGTAGCTGCATCATACACTACTGATCTATCTGATACTAATTTATGTGACATAATTTAATTTGGGTTTATATGGTTATAAATATCATGGGTTCTTTAAAGCTGCATCTATTTTTTTCAAGTCGAACATCTCGTTTATGTCTTGGTAAGGGCATTCGTGAGGAATACCTTCAAAAGAAGCATCAAACAAGTAAGCATCAATTAGCTTAGTATTGCCTTTAGGAGGTAGTGACTTGATATTGGTGTGCATCTCATATCCAAAGTTTTCAGCTGCTGTTCCAACCCACAATACTGTAGAGGGAAGATTAAATGCTGCAGCAGCGTGTTGAGCACATGAATCAATCAATACTCGTTTTTCTGTAGCTGAAATTAAGCTAAACAGTTCCATATTAGTTAGAGGTTGGTTGATTACCTCTACACCTTCAATTATAGGAGTACCCTCACGAGTGAGTTGAATCACGTGATAGTCCTTGATTACCTTTTCTACAATATAGAGTGCTAATTCAATTGGAATATCTCTAGTCCAAGCATATCCATAAGGTTGACCTGAGAACATACCACCATTTGTTTGGATTAGAAAGATAGGCTTGTCTCGTTTCCAACTGTATTGGAAGTTCTTCTGGATCATATTCATATGAATCTGAGGTAGTTGCTTAGTGTATTCTACCCCTAGCAATTCAGCCCAGTTTTCAATTAGGTGTTTCTGTTTTAGGATGTGACCTGTTTGAAAGTATGGCTCGTGACGGAACACTAAAGTGTCTTTACCTAAGATAAAGTCCTCATAAAAGTACGCTGTCATACCTACTCGGTATACTCTATGTACATTTGGGTGATTTAGAAACACTTCAGGATAAGATGCTACTACTACAATCTTTCTATCTGAGTATTTTTTAGCTAGGGAAGGTAAGAGTGCAGTAGCTGCAATGTTTTTGCCTAATCCTCCTTCAATGTGCCATACTATATATTTTTCCATTTTGTCTTTTTTTTGCGCAACTGATATTAAAACTGGTGATGCTTCTAGTCCATCTGCTTGGATGGATCTGTATTGTTTGTCTACAGATGTTTGGTAACCTACTCTCATATCTGGTAACCAAAGTCATTAAAGAACCAAGCATAATGGTTTTCAATTAGCTTACAAGCGTTTTCACCTAATACTTCTCTAAAGTCTTCTCTAACAGGCTTAAGTTCTTGACGGATAATATGGTCGCCAAAAATACCATACCATCTATCATCCTCGTAAGTTACCTGTTTAATATTTTTAAAATCATGTTGATAAAATGGTATTTCAAGGTATTCATAGATACGCTCCATTTCCTGGTTAGGATTAGAAGCTAGATCTTCAAACTTGACAAACAAGATATTCTTGTGAAGACCCTGTACTAGAACCTGATAGATACGATCCATTGAAGGACCAATTGGTGGATTAGCTGACCATACCTCTACTCGTTTATCAGTAGTAGTACCTGTTAGATTACCCCAGTTGGCTAGGTGGTGGTCAATTAGAGGATTTTTACGGAATTTTTTCTCTAGAGAAGCATATACTGCCCTGATATCTCTGATCATACAGATCATCTTAGGGTTAGGATCAAAAGCATGAACAAATTCCCATTCAGCATTCCATCCTCTACACTTGTCAATCACGTATGGTTTGTCTGTGAGATTTTCATAGAAACCATATAGTCCTCCTTTAAGGTATCCTTTAAAACCAGTAAGCATTTGTTGCTCATCTTGTGCTTTGAATTCTAATCCGTCAGAGAAAATAGTACGAGATGCAGCTAGCATCTCAAATACTCCTGAGGTAGGTGTAGTATAGAGGTCTGGGTTTTGTCCTAAAATATTTTGAATTAAAGTAGAACCAGCTCGAGGCATGGAACTATTATAGAACACCTTTTTTATCATAACGAAATATTATGTCAATAAATATACGAATTTTATATTAAAGTATCAAGGAATGTTAACCATTCTTTTATTCTATAATCCCAAGTCCACCTTGTATTGTATAGATTAACCTGTTGATTGAGGTGGTGATCTAATCTACCCTTACGAACTAGCTCTATTTCCTCTAATAAAACATTAGCGAATGTTTGAGCGTGGAGAGAAGGATCCATTAGATAAGGATACATTCTAGCCCACCCTTCAGTTGTTTCAGGTAAAGCACCTAGATTGGAGGTTACAACCCTTAACCCAGCACTCAAAGCTTCAATCACAGCTATACAAGATGTTTCTTCAAAAGTGTTTGGGTAAGCTAAAATATCGAATGTGGGAAGTTCTTTACGTAGGTCAAAATTCGGTATACTACCATGGTAAACTACTCCTGGTAACGTAGTGCATCTATCATATAGAGATTGATAATTTACGTCATTTTCACCGAATTCTGGACCATATATTTGGCATGAGGAGAATATATGTAACTCGCTATTATCGGGTTTTGCTAGCTCCCAAGCATCCAATAAAACATCTAAACCACGCCATGGTGTTGAGGTATAACATAAGCGAACTTTGTCTCGTTTGCCTTGAACTCTTGGTATAACTCCCAAACTAGCGTTTTTTAACACGTGTGTTTTATAACCTGGAATATTGAATATTTTACGGAACATTTCCGATTGCCAGTGGCTCACAAACACAAAATGGTCTATTTGCTCTACTAGTTTAGGATCTTTTAAAGCCTGTACAGCATCCTGATCGTATGAGAGCTGGTTCCAGTAGATGGTTTTTTTACTAAAGTCTGCTTGTGGTAGATAGTTAAAGATAGAGAATTGCTCCTTGTAGTTGTCAGGGAGTCTCCTCATCAGCTCATCAAACATGAGCTCAGTACCACCCTTTGGTTTATCGAACATACCCTTGTTTATCTAAGAACTTGTTTAAATCTCCTTTAAATTTCTTTATGCCAATGTGGTTACATGTAACTGTAGGATCTAGCCATATCTTATAGCCTAGTTTCTTCCACTTGTTACACATAACATAGTCTTCACTGATTAGGTCTCCATCCACTACTTGAATATCAAAGACCATTCTGTTCTCTTCCTCTTCACTCATGTATGGATCACTCATGTCCCATAGCTTTTGTAGAGCGAATCTGTTAATCTTCATAAAACCAGTTCCAACACCATCTACCTCTAGAAGTTTTTTATCTTTAGAGTATTTAAGGTTTTTGTCTGTGATTTTGACTGTGTATCCTTCTTTATCGGTTTTCTTGATTAGAGCTCCTCCTATAATGGGTTCTGGACGAGCTAAAAATCTAAAGAACCATTCTGGTTCCCATTCAGTATCTGAGTCTATAAAGAATAGATCAGTATAGCCTCCATCTAGAGCTAGCTTAAATAGGGAATTACGAGCTCGTTGAACTAACGAATCGTAACTAGTATAGATAGCGTGTACAAATATGCCTTTTTTCTCTGCTTCTTTTACAGTAGCTACTAGAGAATTAGCAAACCACACATCTACCTTACCATCATAACATGGGGCTCCAATCAAAACTCTTTGCATATCAAGGGAATATATAAAACTTTATTTAATCTGCCAACTTGTCTTCAATAGAGGTTAAACGTTGATCTAGCTCTTGAATTGCTTTTGTTAACGAGGCTATAAGTTCAGTGTACGTTAAGCGATAGGCATCTTGATTTTCACTATATCCTAAAGCATCAAACTTAGCATCTAACTCATTTAATGTTTCTCTAATTTCTTGAGCAATAAATCCGTAGTGTTCTTTATCACCTACTAAAGTACCATCTTTTTGCCCATACTCATAACCACATACATTAACATATACATCTCTATGGTCTGAATTGAATTTAACTGGACGAAGTTTTTTAATAAAACGTAAACCTAAATTATCAGGAAGTGTTTGGATGTTTGTTTTATCACGACAGTCTGAAACGTTTGTCCAGTCTGCGTAAACACAGTTACATACATTGTTTGAGGCACTACCCCATACTGTATGCCAGTCTTGATCATCAGTAGCAGCAGCAGTACCTACTGCAATTGTACCTCTAACAGTTGTTACATTACATCCTGCTAGTAACCCTATACCTACATTTTCTTTACCTGTAGTTACTTTGCATAATGCAAGTCTACCAGTAGCTGTATTGCAGTATCCTGTAGTATTGCCTTGTAGTGAGCTGTGACCAACTGAGGTGTTACAAACACCAGTTGTGTTAGCACATAAAGCGTTTACACCTAAGGCTGTATTTTGACATCCAGTTGTGCTAACAAATAGAGCGTTTGCTCCAAAGGCAGCGTTACCTGCTCCTGTTGTGTTACAACAAGAGGCTCTAAAGCCTACTGCTGTGTTGTTAATACCTGTTGTATTGTATAGTAAGGCAGTTTGTCCTAAAGCAGCATTTTGGCAACCTGTTGTATTATTTCTTAACGCACATAAACCAACTGCTGTGTTGTTTGAGGCTGTGTTTGCACGTAAAGCTTGATGTCCTAAAGCAGTATTATTTGTACCAACTGTATTAGCATATAAAGCACTAGTACCTACACCTACGTTTCTTTCACCTGTAGTGTTACATTCTAGGGCTGATCTACCTACAGCTACATTACTACTTCCTGTATTGGCTTGCAAAGCATATGCACCTATACCTACGTTTTGAGAGCCTACGGTATTACTAAACATAGCATTGTGACCAATAGCTACGTTTTGGGCACCGGTTGTATTATCACGAAGTGCTATATTACCTAAAGCTGTATTTTTATCACCTGTTGTATTATCTCTTAAAGTATAAAAACCAACTGCTGTATTAGATGAGGCTGTATTATTAACTAGTGAATATCTACCAATAGCTACGTTAAAACTACCACCTGTATTATTGTATAGAGCAGCTCTACCAATAGCTATATTACTTCCTCCTGTGATATTTTTACCTAATGCTCTATGTCCTAATGCGTCATTAAAATTACCAGAGGTATTACAAACTAAAGCGGCGAAACCTACAGCAGTATTATAAGAAGCTGTGTTGCTTAATAGAGCAGTATATCCTACAGCTACATTTTGTCGTCCTGTTGTATTATTTCTAAGAGTAGAAAGACCTACAGCTACATTGTCATTTCCTGTTGTGTTAGCAGCTAGAGCACAGAAACCCATTGCTACATTGGCCGTTCCTGTTGTATTACTTCTTAATGCACAGAAACCAACTGCTGTGTTGTTTGATGCTGTGTTTAGTTGTAGAGCAGCTCTTCCTATAGCTACGTTATTACAACCTGCTGTATTTGTATACAAGGCTTCTACACCTATAGCAACGTTGTTGCCACCAGTTGTGTTAGCACACAATGCTCTAAATCCTACGGCTATATTGTTAACACCTGAGGTATTAGCTTGTAAAGTTACATTTCCTAAAGCCGTGTTTGCTGTACCTACTGTATTTTGCCTTAGTGAATTATAACCTACAGAAGTGTTGTTTGTACCAGTAGTATTACTTCTTAATGCACAGAAACCAACTGCTGTGTTGTTTGAGGCTGTGTTACAACGTAAAGCATCAAATCCAATTGCTACAACATTATCCATTGAACCACCAGTAGCCGCATAATGACCCATTACTGTGTTTCTTACTCCTGTAGCATTTCTTCCTAAAGCATAATATCCTACAGCAGTATTACATGTTCCCGATGAATTATTTCTCAGTGCGAAAGAACCAACTGCTATATTATTTCGACCTGTGGTATTACTTCTTAATGCACATAAACCTAAAGCGTCATTATATACTCCTGTTGTATTACTTCTTAATGCATAGAAACCAACTGCTGTGTTGTTTGAGGCTGTGTTGCAAAATAGAGCTCTAGTTCCTAAAGCTGTGTTATTTATTCCTGAGGTATTATATCTTAAGGCAAATGCTCCTACACCAACATTATTATCACCAGTATTAATTCTTAAAGTATTATACCCAATAGCTACAAAATTACCCCCACCGTTTCCTAAAGCAGCTTTAGAACCAATAGCTACAATACCATTACCAACAGTATTAGCTCTTAAGGTTCTATCACCAATTGCAACATTGTAAGAACCAGCAGTATTTAAACATAAAGTACCATATCCAATTGCTGTATTGTTTGTGCCTGTTGTATTACTTCTTAATGCACAAAATCCTACTGCTGTGTTGTTTGAGGCTGTGTTAGTCGCTAAAGCAAATATACCTAAGGCTGTATTATTAGTACCGGTTGCATTACATGCTAAAGCATTAGTACCAATACCTATATTACTTGAGACAGTATTACAACGTAAAGCATCAACACCAATTGCAATGTTGTAACCTCCGGCTGTGTTACAATATAAAGCACCAGTACCTAGTACTGTGTTATTGTTACCTGTAGTAGTACGAGCTGCTGAGTTGAAACCTATAGCTATGTTTTGTTGACCACTAGTGTTACAAATTAAAGCACCCTGACCTACTGCGGTATTACCAGCACCTGTTGTATTATTTCTAAGTGAGTTAAAACCTACTGCTGTGTTGTTTGAGGCTGTATTTAAATATAGTGCATCTTTACCTACAGCTGTATTAAAATGTCCAGCAGTATTAGTAAATAGAGCTCCAAATCCTAGTCCTGTATTACAGTATCCTGTAGTATTACAAGCTAAAGCATACCCACCGAAAGCGGAGTTTCTATCTCCTGTTGTATTTTTTCTTAAAGCGCTTATACCAAAGGCAGCATTTCTAACACCTGTTGTGTTAGAACATAATGCTAGATGTCCTGTGGCTGTGTTATCGGAAGCTGTGTTATATCTTAGACTATGGTATCCAATTGAGGTATTGTTACTACCTACAGTGTTGAGTACTAAAGCACAAACACCTACACCGGTATTATTAATACCAGTTGTATTGGATGTTAATGTTTTATAACCAAGTCCTGTATTGTTTGAAGCCGTGTTACTTACTAATACGTTAAAACCTATACCTGTGTTATTGCTACCAACTGTATTACATAGTAATGTACTCAAACCCATTGCGGTGTTATTTCCACCTGTTGTATTTGCAAATAACGCTTGAGCTCCTAAGGCAGTATTGGATGAGCCTGTTGTATTATCCCTTAAAGCTCTATAACCTACTGCTACATTAACAGTTCCTGTTGTATTACTTCGTAATGCACAGAAACCAACTGCTGTGTTGTTTGAGGCTACGCTGCAGAATAGGGACTGAAATCCTACTGAGGTATTATTGCTGCCTAAATTAGCAAATGATGCGTTAGAACCAATAGCAGTATTATTATCCCCACTAACATTTGAATATAATGCTCCCCTACCTACAGATGTGTTACTACCACCTATAGTATTACTATATTGAGCAAAAGCACCTAAAGCTGTATTATCACCTCCTGTTGTATTAACTCTAAGTGATCTATCACCAAGTGAAGTGTTGAGTACACCTGATGTGTTTGCAGCGAGTGAGTTCCTACCTATTGCCGTATTGTTAGTACCGGTTGTATT
>Ga0194115_10007392_pt1 | contig 10914 bp, 8 predicted proteins | sample TA2MahsurfametaG_3_FD_148656 | JGI IMG/M metagenome (GOLD analysis project Ga0194115, IMG submission 148656) | Freshwater microbial communities from Lake Tanganyika, Tanzania - TA2015002 Mahale S4 surface | ecosystem: Environmental > Aquatic > Freshwater > Lake | place: Tanzania: Lake Tanganyika... | reverse complement strand
CCTAAACTTTTCAACATGAGGACGACATTCCCCAGATTCGTCCGTAGAATTTCGGGTACCGTATTCGGTTCTAATTCATGTTGGAAACTCCATGCTGTGAAGAGTCGGAAACATTTTCCTGGTTGAGTTCTTCCAGCACGGCCGGCTCTTTGGTTGGCGGCTGCCTGTGATACCGGGGTAACAGTCAAGGATTCCATCCCCGACCGTGCATTGAAGGACTTTTGTTTGTTGAATCCTGTATCGATCACGTAGCAGATCCCATCAATGGTTAGACTTGTTTCGGCAATGTTCGTCGCAAGGACGACCTTCCGTGCTCCCTTGGGAGTCTTTTCGAAAATCTTCGCTTGTTGTTCTGATGGTAGATTCGCATAGACTGGACAAATGACAAGTTCCATAATCTTGGAACCCAAGTTTCGAGTCCGTTGAGTAAGAATTTCGGCTGCTGTTTCGATTTCTTCCTGACCCGTCAGGAAGACTAAAATATCACCATTTAATGGTTGTGATACATGAATCTGTAACACTGTGACCACAGAAGCGTCGACATAGTCGGCTTCCGGAGATTTCGTATAGTATATATCCACGGGAAACATCCGTCCAGGTATCATGAAAATACTTGCATCATCAAAATACTTGGAAAACTTCTCGGCGTCCATTGTCGCACTACTGATAATGAGACGAAGGTCACTCCGGAACCGTACAATATCCTTCACGAGACCAAATAGGATATCAGAATGCAACGTACGTTCGTGTGCCTCATCAATGACCATACAGGAATAACTTGCTAAATCTGGTTCAGTCAATATCTCTCTGAGTAGCATCCCATCTGTCATATATTGGATGACAGTCGATTTCGATGTACAATTTTCAAAACGGATGGAATACCCCACCTCATGTCCTAATCGAACATTCATTTCTTGAGCGACACGTGCAGCAACACTCATTGCGGCTACACGACGAGGTTGAGTACAACCAATCTTCCCCAGTTCCGAATATCCAATCTCTTTGTGCGAAAAGAAAAGCAACGAACAACCGTTGGTCAGTGATTCTTCCCAAGTGAAGGCGGATGACAATCCGGTAAACCCTACTACACCCACTTACCATGCAAGTATTGAGGAATTTGAGTCGTCTGGCATAAGTGGAAGCACACACAGAAGAACGCAATTGTGAGTTCATGACGAAGCCAATTTCATTTTCCCTATCAACGACAAACAATAGACAGACTCCTCTTCTTCCACCTGTATTACATACCTTTCCGGAACCTGTTTCACCGACAAGGACAAGGACTTGATGTTCTTTCACTGCTGCCAAGAATTCTTCTCTATAGGGGTAGACGGGTAACTTTTTCCGTCCAGCAAGAATCTTTTCATGTTCTGTCAGGATTGGTTCTAGTTCCTTCTTCACGGCGATAGCACTACTCGATAGTGGTGGATCCGGAATAGGCCGACGGGATTTATCTCGTTTATCATACCCCTTTGCCGTCTCCTGCATCACAAAGTCAATCTGTTCATCAAATACCAGATCGTATTCTTTTTCCTCCTCCTTGACTGTCTTCTTCTTGTGGTGCTGCTTCCTTTGGGTGACAGCCAAGGCTTTCATCGTTTGAGCATCTTCCCATAGTTCCTGTTCCGACTTTTCCTTTACTGGTTCGATATATCTTGATGATAAGAGAGCTTGATCTTGATTCCCCTTCGTATCACCATCATTATAATCATCTGGTAATCGATAAAATCCATCATTCTTATCTTCTGGATGTTCATTCGATTCGACCATCTTTATAATTTTCCTTCCCAATTCAATCCGTTTTCGTTCTTCCACAGTCAATTTCTGATTCCGAAATAATTCTTCTTCATCTTGTAAAGATTGTTTTAACAACGTAACTTCACGTTCTTGACGTTTCTTTAGATAGGCACGACGACTTTCTACTCGTAATCGATCCAACGTCATTGCCTTCCCATCTTCCCCCACAACCGTTTCACCACGTGCTAAACGTCGTTCCATATCCAAACGATTTTGTTCTAAACCTTCCTTGGTCTCCTTATGAAATTCTTCATCGCTGTCTGGATGTTGTTGTTGTTGATGTTTCGTCTTGGATTTGTCACGTTCTAACATTCGTTGTACGAATTCATCCCGTTCCCGTAAATCTTGTTCCCGTTCAAGATCGGCACGTTGTTCCTTTGTCAGGACGTCTTCTTTCCCCCTTTTCATCCTTTGTTGTGTCTTTGGGATCTCATCGTCCTCTTCGTCTTCTTCCTGATCGGATCGACGTCGTCTTCGTTGTCGGTCTCGTCCTTCCTCTTCCGCTTCTATATCACGATGACGATTTTGAATGGACGATTCCTTCCGGTTCCGATCGTCCTTATCACTGCCAATACTACTACTACTATCCCCACTATCATCTTCATGTCTACGACGACGCCGTTTCTTCCTTTCTTTCAATCGTTCCTTTTTGGACAGAGAGGAACTGTTGGTATTTTTGGTACTTCGACTATCCATCCTTTTCGATGATGAATGACGATTGCTTTTGTCGTCATCATGGTCCTCATCGTCATCGTCTTCAGGCAATAATGAATAGTCCTTGGCCTTTCGAATCCAATCTGCATTCGTCTTGAGTGTCATGCTTGGGAAGGATGACTTACGTCGTCGTTCTTCCTTTCGTTTGCTGTACAGTACTGACTGTGAGATCGGTTTGAATTTGGTTGACAACTCTCTTTGTTGCAAAGTGAGTGTTTGTTGGTGGTGTTTTGTGTTTGTGTCTCTCAAAAACAGTACTGTATGCGTCTGTCACAGTCCGTGTGAAAATCCGGGTCTAGATCTCACCCCCTAAAACCTCTCGTGCCAGCAAGTGCTGCCCGGTCGCTTCTCACAGACAGACGATGTATTTCTGCCTCCAACCAACCACAACATGGATTCACTGACTACTACAAAAGACAAGAACAACAACAACGATGGCGACGACAAAAACAAAAACAACAACAACATAGACCCAGCAACAACCTCGAAGAGAAAGTTAGCAGATGGAAGGAAGACTCAAGAAGAAAAACGACGAAAGTGGGAGGCGAAATGTGCCAAGAAACAACAAACGGCAGAGATCGATTCGTCACGTTCTCAATGGATTACCAAACATCAACATTTTGCCACTTGGGTTTCGGAAAAGGATGTGATGGAAATGTCATCATCATCTCAATCAGATCATCCAGTCACCTCGTCCACTGCCTCGGCGTTGTATGAACTCCTATTTCCGTATGAGGATGTCAAGGATACGAAAAAAATGAAGGTTCTTGACAAGGATCATCATCATCATCATCATCATCATCGTGACGAGAAACTCTTTATTGCAGAGGGTACAGAAACAGTACGACTATTGATCCAACAATCTATCCAATCAAGAGAAAATGGTCTCCAACCTGTTATTTTGAAAAGTATCTTTGTCAAACCAAGTATCCTATTTGATGAACCAGTGAATCTACTACGTGACATCGAAACGGTAATAAAGCATCAAGGAGGAGATGATCAATGTGATGATTCTAGTCCAGGATTTCATGTATTGGTCGGGTCTGAGACTGTCCTTAGTAAAGTAGCAGGCTATCAAAGTTCACGTGGTGCCATGGCATGTGGGATCATCCCCAAGGATTGTGATGAAGATTGGTTAGAACATTTCATCGATCAACATATGGCATTATTAGCAGGACCGTCATCGTCCGAAGCCTCCTCAACGATACCAAACAACAACAAAAGGAAGAAGAATTGTCCTCCACTTCGTTTATTAGCATTAGATGGGATTTGTGATACATCGAATTTAGGATCTATGATTCGATGTGCATCGGCATTTGGTATCCATGCTATACTATTATCGAATGATTGTTGTGATCCATGGTATCGAAAATCGATACGTGTTTCGATGGGACATATATTTAAACTTCCTATCGTACGAGTTTCGAATCTATCCCAACTCTTACAAGGATGGAAAATGAAATATCCCAACAACCTCTTTTCCTATGCAGCCGTAATCGATACAGATAATACTATATTACTCCATGAACAAAAATCGATTCATCATACGACCACACCATCCGGTTGGTGTTGTGTGATGGGGAATGAAGGTCATGGTATTTCCAAGGCAGTCATCGATGCCTGTACACAACGAATCCGAATCGATATGGAACCCGGTGTCGATTCATTGAGTGTCCCAATCGCCTGTGGTATTTTGTTACATGGTCTTCGAGAACGAGAATGGAAAGAGAGATAATACTTAATCCTACCGTTATATGCATATACGGGTACAAATAGAGTGTCGCTAACAGAAAAAAGAAAGAGGCTACTCACGATTACACGATATCAAGGGGGATTAAACGTGGTATGTGTCCTCCAATCTACTCGACCACCATCGCGAGTAGCCGCAAATGATTTACAGTGATACCAATCTAGGTACTACATTCCACCCCAAGGTTGTTGTCCATATTGTTGCTGAAGGGGCATTGCCGGTTGTCCATAGGATTGTTGGCCCATCATAGGTTGTTGCATAGCAGGTTGTCCATACTGTGAAGGTTGACCATATTGTGAAGCAGGTGGTTGGCCATATTGTGGAGTTTGCATAGGAGCTGGTTGTCCATATTGTGGAGCTTGCATGGGAGGCTGACCATACTGCTGCGGCGGCTGCATACTGCTACCAAAAGGTTGCCCATATCCTCCTCCCATCGGTGCCTGTTCTTGTTGCATGACCGGTGGCTGCCCGTATTGTGATTGTTGTTGCATGGGCGGTAATTGTCCATATGACGACATAGGAGGTTGCTGACTCATAGCAAACTGACTTCCATACCCTCCAAAATTTCCCTGCTGGTTACTAGACACAACCATCGCCACGGGAGCCGCCTTCATTACCGTCTTCTTCGGTTCCGTCTGTCAGTCATGATACAAAGGAAAAGGAAGGTGAGAATTCGAACTGTAACACATCGAACCCAAACAGAAAGACCACGCCATGTGGTAGAGGATACTCACACTCTTTCCTTTCTTCATATCCGCAAGTGAGGCCGTGTTGCTACCGATACTTGAAACGCCGAAATCGAAAGGATTCTTTTGTTCGGATTTATCTTTCACGAGGTCAAAGGCATCCATATTGACAAGTTTGGCATAGGCTTGGTCGACCATCGATCCGCTAGTGGGTTGGGATTGCTTGTATGCAGTTGTATTATTAGGAGCAGTCGTCGTACTTAGAGTTCCCATAGAAAAGAGCGCCGGATCATTCCATTGCTGCTGTTGTTGCACGGCAGGTTCTACTATCGGAGCTGACATCGGTACCGGTTCTGGTGGTGCTGAATTGTTTTGTGCAACAGGAGATGAAAATCCAATAGTCGAGACCGGGGTATAGTCATATCCAGTCGATACCGTTTGAGGAGCGGGGGTACCGAACGGATCGAATGGCGGTTGTTGTTGAGTCGGAGGTGGCTGACCGTACATGCCAGATGGTGGTTGCTGTTGTGGTGGTTGTTGCATGGGAGGAGCACCATATGCCTTGGCTGGGGCGGCAAATGGGTCTGATGCTGGCGGAGCACCAAAGGCAGAAGCGGGGGCAGGAGCTTGCGGGGGTAGCGCCGAACCGAAGGGATCCTGTGCTGGAGCAGGAGGCGCACCGTATCCATATCCATTCGCGGCAGGGGGAGGAGCACCAAATGGATCCTGTGTTGGAGGAGGAGGAGCATTGTATCCATATCCATTGGCAGAAGCGGGGGCACCAAAGGGATCCTGTGTCGGAGGAGGTGCTGTGTACCCCCCAAACCCACTGGCGGCAGCAACAGGAGGCGGTGCATTGTACGTTGTAATACTGGATCCCCATGGATCCGTTGCTGCTGGTGGTTGGGAAGGAGGGAGTGATGCAAAAGATTGAGTAGCCACGGGTGCCCCGGGTGCACCCCACGCATCGTAGCCAGTCGGAGGACCCATGTAGGGAGTTATGGCTCCAGGACCCCTGTGAAAGGAAAAAAAAAAGGGAATGAGGCATTGTATCAGAAACAGAGTGACTCCAGGGACCAAAAAAATGTATCCAAATACAAAAAATACCAAAAAAAACGTACGGAGGAGGAGCTGGAGCTCCAAAATCCAATAAATCTCCACCACCAGCGGTAATTGCTAGTGGTGCACCATTCGTCGCCGGCGGTTTGTTGGATTCCTGCAAGGAATTCTTAATCGCCTCTTGAAGGTAGAGTTCTTCTTCATCTGGATTATGTGGTGCCTCAATCTGAGCAATAGTGTCCGACTTACGTCGATCACCACCCCCACTGGAATGTCGAACAAAACTTCCCCCTCTTCGGGGAGGAGATCCAGACGACCGAGGATCGTTGGGATCCATACCTAAACGAAAGACCTTGGGGAAATTAAAAAAGGTTTGACCATCGACGTAGAAATCATATTGACGAAAGCCCGGTGTCACATTCATAGGAGGTGATGCATGTGCCACGATCTTCAAGACATGATTTCCCTTCATCGTCCAACTATGTTCCAGAACAGGATTCCGATTGTTCGAATAGTGAATCTCCTGACCATCCGACAAGATCAAACGTTTTCCCGAGGTAATACTCCAAACAATCGTCACATCATGTTCTTCACCACGACACTCTGTCCCAGTTTGTCCGTTGGCAATGGCTTCTGGATTCGCAAATCCAAACCGCCTATAAAACAGAATCGCGACGTTTTAAATATTCAAGCGCAATCAACAAAAAAATCAAACAGTGAGGACGGGGAAGCCAAGAGAAAGTGCCTTCTAAACTCCCAAGCATGTTAAATCTCTTTGGTAGGGTGGAGGGGTGTCAAGGTGGGAGGCGTCCATGATTCGCGATTAAAAGGGTTCTCTACGACGACGACGGCCTTGCTGCATTGCCATCACTTCGCTCCGCCGCGGGTTCAAAAAAAACAACAACAACGAATAGCTTCACCATGAATAGAGGAAAATGAACATGGACTTACCAGCGAACACGACGTTTGGTACTGGCAATCCGTTTACCGCTTGCTACCGCCGTAAAGTCAATCTGGTAGACGATCGGTCTGGTGGCCAGACTCGGGCTGACGGAGTTCGACATGGTTGTTGTAGTAGTTGTATTATCGCGATGTGGTGTACGACCCCTAGGAACCGCAGTTTATGGATAAAAGAAAGAATCTTGGAGAAGAAAGAAGGATGTGTCTACTAGTTGCAACAGTTGTTGGAGACCCCCCACTCTTGGTACAGCACACGCTCGATTGTCACAGGTGTGGCGCGGGACAAGCGGAAGCAAGAATGGAGTGTCGAACATACAAACAACACAACAAAACAAGCAGACACCCGGAAACCAGAATCCAGGACCCAAAGCCAAACGTCCGAGTACCGTCAGATCCGATCGAAGTTTGATCGTGGCGCTTCCGTAATGTTCTGGGGTGAACTCACCCGTTGTCAAAGGTACAGTAACGTACATAGGGTACCAGGCCACGCGCATCGAGCCGTTGGAATTTTACCCCTCAGTGCCTAAAGATTAAGAAGTAAATTAAATTTTATACTCGTCATAAGGCCGTGATTAAGGTGTGAATCAACCCGACCGGCGCGCATTCCCGAACAGCGACCCACTTGATCAATCAATTTTCCCCCTTTGGTCGTTGCCCCCCATGACTTCCCCCCGAAAGCAGTGACACGTGGAAGTAATGACGCTCCTCGTTCAAAAATCTCGACGGGGTTCGCCGCGTGTATGCATGTGTATTGACATGTGTCAAGAGGAGATGGAGTTTTTGATGGATCGGGGAACCCAGCATAAAAAATTTTCTTTTCGTCCAAGGATCACCACCAAGACCCGTAAATATTTCGGACATTTGAAAAAATCTCATCATCCCTTTTGCCTTTGGGGGGGGCGGACGGGACGGAGAAGAAGAAAGACATTCACTCTATATTCCATGTCATCCTCGTCCCTTGGTTTCATGACGATTCTCAACAAGGAGGTTCTTGATGAGAGGAATGACTGGAATCGTGGTAGACGTCGAGGCAACGATAACGTTAGTACCCACTGTTCGGATCACCAAATGAATCCTTTCATCCAACGAGAGAGTCACTCCTCCTTGCAGTGGAAGAAGAATCGTTTCCCTCGTTCTTCGACTTCTTCTTCGTCTCATCCTCGATGCCGATCCACGAAGAACATAAGGAACCTACTTATTGGACTGTACGCCACTTTCCTTTCATTGGATAAGACATGTCATGCGAATCGTTTTGGATCATGTCCACTTCCATCATTGTTATCACGACGACGAAGACAACAACAACAACGACTACGATGCCTGTTGGATCCAAAATCAGCACTGTTCATATCGTTAGATTCGATGATCAAGATTCGAGGTGGAGGAACCGATCAGAATCGTCGTGGACTTGATAGTAACGATCAGGAATGGAGGACACATGGTGGTGGTGAAGGAAGAGGAGGAGGAAAGGAAGACGACTTTCTTGTTCAGCATGGGAACTCGTTCCGTCGTCGTCGTCATCATCATCTTCATCGTGAACAGATGGATTGGCTGGATCATGACGAAGCCGACGATCTCTTTTCCTTATGGTGGCGTTCGCCGAGGTCCTTCGTCAAGGACTGGAAAGCCAAACAACCACGACCCCCGGAAGCTTTCGTAAACGAACTACTACCAGGACGACAACGACAATCATCTTCATCATCGTTGCCCCACTCGTCGTTCGAAAGAAGACGACGATACGATCGAACAATAGCCTACAAAGACATCCTTTCCTGTGATGCGAAGCAGTGGGCTATGAATGTCGCCGTAGGAGGGGATTCCGACGTATCCAATGATGAAGAAACCCGGACATCAAGGAATTCACAATCCGAACCTTCATCAGACCAGTCACCTTACCCGGTCGAATCTCATCGAGGACGATTGGAGGGAAATATCAAGCATCTTTCCCATTCTCCTGTGGTCTTCCAATATTTTGGTCGTTCAAGAACACGGGGAGGCCATCCGACCGATGCTGTCCATTTCATCCTATTAGGGCCTAATGTCGATCATTGGAAGGCTGTCGGTCAGACCTTGGCATCTCGTGGATTTAATGCTATTGCGTGTGAACGATTAGATCCTGGAAGTCTGTGTGGAAAGGATGACCCAAGAGATGATGATACACCCAATTTAGTCTTGGACCTTATGGAGGCTCTCAAATGGAAAAAGGTAATCCTGGTAGGATGTGATAATGAAGCCATTCTGGCGATGGAAACGGCCATGATGCTTTCTCCTGATCAAGTCGTCGGCCTTGTCATGTCGGGAGATCTTTCCGGAGCGAGTCAGGCCGCTTCGGAAGCTCGAGTGGGGGGACTGGATTCTTTTTTACAACGTGTCTTGGATTGTCCCTATTTGATTATTTGGGATGGTGATGAACCGACTGTTGTTTCTGGTTCTAGTGTCCACCGTGCCTTGGAATCCTCGTCAACGGATCGATGTGTCATCCTGGGGGGGGGGAGTGCCCCACATCGACTGAAACCAGAACAATTTGCTTGGGTCTTGACACGATTTGTCGAAGAAAAATTAGCAATCCTTCTTCCGAAGGAACCCTCCATTCGAAGAAGGCGATCATCATCCGTCGTCGACGACGATAAGAATCCTATGAGTCTCCGATGGGGATTCGCTACGGAATTGTTTCGAGCACTTCGTATCCCCTTTGGTCTCAAAACGGTCGTCTCTCCCGAGGGACGGTTATTGTTAGGCCGAGCCATCGCATCCGCTCTTTTCTACGTGACTGCCATGAGAGTCATCTTCGTCCAATACGGGATCCTCCGATCAGGATTATTCGCCATCCAATCACGATATCAATCGATTGATGCCCTTGCGAAACGAAGCTTTCAAGCTGTCGGGGCGTTTATTATCAATTTTGGTTACCTACCAAGACTCTTCACCTTAAAGCGTGCTAATGATGATGAGGAAGAAGAAAATAGAAGGAGGGGGACGATTGTTTTGAAGAATCAGGAACCCGAGGCAATGGGTACTGATAGTAGTACACTCGTACCAGGGGGAGATAAGGAGGTTGGAGCTGGCAGTAAAGACAGTGACGACGACAGTAACAACAACAATGAAGGAAAGCGACAAGACGAAGGAAAAGATGAAAATCTCCGTAAGTCACCAAGCGAAGAAAAGGAGCAGGAACAGCCATCCCCTAGATTCAAACCCTTTTTCTTCCTAGATAATGTCGTGACATAATGCGAGACGGAAAATTTATCTTTGGAGTCTGCTTGTAGTATTTGGCGTTTTCCAGTCGGTCTAATATTTTCTTTTTTGAGGAGAGACCCACAAGTTTTCCCCGTCTCAATGGGGGATTCGTTATTGTAGTCTTCGAGAATCATTGCGACTCCGAGTTCACATTGGAAATCCAGTATTCCCCTCACTCACTTTGATCATTTCATCGGCTGACAATGGTTCTCTCTTTTCTGGTTGAGCATCAATCTTTTTCAATGCAATATTTTCTGCATATTGCAATGAAGATCTTTTGGATAATAAACTTTCATGACCAAGACGCTGTGGAATTCCGTTTTATTTTGTTGGGACCGACAAAACGGTAGGAAAAACGAAGAATAATGCACAAATGGGGCCACGTCGTTGTGAGATGAAGCGTTTGAATACAAACGAACAAAGTGCGTTACTACAGGCATTCGCAATCCCCCTACCCATCTTCCTCTCAAGCGGTGGGGCGATGGTAGTGCTCCAGTTCTTTATTCCACAACGATGACGACGTACCTTTCGGATAAGTTCTGTTTCACCCACTGCTGCTTGTTTCGTTGCGACTTCTACAAATTCCTTCGCATCACTTTCCTTGGAAAAGAAAAGTTCATATTCGATATCACCCAAGTGTGTTTCCAAAGATACCGGGTAGGAATGCTGGTTGGATCCCTGTACTGTTGCCTTCATATGTATTAGCATTTC
>Ga0194115_10007388_pt1 | contig 10917 bp, 11 predicted proteins | sample TA2MahsurfametaG_3_FD_148656 | JGI IMG/M metagenome (GOLD analysis project Ga0194115, IMG submission 148656) | Freshwater microbial communities from Lake Tanganyika, Tanzania - TA2015002 Mahale S4 surface | ecosystem: Environmental > Aquatic > Freshwater > Lake | place: Tanzania: Lake... | reverse complement strand
GAGAGCCGGGACGACCCGTATCGGGGTCAACGGCCTTTACGACATGGGCGCCAACGCCTGGGAGTGGGTCGATACAGAAGGTGAGGCCCAGAAGGGCACGCGCGGTGGCTCGTGGTGGTATGGCGCAGCACAGATGCGGATGGATCACGACGCTTCGAAGCCGCCAGACATGCCCGTCGTATACATCGGGTTCCGCTGCGTAAAAGACCTTCGATGAGATGATGGGTCCAGCACGTTGAAGCGATACCTCTGCGTCCTGATAATTCTGTCTGCAGCAGCGATTTCCGGTCACGCAAGGGGAGATGCATCTCTCTCGGGCGTTGCGACCGTGATAGATGGCGACACCCTCGAAATTCACGGACAGCGCATACGGCTCCATGGCATCGATGCCCCCGAAAGCGGGCAATCCTGCGAAAGGGCCGGACAGCATTATCGCTGCGGCCAACAAGCCGCGCTGGCGCTTGCAGATAGGATCGGGCAAAGGACGGTCCGTTGCGAGCCTCAGGGGCAGGATCGTTATCAACGCGTCATCGCGATCTGCCGCCTCGGCGAACAGGACCTTAACCGCTGGATGGTCGCTGCGGGTTGGGCGGTCGCCTATCGCAAATATTCGCTGGATTACGTCGCCGACGAGGAGCGCGCGAAACGCGCCAGGCTCGGTATCTGGTCGGGCAGTTTCGAGATGCCCTGGGATTGGCGTGCGAGGGGGGCAAAAAATTGAAAAATCCGTCGAATCAGGCTCTTTGTTTTCTGGCGCTGTCTGCATTGATTGGTGGTTGCACGGCCACGCCCGAAGGAACCGAGGAAGCGAGGGCCTTTTACATCGCGCGCTTCCAGCCGCCGATCCTTGTCGACGCTGCTCCGGCCCGACCGCTGAAGGGATCGTTCAGCCTTGCCAACAACACGCGTCGCGTCGGCCTAGCTGATATGCAGCCGATCGTGCCGGCTTTCGATGGGCGCGGGCGCTTGTTGGCAAGCTGGAACCCTCATCCACGCGGCGCGGCAGGACGACCCACATTCGTGATCGTGCATGGCGGCCATGGCCTGGTGCCGACCAACTTCGCGACGGCACTGTGGCTCCGTGACACGCTCGGCGGCAACACGCTGATTCTGGACAGCTACTGGAGCCGCGGGCGCAAGGAAAACTGGCGCACTTACAACGAGTTCGGGGCGAACATGCGCGCCCTCGATGCGATCGCCGCAGGTCAATGGCTGCGCGATGTGCAAAGGACAGATCCGGACCGCACTTTCCTGTACGGGGACAGTCAGGGCGGCTGGACGGTGCTGCGTACCTTCACCGACGAACCTTTTCTGCGCATGCAGATGACGTCCCTCTATCGGGGCGGCATCGCCCTCTATCCAAACTGCCAAACAAACGGCACGCCGGAACAGCCGCGACTTGGCCCCTACACGCGGCCGGTCGTCATCTTCACTGGGGGGCTCGACGACGCCACTCCGATATCCCAATGCGCCACATCGATCTTTCGCCAGGCCAGCGCCTGGACCCACTATCCGGACCAGACACATGGCTGGGACACTGCCAACCGCGGGGCACACACGCCGGCTGTGGATGGCGAATGCAATCGGGCGATGAACATCTACAATAGATTCCCGATCTGCCGCAGCGACCGCACGACAGCAGATATGCGAGCGCGCATCGCCGCGTTCATCAACGCGCCCAGCGCCTCACCCGCCGACTAGAGGAAAGAAGTGTTCAAGCACTCAATATTGCGGGCCTTCAAGCATCTGCTTGTTCCGATCATTATTATATTCAGTACTGGCTGCAACGAAGCAGGCCATGTCTCGGGGCAGACTTCGTCGGCGATGACACCTGCTCCGCAAGGCGCGCCCAAGCTGGTGGAAGTCTCTCCGGGGGTCCACACTGTCGAAGGCCGACTTGCCGGTTTCGATCCGGGTAATTCTTCAGTGGAATTCCATCTGCCAGCGGGCTCGCCAGGACCACTGGTTCTGCTGATCCACGGCGGCGGCGGAGCGACCGATAACCGCAATATCATGGCGGCTCTCCGTGTTGCGGGTATAGCTGTGCTCAGCTTCGATGCCTACCGCATGAACGGCTTCGACCGTCCGTCAGGCTTCTGGGTCCGCAACATGACCTACGAGGCACGACAGCGAATGATCTACACAACCGCGCTCGCTGCCTATCGATGGGTTGTGACCCAACCAGGGCTCGACACACGTCGCATCCATATCTACGGCTTGTCGAATGGCGCCGATGTCGCCGCCAATCTTGCTGCGGTCGTCGACCCGGCGCATGTCGTCACCGTCTTCGCAGAGGGGACCGCCGGCGCCGGGCTAGGCCTGCCTGACCGGCTCGCGGTGCCGCTACGCATGATATTCGGTCGTCTCGACAATTTCGCCGGTCAGCATGCCCAGGATTGGCGCTGGCAGCGGCGTGTACCCTGCCGTCTTAATCGTGCTTGGCCTGAGGCACCGCCTGGCAATGCAGCCATGTGCAACGCTGTAACCGCCTCTGCCGGACACACACAAAGCCCAGGCGGCTGGGCCGAGGAGCAGCGCCAGCGCGGCGCCGATGTCGATCTCTGGTTTTACGACGGCGGTGCCCATGGCATCTTCCTCGGACCATTGCGTCAGCAGACCATGGCCTGGGCGAGTGGCACGATGCATGCCTCGGTCGGTGCGGAAGAGACAACTCGCCAACGCCTGCTCGCCGACATATTGGCGCGGATTGCGGCGGCGCGCTGAATGCCGAGTTCACGCATATGCGCCTGGGATGGCTCCGTATCTGATCAGGCCCATTCTAGAGATGCTCTCGGACTAGCGTGCGAGGGGGGCAAAAAATTGAACAATCCGTCGAAGCGGGGACTTTTTATTCTTTTGCTGCTGACCGCACTCGTCAGTGGCTGCACGGCAATACCACAGGGCATCGAGCCGGTACGTCCCTTCGACGTTCAACGCTACAAGGGCGAATGGTTCGAGATCATGCGCCTAGACCACAGCTTCGAGCGCGGACTGACGAACGTGACGGCGACCTACACGCTGCGCGATGACGGATCCGTCGGCGTGCTCAACAAAGGCTTCGATCGCAAGAACTGCCGCTGGAAGGAAGCCGATGGTCGCGCCGTGTTCCAGGGCGACCGGGATACCGCGAGCCTCTCCGTGACGTTCTTCTGGCCGTTCGCCGGCGGGTACCACGTCTTTGCACTCGACCAGCAGGATTATGGCTGGGCTTTGATATCGGGCCCGTCCCGGAGCTACCTCTGGATCCTGGCGCGCCAGCCGGATCTCTCCGCCGATATCAGGAACCGCCTTGTCGATCGGGCTCGCGGCCTCGGCTTTCCGGTGGACGATTTGATCTTGGTCGATCACGCCAACCCGGACTGTGCGTCGGGCCAACCTCCCGCAAAATGAAGACCGCACACATGAGACAGCAAAAATCTGTTGGTCGACCGCAACCGCGTAAGCTCCGCCAGGGCAAGCTCGTCATCGTCAATGACAAGATGCAGCGGGGCTATCGCTATTTTCTGACAGAACCTGCCGGGCGCAACTTCGATCCGGAGTTCAAACCCGAGCTGACACCCAAGGAAATGCTGGCGCTCGGTGTCTTCGGCGGCAAGTACATGACCGACTGCCGGAAGGAATTTCCCTCGAGCTGGTTCACGCGCGCCAAGCTCTCGCCGGCAGGCAGAAACGACGCGCTTAATTATTTCGGTGTCGATGCGAGCAGGCCGTTATCGGTATGGCGTCAAAACGGTTGGCTTCACGACGACGATCCGCGCGGCTGGTTCCAATGGTACTGCCGCTACTTCATGGGACGCCGGATGCCCGAGGAGGACACGCGCCAGATCAAGCGCTGGAAGGCGTTTCGACGGCACATCGCGCAGATCAAACAGAACTGCGAGCCGGGTGATCCTTTTTGCAGACCGCGCCAGCGGCAGGCCTTGCTGCACTGGGCCTATGATAGCCGAAATATCTGAAGTCCAGGCAGGATTCTTGATTGCGAGAGAGGCAAGCTTTTGAAGTTCGAGCGCATCACATCGATCGAGAGAGCCGGCATCAGACTCGCCGCCAGCTTGAACGCTGCGCTTTTTCGGTGATGGCGCCGGCATGAACCCCCAAGCCGAACCATCGACCCAGGAAGTGCTGGCGGGCCTTGTCGAGCGCGTCACCTACCACAATGGCGAGAACGGCTTCTGCGTCTTGCGGATCAAAGCGCGCGGGCATCGCGATCTGGTCACGGTGGTGGGGCACGCCGCGACGATCGCCGCCGGTGAGTGGGTCACCGCGTCGGGCGAATGGATCAACGATCGCACCCACGGCCAGCAGTTCAAGACCCGCTTCCTGCGCACCTCCGCGCCGACCTCGATCGACGGCATCGAGAAGTATCTTGGCTCCGGCATGATCCGCGGCATTGGCCCCGTCTATGCCAAGAAGATGGTCAAGGCGTTCGGCGAGAGGGTGTTCGATATCATCGAGGCCGAGCCAGATCGGCTGCGCGAGGTGACGGGGATTGGTCAGGTGCGCGCCAAGCGCATCACCGATGCTTGGGCCGAGCAGAAGATCGTCCGCGAGATCATGGTCTTCCTGCACAGCCATACGGTCGGTACTGCCCGCGCCGTCCGGATCTACAAGACCTACGGCGCCGACGCGGTCCAGGTCATGACCGAGAACCCCTACCGGCTTGCCCGCGATATCCGTGGCATCGGCTTCAAGACCGCCGATACGATCGCCATGAAGCTCGGCATCGAAAAGACGGCGATGATCCGGGTGCGCGCCGGGATTTCCTATGCCCTCACGGAGGCGATGGACGAAGGTCATTGCGGCCTGCCCGCCGAGGAGTTGGTCCCGCTCGCCGTCGAATTGCTCGAGGTCGACAAGGGGCTGGTTCAGACCGCGATGGATCTTGAACTCGCCGATGGCACGGTCATCGCCGACACCGTGGGCGAGACGGCCTGCATCTTTCTCGCTGGTCTTTATCGAGCGGAGAAGGTCATCGCCGAGCGGCTTCTGCGCCTGGCCAATGGAACGCTGCCCTGGCCCTACATCGATCCGGAGAAGGCGCTGCCCTGGATCGAGCAGAAGACCGGTCTGAAACTCGCGGAGACCCAGGTCGCTGCGATCCGACTGGCCCTGCTATCGAAGAGCATGGTCATCACCGGCGGTCCTGGCGTGGGTAAGACAACCCTCGTCAATTCGATCCTGCGGATCCTGGCGGCCAAGGGGACCAACCTGCTGCTCTGTGCACCGACGGGCCGCGCCGCCAAACGAATGACCGAGGCGACAGGCTTCGAAGCCAAGACGATCCACCGGCTGCTCGAGGTGGACTCCAAAGGCGGCGGCTTCAAGCGCAGCCCGGACAACCCGCTCGAGTGCGACCTGCTCGTCGTGGACGAGACCTCGATGGTCGACGTCATGTTGATGCAGGCGCTGCTTAAGGCGGTGCCCGATAACTCGGCCTTGCTGATCGTAGGCGATATCGATCAGCTTCCGTCCGTCGGCCCGGGCCAGGTCCTCGCCGACATCATCGCGTCCGGCGCCGTCCCCGTCGTGCGCCTGACCGAGATATTCAGGCAGGCGGCGCAGAGCCGCATTATCACCGGCGCGCACAAGATCAACCAGGGCTTGATCCCCGACCTCTCCAAGCCCGAGGGCGACAGCGACTTCTACTTTGTGCAGGCCGACGATCCCGAAACCGCCGTGCCGCGGATCGTCGAACTGGTGAAGACCCGGATCCCTCAGCGTTTCGGCCTCGATCCGATTCGCGACATCCAGGTGCTGTGCCCCATGAACCGCGGCGGCGTCGGCGCGCGCTCGCTCAACATCGAACTGCAGAAGGCGCTGAACCCGGCCGGCGAGCGCAAGGTCGAACGTTTTGGCTGGACCTTTGCTCCGGGCGACAAGGTCATGCAGATCGAGAACGACTACGACAAGGAGGTCTATAACGGCGACATCGGCTACATCGACGATGTAGATCCAGATGACGGAGAGCTCACCGCCAGTTTCGATGGCCGCACCGTCACCTATGGTTTCGGCGAGCTCGACACCCTGGTGCCGGCTTACGCAGCCACGATCCACAAATCCCAAGGGTCGGAATATCCCGCCATCGTCATCCCGGTCATGACGCAGCACTACGCCATGCTACAGCGGAACCTGCTCTATACCGGCGTCACGCGTGGCAAACGGCTGGTCGTGCTGGTCGGGCAGAAGAAAGCCGTCGCCATCGCAGTGAAAAACATTTCCGGACGCCGCCGGTGGTCGAAGCTAGACGAATGGCTCGGCGCCGGGCCATCCCCGGCCCGGACCCCAAATCCATGAGGCCGGCGCGATGGTAGCCCCTGGCATGCTGCAGAACCTGTCGGTCAGGAATTGGCTTGGCGACATCGAGCCTGCCTGGACCCTGCTGGATCAGGCGAGCTTCGACGCCCTCCAGCGACCCCCGCATCCGATACTAGGGCCGATCCGTTTGACTTACGATCTGCCGGTCGAGGATATCCAACGATCTGCCGTCGCGCGCAACACGCTGATCCTGTTGCGCGCTGCCGCGGAGGGCCTCGGATTGAAGATGACGGCTACCGGGACTCTGTCGCGTGGCGTCGTGGCCGAGATGTGCGAACTGTTTACTTGGCCCGGGTTCGACAAGGCAGAAGCGTTTCGGCTTCACAAGGTGATCAACGAGCCGGATTTCCTGCCGCTCTTCTTCGTTCGTCATGTCGCCGAAGCGGGCAAGCTGGTCCGCCGGGACAAGGGCCACCTCAAGGTCACGCCAGCAGGGCAAAAGCTTTTAAAGGAACCCCACCAAAAGGCACTGCAAGCGGTTCTCTTTCATCTCGCGCTATGGCGCCTCGACCTCGGCTATCTCGGTCGTGGCTTGCATCACGGATGGCCGCAACACGATATCGGCATCGTCCTGTGGTCGCTGTCGATCGCCGCCAACGACTGGCAACCGCCGGAACGACTGACCCGCATGTGCACGATTCCCATCAATGGCGTGCTGGAATCGACATGGGACACAGGCAGGCACGCGATGGAGGCGACCGTCCTTCGTCCTCTTCGGTGGTTCGGACTTCTCGATTACAGGCAGGACGACATCCCCGAGCGGCGCCTCGAGAAGAGGCACTCCTATCGCAAGACTCCGCTGTTCGATCGCTTCCTGTCGTTCGATGTCAAACTGGAAGCCGCCGGTCCGCGTCACTGAAAAGCCGCCAAGGCGAGCGGGCGTTTTCGCTCAGCTGCTTTCTTCGCCGCAGCGCCTCGCTGATCATCTGATTTCGATTTTCTGATCGCTCGGGCGCGATCATCTTCAATCGTCGGTACGGCGATTGATCATGAATCCACTGAAGCCAGAACTTATGACAGCGGACGAACGCGTCGCCGAAATCGGCGAAATCCTGGCAAGCGGCCTCATCCGTCTTCATGCCCGGAAGTCGAGTTCTTTATCGCCAGCCAGAAGTCGGAAGGATGGGTGGAACTCGCCGACCGCTATGATAATGGCGGGTTCTCCGGCGGCACGCTCGAGCGGCCGGCGCTGAAGCGACTCCTCGCGGATATCGAGGACGGCCGCGTCGATGTGGTCGTGGTCTACAAGATCGACCGGCTTAGCCGCTCGCTGATGGATTTTGCGAAGCTGGTCGAGGTGTTCGATCGCGGCGGGGTCACCTTCGTCAGCGTGACCCAGTCGTTTAACACCACGACGTCCATGGGGCGGCTTACGCTCAACATCCTGCTCAGCTTCGCCCAGTTCGAGCGCGAGATGATCGGCGAGCGCATCCGAGACAAGATCGCCGCCTCGCGCAAGCGCGGCATGTGGATGGGCGGATTCGTGCCATTCGGCTACGAGGTCCGGGACCGCAAGCTGGTGGTCAATGATGCCGAGGCCGCGAGTGTCCGGATGATCTTCGAGCGCTTCGTCGAGGTGGGTTCGGCAACGGCTCTGGCGCGGACCCTCGCCGCCGAGGGCGTGCGGACACGGCGCGGCCGGCTCGTCGACAAGGGCTTCCTCTACAAGCTGCTCAACAATCGGGTCTATATCGGTGACGCCGTGCACAAGGGCACGGCATATCCCGGCGAGCACGAAGCCATCATCACGCGCGCCTTGTGGGACAAGGTGCACGGAATCCTGGGGGAGAGCCCGAGGGTGCGCGCAGGCCGGACACGCACCGCGACACCGGCTCTTCTGAAGGGCCTCATCTTCGGGCCGACCGGCTGCGCCATGACGCCGACGCACACGCGGCGGGGCGACAAGCTCTACCGCTACTATGTCAGCCAGTCGGTCCTGAAGCGCGGCGCCGATGCCTGCCCGGTCGGGCGCGTGCCCGCCGCCGAGATCGAGGGCGCGGTGATCGACCAGCTGCGCGGTCTGCTTCGCGCCCCGGAGGTGATCGTCGGCACATGGCGGTCTGCACGGCCCGAGATCGACGGTCTGTCCGAGGCCGAAGTCAGGGAAGCCTTGGAAGGCCTCGACCCGCTTTGGGACGAGCTGTTCCCCGCCGAGCAGGCACGTATCGTCCAACTCCTGGTCGAGCGCGTCGAGGTCGGCGTTGCCGGGCTCAAGGTCCGCCTGAGGGTGCAGGGTCTTGCCCGCATGGTCCGAGACCTGGCCGGGATCGCGGCCGCTCCCCGGAGGGCGGCGTAATGGAGCCGATTCAGACGGTCACGATCGAGGTGCCATTCACCATCCGCAAACGGGGCGGCCGCAAGCAGGTCATCACCCCGGACGGGGCATCGCCCTGGGTTACCCCGCGCGCCCGGATCGACAGCACCATGATCAAGGCCATTGCGCGCGGGTTTCGGTGGTGCAAGCTGCTGGAGACCGGGGTCTACGGGACCATCGACGAGATTGCTAAGGCCGAGAAGATCAACCCGTCCTACGTCAGTCGGGTGCTCCGGATGACCCTGTTGGCGCCGGCCATCGTCGAGGCGATCCTCGACGGGCGACAGCCGGCGGAGATGACGCTGGCGGGGCTGATGGAGCCGTTTCCGGTGGGGTGGCGGGAGCAGCTCGATGCGGGATTTCGGCAAATTTAACGGTTAGCGCCGTCGCCGAGCCTGAATCCCCCACGCCGGACGATTCGACCATTGCGCTGTTGTCTAATTCGGCCAAGACTGGCTCACCTAAGGAAGACCACATGCGCTCCATCACGTCTGCAGACGCAAAAAACAATTTCGGCGAGCTGATCGACCTAGCCCGGGCCGCGCCCGTCATGGTCACCAAGTACGATCGTCCCGTGACCGCGGCCGTCTCGCCAATCGTGAGGACGGGCCCTTCGAGGGCCGCGATCTCGACGAGCTTGGCCGACGGACAGGTTCTAACTAAATTGAGAGGTGGTTCCCCTCTCGAGAACTGGTCATGAGCCTGCCAAGCTCTGCCTCCAAGTTCCGTAGGCAGAAGCCGGCCATCAGCCGCCGCGTTTTCATCACGGCCACGGCTGCATTGCCTTTCCTGTCGGGATGCCAGACGAGCGGCCCCAACATCGGTCCTTTTGTCCATCGTGACGGGATCGGTCGGCGCGCGGATGGCCCGCTGATTTCGACGCTGGGCAGTCCGTCCAGCACGTTTCGACGGGCTGACCGCCAGAACTGGTGGCGGCCCGAGGCTTCCGTGGACTCGTTCTCGCGCCTCGACGAGATCTTCCCGTCTGCGGTGTCCCATGGCGCTGAGGCACCCTCGCCCTGGAGTAGGGCGACGCGGGAGCCGAGCCTCCACTACACGAGTCCGCCGTCTCTTGGAGGCGGCCGCTACTCGCTTGACGAGTACCTCGATCGCAATCCCGTCACCGGGTTGCTGATCGCGCGCGGCGACACGATCCTGGTCGAGCGCTACCAGTACGCTCGCACCGATGCGATGCGGCTGACCTCCTTCTCGATGGCAAAGACGCTGATCGCGCTACTCGTCGGGCTGGCGGTCGAGGATGGGAGGATCCGCTCGATCGACGACCTCGCCCACGACTACGAGCCGGCCCTTGCCGATCTTGAATACGGCAGGACACCCATACGGCATCTGCTCACGATGTCCTCTGGCGTGCGGTTCCGCGAAGAGTACGACGGCACTGATGATTCGGCGCGACTAAGCCGCGCCTCCTTCCGTGGCCAGAGCCCTGGTGGGGCGGCGGTAGTGCGGCAGTTCAACGAACGGATCTCGGAGCCTGGACGCCGCTGGTACTACGCCTCCGCTGAAACGTTCGTCTTGGCGATGGTAGTGCAGGCAGCGTTCCGGCGCCGGCTCGAGGAGGTATTCGCCGAGCGGATCTGGCAGCCGATCGGCGCGGAGGCGAATGCGGCCTGGCTCACCGATCGCTCCGGTCTCGCCATCGGATACATGGGCTTTAACGCCACGCTGCGCGACTACGCCCGCCTTGGCCGAGCGCTGGCGGCGCACGGCAGCGCTGGCGGCAGGCAGGTGATCCCAAAAGCGTGGATCGTGGAAATGACGCGGCCAGCTTTCACGCCGACGCAGACCGGGCGCTTCTTCGGCTACGGCTTCCAGACCTGGGTCCATCCCAGCAGCGACGGCGGCTTTGGCCTGTTCGGCGTCCGCGGGCAGTTCATGTTCGTGGAGCCATCGCGCAAACTAATCATGGTCAACACCGCTGTCCGGCTCGATCCGCGCGATCGCGGCAACGCCGACAGCTTCGCGTTGTGGGAAGCGGTCCGCTCCACGCTGGCGTGAGCCATTCCGTCTGTCACCTTCGTCCAGGTCTTGGTGATTATCGGGCTTGGCAAGCCATTGCCCTACGCTGATCCTGTTCGTCGTGGATCAAGACCTATCAAAGTGACCGCCCTGTTTGGCAGAGCGTTTCGATATTATTACCCCTTGCACCCCGAGAGGGATACTGATCGGCCCCCATCGAGTGGTCCAGATGGAATGCTAGTTCAGAGTTGGCCGTTGCGCTAGTTGGAGCGTGGCCGGCGAAGCCGATCGGCGTAGCGCAGCCGGCCATG
>Ga0194115_10007386_pt1 | contig 10919 bp, 12 predicted proteins | sample TA2MahsurfametaG_3_FD_148656 | JGI IMG/M metagenome (GOLD analysis project Ga0194115, IMG submission 148656) | Freshwater microbial communities from Lake Tanganyika, Tanzania - TA2015002 Mahale S4 surface | ecosystem: Environmental > Aquatic > Freshwater > Lake | place: Tanzania: Lake... | reverse complement strand
CGATCCTCTCAAATCACAGGTGATTTGTTGGAAGTTCCTGGCATTGGACCAGCAGCTGTACGAATGCTTGCCGAAAGTGATGAAGGTGTCGATAAAATTACCAACACATATCAGGTATGTATCTAACACTTGTGACACGAACTCACACTGCCAGCCAAAAGTCGCATTTTTTTCCTAACGAATGTTGCTCGTCATCGTCATTCCTTGTACTTGCTCCCATGACAGCTTTTTGGGAAATTCTTGATGCTCAAGGGTCCTGGTGACGAGGAATCAAACTCCGTCGATCCAATCGTTCACACTCAAAAATTTTGGGAGTTTCTTTCGAATCGTGGTATAAAGGCTCACCGTTCTGCTATAGTCAAGGCTATTGCAGAAAAGTCTTCCACCTTTTTCAGTGGAATCTACGATGCAACCCTCTATGATGAAGATGACGAGGAAGAGTAAAGTTTTTTAAGCAGGTACTGCGATCCTTTCCTCACTTCTTGAATCTGCTGGGGTCTAGCTCTTCTTCTAGCGATTTTCGCCTCTATACATCTGATTCATTCTCCTTAGGCCATCCATAACATGAGAAGCTAGATACATTGATAATGTATGACTATAGTTCAGACATCACTTCATATCCCTGTGGCTGATACGTTGGTCTCGATACCATACGAATCGTTTACTGCACGGCATTGTTGTGGTTACACAGTAGTGCCTCTCTAGCCTCGACAGATCTCGACTTGGATACGGTATGTATATATATATTCACGTACCGTATGCATGCATATGGAATCTCCACAGATGAGGCTGAAATAGTTCCACGTTTCACAGGGGTTGGTGACGTCATCAGCCAGGTCGTTGAGGTCCTTGATTTGGACGATCATCGCATCAGAGCCACACACCACTCGTCGACTATATGAAAGGATGCCATCAACAAAAAAAACAAAACAAAACAAAACAAAACAAAACAAGAAGACTAGTAAGAACCGCTAGGCTTTATTGGGAATCTCTACTTCCTTGTATAACGACCACTGATTCTTCGATCGACACTTCTGGCTCGGTACAAACGATCATTCCTCCCTTTTCTTGGCCGTTGACCCTCCAAAAAACCTTTCCTTTTGTTTCCGTTCGCACCTTTTTTCCAAAATCGGTATTCACGTCAGTAGTTAAGGATGACAATACAACACAGATGTCATGGGGTTCTTGTCCTACTATCCTTACATCAAACAGCGTTGGGATTTCATTCTCCCCAACCGACTGTTCGACTACCGACAGAACTTGGGTTGGTCGTCGATCCGAATGAAATAGGATCGATGCTGACATCTGTACCACCACATGGTAGTCTATCATCGGAAGGTATCTCTGTCCTCCTTTCGACGACACTCTCAACGGCGATGCCCGCCGTAGCGGCACATGGACATTCTCAACCAATATTCGGGACGCCTGATCCCTATTTGACGGCAGGGAAATCGATTGCACCATCTGTAAAGGCATTAGTCGATATGGGGATCACACCTGCCAAGACGGTCGGTGACCTCCTCCCGGATGCCTCACCTGATTTTCAACATTCTGTCGCCGAGGCTGTGAAGAAGGGATGGAATATTTTAGATACGAATCATATTCAGGGTACAGGTCAGAATCATTTACCTGGCTTTTCGGAAACAAGGGGAATCTTGGGAACACGGATGGAACCAATTGTATCACCACAGGCCTTTGTAGGGAAGGTCCAATGGGCGAACAATTACTTCAATATCATGGACAAACTTCCGTTCGTCGCCTTCTACTATGCATTGCTCGAATTCTTCATCCTCCGACCAGGTGTCGACCTATACAAGGAGGAGGTAGAAGATGATCCAGAGGGTGTCCTTGCTGATACGATTTCGGTGGGTGTCGTCCGTCTTGGAGTGTTCGCCTTGATTTCATTGTTGACGGTTGTCTTTTCGTAGAAGAAAAAGAGAGGACCGATCAGAACACATCCTTACTTAGTCCTCTAGTGATAGTTGTAAAACTTTAAACGCTACTCTTCTTCCAAAGCCATAACTAAGGATGTGAAGACAACGAGACCTAAGCATTATAGGCTACTGTCAAAGACGAACAGCTCTCGTTGTCAAGCGCACTTCAAAGAGGATTTGAACGAAGCTTCTTCGCAGAGTTTCTACCACAGTCTTTTCACGATACCTAGCGAAATTCCTTCCAGGTACATTATCGGAAACATTCTTCGAATCCATTTATCCCCCGTACACGCTACTACCAAGGCCAAGAAGATCTAAATAAGGGGACACGAGAGCGCGCGGGGGGGGGGGGGGGGGAGGGGAACGGAATAGGGTGAGAGGAGTCTAATCTACATGATTCATTCAATCCAATCGAAAGAAGAAGAACGAAACGAAACGAACGTACCATTGAATCGTTGTACCTCATCTGCTGATCCCATACAAAGTGGTGTACGTTGATCGACAGCATTTATCCGTACATCTAAAATCGAACCACCTGTGACACCATCTGATGTCAAACCACCTGCCCTTTCGACGAGTAACCCAAAGGGTGCAGCCTCAAATGCCAATCGGAGCTTCGCAGGACTTTTTTCTGATGTCGGATTACAAAAGATACCCATATTCTTCGTAAATTGTTGATAAACATCTGGGACCATCCCCCCCGTATATCGGAGGGTATAACGATTTACCATGTAATAGTCAATCAATTCCTGATATCCAGGTAAATCCTGTGCTGCTCTCATGTTGGCAGGAGAAAAGATCTTACTGGTAGGTTTGATTTTAATGTCATGACGGGAACAGATCCATGGTACTACTTGGTCAGCAACAGCTTGTCCATTGACAGAACATCCATAGGTGAATTCATACGTCCCATCATCTAAGGCTACCAAGACAGTCGTACGGGGTCCATATAAGGCAACGATCGATGTGACTTGATCTCGACCGGTAGCCCCAATCAACCCGGTACGTTTGGGCCATACACCAATCATCGTTCCGACTGCCCAATTATTGTCTACAATCGATGATCCATCTAAAGGATCCCAACAAACGGTGAATTCACCTTCTCCTGTCTCATCGACATTCTGAACGACAGGATCCTCTTCGGAGGAACCCTCACGAATTACCTTGGATGCCTTGACAGCATCCCAAATCATCTTATCGGCGATGACATCGACCGAAAGTTGAGAATCACCAAAGTCATTCGTACTACCTTCGACCGTCACAAGAGAGACACGTAGGACATCTGTAATGTCGGCACAAACCTTCATAAGATCGGTAATACATTCACGGACTAGGGGGTCTTTACATTTCACATTCAAGACTTCCTCCAACGTTTCGTAGACGTCCTTCTTTTGTTCTGTAGTGTAACAACTGGTTGACGAAGCTCCATACGAATCCTGGCTCTCGTATTGAGTCTGAGATACGGTAGCAGCTGGTGTCATGATGGGGATATGTTTCTTTCGTCGTTTAGAAGGATAGAAGGATTGAGGGAAATAGTTCGTTATTGACGTTATGCCGATCAAAGTATAGAACAATCGCGACAGAAGGCTCACAGCCAGTCAAAGAAGAACGAAGTGACAGAGACAACCCTGCGTATGTGAATTTTCCACATTCGTGGTCGGAGGGAGAAAAAAATTGGATGACGAATGCTCGGCCGTCTCCTATCAACAAATCCCGAGGTCGTATTTTCACGTTCTTTTTTGACAGTGTCTCAAGAGACCCGGAGACGGGATAAATGACCAATTCGTCCTCCTGTTTTCGACATTTCTCCGTAAATCCCAACGGGTCATCGAATCAACTTTGGCTTCTCAATTCTCAACCATTTTTGGCGGACTTTTTTCGTCCTATTCTGGTAAGAAAGAACGGATTTGTTTTTTGAGATGGACGCAACAACAACAACAACAACAACACCAACCAAAGACGAGGAGGCGGAGGAGAAAGGATCATCCACCATCCAACGGGAGGAAGTCTGGAATCGGAGACTTATCCGATGTATGATCCTTCTGCTCATACTTTGGTTTGTCATGTTATACTTTATTGCAGAAAATGATAATGCCTTGATGATTGCGGGATTAGTCATCTTTGGTCTTTGGGTTATCTATATGTGTATGTGTATCTTTGGTGGGAATGGTGGACGATGTCTACGAGGTGATCGTCAACGACCAGCATTAGAACCAGTGGGAAGAGATGAGGAAGAACGAAGATTGACATCGAAATTCTTCAAACGGGGTGGTGGTGATAAAGATTCCTTAACAGATGATGACGATGATATCGAACAGGATACAAAGTCTTCGATAATGTCTATCCCCTTTGAGGAAACATTAGAACGGATAAAGAAATGTCCATATCATGTGTCGCCTGACAATATACCCACGAATGGATTGTATACGGTCGTATTTTCTTCGGTTTTTATGGGGAAACCTATCCGGAATGAGGGAAAAATAAAGATGGAATTCTTTCAAACACGTGATAATGGTTGGACAATCGAGGGTGAATCGATGTTCTTTTCGATGAAGAATACACCCATAGAAGATGGATTTGTCAATTCTCGAGGGGATATGTATTGGAAAATCGGGCCGACATTATATCGTGGTCAATTAGATTTTGTTTCATCGACGATGTTTGATGGTGAATTTATGACGACCGATACGCGGCTATTATCTATCCAGAATATGAAACCTCCCGTTGGTCGGATTGTCCGATTAGAATTGGCAAAAGCAAGTTTCTATTCCAGTAGTGTCGAAATGTTTTCCTTTTCCTCGAATGGTCGAGATGATGACGATAATGATGATGATGATGAGAAGAACAACGAGGACCTAATCAATTGATATCTCGATGCTAACTTATCTATTGTACATTTTTTGATTTCCTAACTTAGTTTAGTATTCGAGGTCGGAACGGGGAACTCCCGCCACATCCTCAAGAGCAGGCAAACAGTACCGGTAACATATCTGCGCTACTAGTATGGTTCACATTGGTCACTAACTTCGGCTCGGCCACCAAAGAAGGAATCACCCTCGATATCGATACCACTTCGGACATTACATTGAGCACTTCGTTGGAGGGATGTAATGTAATGGAACCAATGGGATGGAATATATAAGACTTCTCCTGCCTTTAAGACTGTATCGATGGCTAATGCCTCTCCTGATCGTTCTAACCATTCATGTTCATCTGGGGGCATATCGACATTGGACATTTCATTCAAATGTCCAAAATTGAGTATCGAATGTCGGAAGACGGGATTCCCTTTGTTGGTGACGATTCCCAATTTAGGACATTCCTTGGGCGGACTAAGGATGTAACGTTTCGCTCCCTTGATCATCGCGATCATATTACGACCAGAATCGAAATGAGTCGCAGCCGTCACACCACGTTCACCGAACCGACATTGAATCCCCTTTTGAGATTCTGGTTCAAATACGAAAAAAGTTTCCGTAGGACTTGAAAAGGAGGGCAAATCACGACTAATAAAGGTCCAATGCCTCTTATCCCTGTGTCGTTCTTCTCTACTCACACCACCTTTTTGGATAGGACGGGTAGGGGAAAAAAAGAGGACAGTCAATAAATAAAGGTTAGTAAGAAGGAAAGCAAGAATCGACATCCCACCACATTTTGGCGACACAGTGAGTTTGAAAATGTTTCTTACATTGCCAATAAAAGTGAGGTTGATTCGGACTTAATCGGACGGCATCCGCATATTGAGCATGTTCATTCCATTTCGCAAAGGTCCAATCATTATTCCGTGTGGGGGGGATACCAAATTTTTCTACCGCCCAACCATCGGGTGTAAAAAAGGAAAAAAAATTATTCGGTGATTCTTGACACCCGCCATCCGCACGGGGTACATTTCGTGTCCCTTCATCAAAGTGTCGAATTAAATATTCATCAGTCCATTTGATTGCCGAATCGACGACTTCTGGGACATTAACTAACTTGAATGGTAATTTCGCATCCCGAAAGAGTGTCGCAGCCTCCATATCTTCTGGATTCGTGTAATCGAAATGGATAAGGACCTCTTCAAAGACCTTAGGAGGATGATCAATATCATCTTGAGGCCATTCTTCCATAATATCCTTCATCGATTTAAGTTTCGGATATTCTCCCAAGGGGGGGAGATCATATAGTTTCTTTGGATATTTATATTCGTGTTTCGTAAAGTCGACTTTCGGTCCCTTGTCCATATCGATCCCATCGGCAACGACATCATTTTCCCAATCCATCACGACACGATGTGCTAATCGTTTAACTTGCATAAATTCTCTATCCGATCCATCTCGATTCCTCTTCCATTTCCTAGCATCGAAATGTAATAGTGGTCGTTCCCAATCGGCAGAAAGAGCTGGTAATAAGCCAGTATGAATCCATCGAATCCCACGATTGATATTATGAATAATTTCTTGATCCATTTCCTTTAATTCTTCTTCAAATTCTTCCAAATCAGGATTCCGTCGACCAAGAACCTTATCGAATAAACCACGACGACGATGCTGCTGTTGTTGCTGCTCCTTCTCCTGCTGCCTTGCCTTCTTCCTCTGATCCGACCGAGGATGCTGACGTCGTTTTTCATCGTCATGCTGGTGTGATGGTGGTTGTTTGTCTTGCTGTCGACGATTCAATATAGGGTTTGATCTTTCTGCTGGTGGTAATGTACTTGCCAAGGTATTCCACGTATAGGCCAAGACAACCAATGCAGTAATGAAGAAGAGGATGGCTTGACGTAATCGTTCTTGAAGCCTTCGTTGAATTCGACGTTTGGAATATTTTTCATCCGTCGGTAGAGTTTCATCCATGGGTAATCCTGTTTCTGCTGCTCCTCCTCCAGCACCAGACCCTACAGGCAAAACCGAGTTGCGCAACATTTTGGCACGCTTCCCTTCTTCTTCTTCTTCTTCCGATTGAGGATCCCTCCCAGGAAAAAATGAAATTACCAATTCCAAGGTGTATCCCACAGTCACATTCACTGTGCAGAACCGTGGGAGATTTTGGAGGAGTTCGGGATCCTTGGACGATTTTGGTTCCCGTGGATGAACTGTCGAAGAAAGGTTTGGTTTTTTCACGGTGAAAACTGTAAAAAACACCAAAAACCAGAAGCGTTTACGGCATACCGTAGATTCTTGCGCGTAGAGCGCGCGCAAACGCGAAGAACTATGATAACTGGCGAAAAAGCTCGATCGCCTTGGACTAGAGAGTGAATATCATATGATGAACGTATGTATACCGTACTCCGGTCCGTTGGAACTACTGTATTCCCCTCTCTCAAACTTCTGGCTGTGGAGAACTTATGTTCATACTTTGGTATCCGACGTTACATTTCACTAGCATCGTAACTCTCTAGGAAAGACTTGGAGATATTTTGACGCAATGGCACATGCTAACTTTTTACGAATCTCCTTCTTCTTGTCACAGAAGCCGTGCGTGCATATCATACGTATGTAGTATAGTTGTGCGGATTACATATCATATGATATACCTACGCTAACAAATTTGACTGTGATTCCCATGTGGGGAATCTCTTGGTAGCCGGACGTTAAACGATTGGATGCAATTTCTCGCTTCTCATCCGATGCGGAATGACGACCACCACAAACATCTCAAACCAAGAAATACACATTTTTTCGTCTCTCAACTGCCGATATTTGCCACTGACGACGAATCTCGTCCCTGGACAAAGTCCGTTGTAGAATACTACATACCAAAGGAATACTAAAGGACTTGATCTTCACTGTCACTACCAGTTTCTATCGTTGAAAGAGTATATCTCTCCTCATAGATCGTCACGTCGAATAAGTTAGGTTCCGAGAACAAAAGGTCCCATCCACCGACAACTACAGCGATACAAACAATTTCTTTTTTGGGCATTTTGGAAAAATCTCCCGATCTCGGAGTCCAAGACAATGAGTATGGTGACATCTGCCTATGAACATGCATTCCATAGTCAAGTGATTGCTGGCTCGATCCTAACTCAATTTTGGCAATGGTATAGAATCCAACTCGAGGTCAATCCTGTATTGACGAAATGTTGTACCAGTAGTCTCATCCAATTCACGGGTGACCTTCTAGCACAATCCTATGATCGATATCGATTGACTCGATTGTATCAGTCCAAGAAGGGTACCACGACATCAACATCATCGTGTGGGAAGATACCAGACTATAATCCCCGTCGTGGATTATCTTTGGCAGCCGATGGGATGTTCGTATCGGGTCCGTTATTACATTTTGCTTTTGAATTGATGGAAAAGATCCTCCCATCACAGGAAGGAGCAAGTGATACGAAATCATGGATCTCAATGGCGACGATATTACATGTCATTGTGAATGATTTGGTAGTCGATACCATCTATCTATTCCTATCCTTTATCTTTGTCGCCCTCATGGAGGGATTATGGAGAGACGTTCCGACATTGATACGGAGAGATTTCCCCTCTACGGTCCAAGCAAGTTGGGGGACATCGGCAATCTTTATGCCTGTGGAATATGTTTTGTTTAGTCGACTCCCATTGAGTTTACGTGTATTGTCTATTAATATGATTGATGTCATTTGGGGGGGGATTATTTCCTTTGTAAGTCACAGGAATCGACATTCAAATCATGATGATGATGAGGAGGAGGAGGAGAAAACTCCCCTCGAGGGACAGACCCTGAAACACTCTTTGAAACATGAAACTCTCAAGATGGATTAGGTCAATGTTCCCATCTACTCCACTAAATCAGTATAAACGCAATTAAGATAGAGCCTCACCTAGATCGCCTAATTTGTGTCTTATCCATCCAATCTATCGTGTTTCTAGCGTCGGACGATGAAATGACAGGAACCGAGTCCATTAAACTACATTCATGCAGACACAGTTCATAGAGCCTCAACTAGATTGCCTAATTGTGTCTTATCCATCCATTCTATCACGACTATAGGGTTAGCCGATTAAGCCAACGGAATCGAAGGAGGAGACTGACCAGGTTCAGGAGACAAAGGCATAGGCTCATGATGCGCATCAGCCCCATTGTGCCGTCTTCTATGAACCAGGTAACTGACCATTCCTTCCCAGATAATATCAATCACATTCATACCAAGAACACGAACCCGTAGGGGGAAAAACCGAAACAACATAAACTCAATGGGCATCAGAACGACAGAAGTCGCCCAACTCGTTCGGACCGTCCGAGCATAATCCTTTCGGAATTGCTTGTACAGAGTGGATAGTGAAATCCCCTCCCCAATACCCGTCACGAAGAACATGATACCCACAAATATTGTATCAAAAATAAAGTCGTCAATGAAAACTTGTGTCAGGGCGGCGATCGCCGCAGCCAGGCCCGTGACGGCGCCACTCACGGGAATAAGCCATTCCAAAAACTCATAAGCAAAATGCAATAAAGGACCCATTACCAGGATGCCATCTACCAAGCAGGAGATACCACGTCTTCGATCGTAAGTTTGTCGGAACTGTAATTTAGTCCCCTCACGTGCGCTCAACAACTTGGTCTCGATTAGTTGGGCCATGGTATCACCAATCCAACCGATGACACCAGTCGTTATGGACTTGGTTCTAATTGGGTAGGCAGAAAGACAAGTTACGTACCAACTGACAAAGGCTGTCCCAGCAGCACTCGTCCACCGCATCAGGGGTCCCGCGTTGATACCGACTTGCCATAGCAAGACGCTCAACGTCAGAAACTGCGAAACGGACATCCACTTGAAGACACCATCGCGTTGAAGTCGGGACAAAGAAAATCTTGACAATGGACTTACATCCGATTCAGGGGATGAAGCCGTACCCTGCCTCCATCGGCCATGAGCAAGCGTGGACAACAGAAACATCCCAAGTGGAGCACCGCCTCCATACCCTTGTTTTGCCGAAATTTGTTTTTTCGTCACATCACCCGAAGCACCAATGGGCTTTGCTAGGGCCACTGGGGGACGATTCGTTGAAGAATTCATCCTTTCAGGTCTACATGACCGCGTCGCGACCACAGGTTGAGATTCGAATAGAATTCGTGGTCGAAGCGTCCGCCCCGGTTGTGAGAATCCACTACTTTGGTGAACGTTCAGTAGTAGCAGCAGCACTACGAGAAAACCTTGACATCTTGATATTCTGGTAGGCATATTGTCTCTTGGCTGTAGTTTGCTGAACCACTAGTGACGTAACTTTAAAAGTTGTGAGAGCCGATGGCAAATGCTCTCTATTGTGTAATAAACGTTTCTGACCGGAACCTGGTCTTGTTTTTTTGGTTGGCTGATGATGGACTGTACTTGCACGGTTCGTATCATACGTGTGCACCACCTCAACCCATCGCCGCAAAACTCCGATGCCAGTCCCAAGCCAGCCGGTCAGACTTGATGCCTTAAGTGAGTTTACGTCACTACGACATCACGTGGGAATACGACGAAGGACCGACGTGCGTAGATTTTGTTTCCTCATATTTCTCAACTACGATTATGATTGGCCCACAATTCCACGTCATTCGTCCGTTCGTCTCACGCCTTATGTAATTGTGGTCACTATTGGTCTTAGGTCACTACGGTTTGAAATGGCGTCTGTCCACAGTCCAACAAGCGACTCACTGGGGACTGAGGACTTACTATCGGCTATCGGCGTCGCTAAAAAGCTTCTCACACTAGTTCGTTCAAGCGTGTTTCATTTGCGAAGCTTCTCACTTCCAAAAGCTTCTCCGATGAACCTTCTAGACCCGTTGGATATTCAAGTGCTAGGATAATTCATCTTATGGTTTTTTTACCAAATTTCATCGTCTTCAGGAATCCAGCTACTTCTATCGTAATTTTCGGATAGTTGCACCTACGTGCTGGTCTGTCCGTTAGACCCGTTTGATCTGACTACGGTGCCACTACGGGCTCATCGTGGTAGGTCCTTCGCTCGATTCCGAAACTACGGCCTGCAAGACCCAGCCAGGTCCTACATACGGAAAGCTAACGGAAATATTCGT
>Ga0194115_10007385_pt1 | contig 10920 bp, 13 predicted proteins | sample TA2MahsurfametaG_3_FD_148656 | JGI IMG/M metagenome (GOLD analysis project Ga0194115, IMG submission 148656) | Freshwater microbial communities from Lake Tanganyika, Tanzania - TA2015002 Mahale S4 surface | ecosystem: Environmental > Aquatic > Freshwater > Lake | place: Tanzania: Lake... | reverse complement strand
TCTCAACGTCGCATCGCCCCAATATGACGCGAGCCCAGTGGGCGATGGCGCGCGTCAACGCGTTTCTACACTTGGCGCGCACCGGCAGCCCCAAAAACGACAAGTACGTCGGCGACAACGACCTACTCCACCGCGACCACCCGCGCTACTCGGCCGCGCGGCACCTCGACCCCAGTGGCGTCGACCCCGACCCGCTTGCTATGCTGACGGCAATGACTACCTCTCTCGACGCCCGATGGTGCGCGACCGGCAACGACGAGCGCCGCGTCGCGTACACCAACCTCGACCTCCGCGAACTCGGCGACGGCACCACCCTCGTCGGATACGCCGCCGTATTCGACGCGCCGAGCGAACCGCTACCGTTCACCGAGGTCGTGAGGCGCGGCGCGTTCGCCGACACCCTCGACAAAGACGTGCGGCTGCTAATCGACCACGACGGCGTGCCGCTCGCCCGCACCACCTCCGGCACCCTACGGCTATCCGAGGATGACACCGGCCTACGCGTGGAGGCCGACCTCGACGCCGCCAACCCCGACGCGCAGCGCCTAATGTCGGCGCTCAGCCGTGGCGACGTCAGCCAGATGTCGTTCGCGTTCAAGACCCTCCGTGACAACTGGTCGGCCGACCGCCGCGAACGCGAACTGCTCGCCGTCGACCTATTCGACGTCAGCGTGGTCACATTCCCCGCTTACGAGCAAACAAGCGCCGAGTTGCGTAGCCTCGCAAATGTTGCTACGCTTACCCCAACGACCTCGCGGCTGCTGCGTCAACGGCAGTTGCAGGTAGCACAAGCCAAGACCCACAGATGGAGCACACGATGAACTACTCAGACACTCTTCGCGTAAAGCGCGGCGCAATGCTCGAAAAGGCCGAGGCCATCGTCGAGGCCGCGCAATCAATGGTGCGCGAACTCACCGCCGACGAGGACAAAGAGGTGGCAAGCGCGCTCGACGCAGTGCGCGACCTCGATGAGCAAATCCGTCGCCACGTCGAACTCGAAGAGCGCGCCGCCAAGGCCGCCGAGAGCCGCGCCGCACTCCGCATCGAAGAGGCCGTCACGACCGTCAAGGCCGAGCCGCGCACCTACACGCCGACCGGCGAGCACTCGTTCATCGCCGACGCGTACCGCGCACAGTTCAACAACGACTACGCAGCGCAAGAGCGTCTCGCGCGTCACTCGCGCGAAGAGCACGTCGAGCGCCGCGACGTCACCAGCGCCAACTTCGCTGGCCTCATCGTGCCGCAGTTTCTCACCGACCTCGCTGCGCCGCTCGCGCGCGCCGGTCGCCCGCTCGCAGACCGCTCGCGCCGTCACCAACTGCCGGCAAGCGGCCTGACGCTCAGCATCAGCAAAGTCACCACCGGCACGGCCGTCGCGGTACAGACCGAAGGCGCAGCCGTTCAAGAGACCAATATGGATGACACCAAGTTGGACATCGACGTCAAGACCGTCGCCGGTCAGCAGAACGTCAGCCGGCAGTCGATTGAACGCGGCACCAACATTGACTCACTGGTGATGGCCGACCTCGCAGCCGCGTATCACACCAAGGTCGACGACCTACTCAACGTCGAACTGCTCGCGTCAGCCGGCCAGTCAACCACATACACTGACGACACACCGACCGTCGCCGAGTTGTACCCCAAGTTGGCCGACGCCATCCAGAAGGTTCAGACAACGTACTTCGCTGGCCCAAACGCGATTGTGATGCACCCACGCCGCTTGGCGTTCATCCTCGCCGCGCTCGACACCGCAAACCGACCGCTCGCGGTGCCGACGTCGAATGGCCCAACCAACGCGATGTCGACCGGCGCCGACTCAATCGTCTACGGCAACTCCGGCTACACGATTATGGGGCTGCCGGTCATCACCGACGCAAACGTCAGCATCGTTCAAGGCGCAGGCACCAACCAAGACACAATCTTCGTGGGCAACCTGCAAGAACTCCACCTGTGGGAGAACGGCGCCGGCGAACCGATGATGCTGCGCTTCGAGCAGCCCAAGGCCGCCGAACTCGACGTACAGATGATTGTGTACGGCTACGTTGCGGTGACGGCGAACCGATACCCCAACGCTTGGGCAAAAATCTCTGGCACCGGCCTCGTCACACCGACGTTCTAACGCGAGCACGCCGCCTAGCGGCGGCGTGACTGCTACAATCCTCGTATGCGATACGACCTGAGCATCGTCTCGGCGTTGCTCGTCGAGCGCGCCGGCTACCGACAACGCGGCCTCCACGCGCGCGCCGACCTCGTCACCGAACAGTTGCGCGCACTCGGCCACGTCGACGACGAGCCGCACGTCGAGAGCACGGCCGTACAGCCGGCGGTCGAACGCGCCGTCAAGAGGCGCGCCAAGCGGCGCGACGCCTAATGCCGATTGTCAACGGCTACACGACGTTGGCAGCCGTCAAGGGCATACTGCGCATAACCGACGGCACCGACGACACGCTGCTCGAAGGCGCGATTGAATCGGCCTCGCGTCGCGTCGACAGTTTCACCGGTCGGTTCTTCTACCAAACCTCGCAAACCGTGTCTCTCTACGCATACGACGAGTACCGGCTGCCGCTCGTCAACGACCTCGTCAGCGTCACCACCCTCAAAACCGACGACAACGGCGACAACACGTTCGAGACCACGTGGACAGTCAACACCGACTACGTGCTCGAACCGCGCGACCACGACCTCCAATCACGACCGTACCGGCGCATCCTCGCAATCGGCGCCAAGTCATTCCCAATCTTCACGGTGCCGATGCTCGCCGGCGCGCAGGTCGTCGGCGTGTGGGGCTGGCCGTCGATACCTGACGACGTTGAGGAGGCCACCAAACTGCTCGCCATACGGCACTTCGCCCGCTACAACGCGGCGCTCGGCGTCGTCGGCTTCGCCGATATGGCAATCCAAGTGCGCGCCGTCGACCCCGACGTGCGCGACCTACTCAACGGCTACCGCCTGCTAGGCGTCGCCTAATGCCGGCGACCGTCTCGCAGGCCGCCGCCGGCCTCGCCACCCGCCTAGCCACCGTGAGCGGGCTTCGCACCTCGTCATTCCAACCAGAACAACTCAACCCGCCGCAGGCGTTTCCGGTGCTTACCAATGTCGAGTATCACCGCGCGATGAACGGCGGCGACGTGCGGATGTCGTTCGACGTCATCGTGATTGTCGGCCGGTACGTCGACCGGTTGGCGCACTCTCGTCTCGACGATTACCTCTCGTACTCTGGCGCATCCTCCATCCGTGCCGCCCTCGAAGGCGACCGCACCCTCGGCGGCGTCGCCCAAACTCTGCACGTGGAGGGCGGCGCCCAGATTGAGACCGTGGCAGTTGCGGAGGGCGACTACCTTCAAGTATCCTTCACCGTATCCGTTCACGCGTGAGGCACCTATGAGCACATACCGCATCAAGTCAGACAACACGACGCTCGGCAAGCAAGGCGACACCGTCGCCGGCGACGCGCTCGACGGCCTCAATGTCGAGGCGCTCGTCGCAGGCGGCCACCTCGAACCCGTGATACACTCAACGCCTAAGCGCGACAAACACGACAAGGAGTAATCCCCTATGGCACAAATCGTTCTCACCGACTGCACGGCGACCATCAACAGCGTTGAACTCGCGTCGCGCGCCACGAGCGTCACCATCAACTACGAGAAGGAGGCCGTGGAGGTCACTGCGTTCGGTGACGCGAGCCGCAAGTTCACATCCGGCCTCGGCAACATCAGCGTCGAGGTCGTGCTCAACCAAGACTTCGCCGCCTCCAACGTCGAGGCCACCGTGTTTCCGCTCGTCGGCACGACAACCACGATTAGTTTCAAGCCGACGTCGGCAGCGACGAGTTCGAGCAATCCGTCGTACAGCATCGCTGGCGCGTACCTCGCCTCACACACGCCAATCAGTGGCGCCGTGGGCGAACTCGCCACCACATCACTCACATTCCAAGGCGGCACGCTCACCAAGGCGACGTCGTAATCAACAAGCACCGTAGGAGGGCGCAATGCGACTGGGATTGAAGATAACGTACAACGACGGCACCGTGCGCGACGTCGAGGCCGTGTTCGCCGACTTCGTGGCGTTCGAGCGCACGTGGTCGCGCAGCGTGTCGCGGTTCGAGACGGAGGTGCGCGTCACCGACCTCGGCTGGCTGGCGTGGAGCGTCGAGACGCGCAACAAGAACACCGACAAAAAGTTCGACCCCGATTGGACACTCACCGTGTCGCAGGTCGAGGTGTCTGACGGCGGTGATACCCCAAACTCGGAGACGACAGCGCCACTTGGCTCATAGCGGCGCTCGCCGCCGAGACCGGCATCGCGCCGAGCGCGCTACTCGCCGAGCCGGCGACTATGATTGCCACACTGCTGGCGTATCTGCGTTGGCGCAACACTAGACGGCGGTGACTATGGCCAAAGTAGCGGGCATCGGCGCCGGCGGCCGCGTCGAGGTCGTCGGCCTCAACAAGTTCAGGCAAGACCTCAAACGGTCGACCGCCGACGCCGACAAACAGATGACCGAGGCCAACAACAAAGTGGCGACAATCGTGATACGCGGCGCGCGAGCACTCGCCGACACCCGCCAAGAAAAGCGTGCGGCCGGCACCCTCACCGCGACGTCGACCGGTCGCGCCGCCCGCGTCACCGGCGGCGGCAAAGGCGTCGCCTACTTCGGCGGCGCGAACTTCGGCGCGTACATCAATCAGCGTCGCATCATCAAACTCAAAGGCAGCGGCCAACGCACACGCGGCCGCGCAACGCTGGTACGCAAAGGCGAGCGGCTCAAAAAGGTCGTCGGCCGGATTGAGGCGCAATCTAACATCAACACCGGTCGCAAGGTCGAGGTCGCCCGCAATAAGGCCGGCAACGTCAAAGTGATACGCGGCTGGAATCAGTTTCGGGCGGCCGGTGCTCGCCCCACGCGATGGGCGAAGGGCAAAGACCAGTTCTTATACGCGTCGGTGCGCACGATGTACCCCACGATTGCCAAAGAGTATCAAGAGGCGCTCGACCGGTTCACGCACGACGCGTTCGATTAGACTGACGCGATATGGCTGCCGGCCGCAAACTCACGCTCACTATCCTCGGCAACGCCAAAGGCGCCGTCGACGCCCTCCACTCGACCGGCGGCGCCGCCAGCAAACTCGGCAGCAGTGTGGGCGCGATGGGCAAAAAACTGGCGATTGGCTTCGCGGCCGCGAGTGCCGGCGCCACCGCCCTCGGCTACCTCGGCCTCAAAATGGTCAAGGGCGCCGAGTTCGCCAAACAGGCCGACGACCGGCTCGACGCCGTTGCTAAGTCAATGCAACTCTTCGGCGACCAGACGAGCACCGTCACCGGCCGCCTCAAAGCGTTCGGCGACGCGCAAGAGTACGAACTCGGCGTCACCGCCGAGACAATCAAACTGACGCAGGCCAAACTGCTGACGTTCAAGAACATCGCCCGCGAGGCCGACGTGGTGGGCGGCGCGTTCGACCGCGCGACCGTCGCGGCCGTCGACCTCGCAGCCGCCGGTTTCGGTGCCGCCGAGCAGAACGCGGTACAACTCGGCAAAGCGCTACAAGACCCCATCAAAGGCATCACGGCGCTCGCGCGTAGCGGCGTCACGTTCACCGACCAAGAGAAGGCCAAGATTGCTGCCCTCGTCAACTCCAACCAGATGTTGGAGGCGCAAGACACGCTACTCAAAGCCATCGAGGCGCAGGTCGGCGGCACCGCCAAGGCCACCACCACCGACACGTTCAGGATTAGCGCCGCGTTCGGTCACGTGCGCGACGAGATTGGCACCCTGCTACTGCCGGCGGTCGCCAAGTTCGCCGGTTTTATGGTCAACAACGTCGTGCCGATGGCAACGCAGGCCGGCGAGGCGTTCAAGACCGGCGGCCTTGCGGGCGGCATCCAGTTTCTGCTCGGCAAACTCGGCGAGTTCGCGCTCGTCGTCGTCGACAAACTGCGCGAAATGCTACCGGCCGTCGTCGCCAAACTCGGCGAGATGGGTGCGGCGTTCGTCGGCTGGCTCGTCGAGGCGACACCGCGCATCGTCGCCAAACTGAGCGAACTCGCTGAGCAGTTCGTCGCGTGGGTGACGCCGATGATACCCAAGGCAATCGCCAAACTACAAGAACTCATCCCGCGCATCGTGTCATTCCTAATGCGAGCACGCGAGGCGCTCGTCACCAAACTCATCGAGTGGGGCAACGCGTTCTTCGGTTGGGTGACGCCCATAATCCCCAAACTGCTCGGCAAACTCCAAGAGTTCGCGCTAGCAATCGGCAACTGGATACTCAGCACCGGCCTACCCAACCTCGTCAAACAGGCGCAACGACTAGGCGACGCCCTCGTATCGTGGATTGGCCCACTGCTGCGCGAACTGCCGCACAAACTCGTCTCGCTGCTCGCCCCAATCGCCAAGTGGGCGTTAGGCACCGCCGTACCAATGTTGCTCAAACTCGGCGTCAAACTCGGCCTCAGCCTCGTCAAGTGGACAGCCACCCTCGGCAAAGACCTGATTATCGGCCTCGGCGGTGCGGTCGTCGCGCTCGTCGCCGCACTCCCCGACCTCTTCAAAGGATTGTTCACCGGCCTCGTCAAGATAGGCGGCGCCGCCGTCGGTTTCTTCATCGACGCGTTCAAGACAATCCAAATCAAACTCGCCGAGATAGCGGTGGGCGCAATCAACTTCCTCATCGACAAGTTCAACAGCATCCCGCTAGTGCCGAACATCGACCGCGTCACCGTCGACTTCGACAAACTACGCGCCTCTATGGGGCTCACCGCCGCCCAAACCTCGACCGTGGCGAGCACGATGAGCAACACCAAACCGGCGGTCACGTCATACGGCAGCGCCGTCGAAGATATGCGCTTCAAGACGATTGGCGCCCGCAAGGAGACGAGCAAACTCAACACGGCGCTCGGCGGCGGCGGCGGCGGCGAGGGCGACGGCGAAGGCGGCGGCGGCGGCGGCGCCAAGGGCGCCGCCAACAAAGCCAAAGACGCTATGAAGACCTACGCCGACGCGCTGCGCACCGTTCAAGACAAGTCGCGCGCCGTCACCGACGCCCAAAAGTCAATCGGCAAGGCGCAGACCGCGCTTGCGACCGCCACCAAGACCGTCGCCGACGCGCAAGCACGTTTCAACCTCGTCGTGGGCGGTTTCCCGCGCACTAGCAAGGAGGCGGTCGCCGCGCAGAAGGCGCAAGAGGATGCCGCCAAACGGTTGCGCGACGCCAACTACCGGCAAGAGGATTCAGTGCGCGCCGTCACCGAGGCCGAGCGCCGGCTCGCCGACCTGCGCGCCCTCACGGCCGACCCCGCGAGCGTCGCCGAGGCCGAGCGCGGCCTCACGCGCGCCAAGTTTCGCGTTGAGCAAGCCAACTTCGACGTCGCCGACGCCGAGCGCGAACTGGCCGAACTACGAGCGCAGCCCGACGCCAACCCCGTCGAGATACGCAAACGCGAGATTGCGTTGGAGGAGGCCAAACTCAGCGTCATCGACGCGACAATCGGGCAGGCCGACGCCGTGCGCAAACTCGACGACGAGCGCAACCGTGCGGCGAGCCCGCAGGAGATTGCCGACGCCGAGCGCGACCTCGCCCGCGCCAAAGTGTCGGTACAAGACGCGATTGACGAGGTCAGCGAGGCGACCGTCGAGCAAGGCCTCGCGCAGATGTTTCTCAACGAGGTCGTCAACGGCGCCAAAGAGGGCAGCGAACGCTATCAAGAGGCGCTCGACGCCCTCAACGCCGCCCGCGACCGCGAGGTCGACGCAATCGACGCGGTGGCCGAGGCAATCCAACGCGAACGCGACGCGGTGCTCGACCTCGCCGACGCGCAAGCCAAACTCGCCGAGGCGCAAGCCGCCCTCAACGCTGCGCAGGTCGCCAAAGTCAATCGGGAGTTTCAAGCCAACAACAAGCCGTCGACGGTCGCCGCGCCGGTCGCGGTCGCCGGCGGCGGCACCACCAACGTCACCATCGAGGTCGACGCCAAACCGCTACAAAACAAAACCGACCTTGCCCAAGAAATCATCGACGCGTTGCGCGCCTACGAGCGCTCCAACGGCGCCGTACCAATCAACACCGGCGCCGGCCTCGCGTTTCAGTAATGGCGACGACGCTGCCGTGGGGCGAGCAACTCACAGTGCTATGCGAACTCGGTTTCATCGTGCGCGAGTTCACCCTCGACAGCAGCACGCTCGACGGCGACGACGTGCTCGACGGCACCCTCGAAGGCGTCGACATCAGCGAGTACGCGCAGAACCTCACCATCAATCGCGGTCGCAGCGACGAGTTCTCAGCGTTCAGGGCGGGCAGCGCCGGCGTCGCCCTCGTCAACAACGACCGGCGGTTCGACCCCATCAACGAGGCGTCGCCGTATTGGGATGCCACTGAGAACAAATCAGGCGTCACGCCCCGCCGCAAACTCACCGTCACGTCAGGTAGCACGACCCTATTCACCGGTCAACTCACCGACATCGACGTCGACTACGACTACAACCTCTCAACCGTCACATTCCAAGCGGCTGACGAGTTCGCCCTACTCGCCACCACCGCAATCGGCACCGACGTCACACCCACCTCGCAACTCTCCGGCGCCCGCGTCACCGCCATCCTCGACCGCGCCGAGGTCAACTATCCCGCCGCCACCCGCTCGATTGACGCCGGCACCGCCACACTCGGCACGCAAGTCATCGCCGCCAACACCAACGCCCTCGCCTACCTCCAAACCGTCGCCGCCACCGAGCAAGGTTTATTCTTCGCGGCCGCCGACGGCACCCTCACATTCACCGACCGGCTCACCACGCAGTTCGCAACGTCGGTCGCCACGTTCACCGACGCCGGCGCCGGCATCCCCTACCGCACCATCACCACTCGCTACGGTCAAGAGTTCACCTACAACCGTGTCCAAGTCACCCGCGAAGGCGGCACCCCGCAGGCCGCCGACGACGCCGCGAGCCAAACTGAATACGGTATCTCGACGCTCGCCCTCGACAATCTGCTATTCGCCGACGACAGCCAATCAGCCACCCTCGCCAACACGCTCGTCGAACTGTACGCATACCCTGAGTACCGGTTCACCGACCTCACCATCGCCCTCCACGCCCTCAGCGACGCCAACCGCAACCTCGTCAACGGCATCGAGATTGGCGACATCGTCACCGTCGAACGCACGTTCGCAACCGGCTCGCCGGCGTCAGTCAGCCAACAGTACGCCATCGACGGTATCCAACACCGCATAGGCGTCAATAGCCACGACGTAGTGCTGCGATTGGCAACCGCCCAAATCGTCTATCAGTTCGTGCTCGACGACGCAACCTACGGCACGCTAGACACCGATAACGCCCTCGCCGCGTGACACTCTGCTAGGCTGAAACAATGGCAGGCGCCGGCATCAAACTCTTCGTGGCCGGCGACGTGCTCACTGCGGCGCAAGTCAACACGTTTCTACAAGACCAAGTTATCTGCCGGTTCGCGACGACTGCGGCGCGCGACGCTGCGTTCGGCGGCGCCGGCGAGCCGACGCTCGCCGAGGGTATGTTCGCCTACATTGACGCCGACAACACCGTCTACTACTACACTGGTAGCGCGTGGGAGGCATACGGTATCGTCAACAACAGTGACCAACTGGTGCTCGCGGCAGCACTCTTCGCATAGGAGGCGGTAGTGGCAACGTACAGCAAACTCAAACTGAGCGGCAGCACCGACGGCCGGCTCATCAAGGTCGCGCAGACGGCGACGGCCGGCACCACTATCCACACCGGCTCGTCGACCGCGACGACGATTGACGAGGTGTGGTTGTACGCCGTCAACTCGGATACGACCGACCGCAAACTGACGATTGAGTGGGGCGGCACCTCGGCGCCCGACGACCTCATCGAGCAAACAATCACGGCCGAGAGTGGGCTACTGCTCGTCGTCGCCGGCCTCGTCATCGTCGGCAACGCCACACCGCTCGTCGTGCGCGCGTTCGCCGCAACCGCCAACGTCGTACTCATCGGCGGTTATGTGAACCGCATCACCGCATAGGAGATGAGATGTGTCTAGATACTCGCAAAGGTTTCTCGTCGGTCAGTCAGTATTGGATTGGAATAAGGCAGGTGAGCCAGCGATGATTACGAAGGTAGATGTGTTCACGGCTAATGGAACATTCACGCCACCTGCTGGTGCTACTTATGCGGTGGCGCACATTCTCGCAGGCGGTGGTGGGATTGGTCGGGCAAGCGTAGGCGGTAATGGCGGCACATCAAGTGTGGCGTTCGCAAGCGGCACGATTAGCGCAACAGGCGGAAGCGGTTGCGACCTAAATCACGGTACGCCAGACGGCGTATCATCAACGGCAGGGCAAGCCAACAGTGGAAACGGTGCGTTTATGAGTATCAACGAACAAAGTCTTGGTGGCGGTATGGCGGGAACGGCACTAAACGGTGCTCTCATCGTCGCAGGTGGCGCAGTCACCGCAGGCACAGGTATCGCCGTGACGGTCGGCGCAGGCGGCACGGCAGGCGGTAATGGTGGTGCGGCAGGCGGTAGCGGCTATGTGTGGATTGAGTATCAGGTGAAGGCGTAGGTGCGATGATGAGCGAGCGAACCGTTGCGGTGGTAGAACCTGACACGACGAATGGCGTGGTGGTGAATGTTGTCGTCGTCGCACCTGATTGGGTGAACGATGACCCTCACCACCTGATTGAGTACGACGCAGAACACCCAGCCGCTATCGGTTGGGAAGTTGTTGATGGCGAAGTTATCGTGCCACCGCCACCACCTGAACCTGATGTGGAGTGATGCGGTGAACGATGTATTCGTCGCACCGCCGGCCGAGGTCGACGATGATTGAGTGCGTGAGGTGCGGCGTTAGCGTGCGGCACGACTCGCGCCGGATAGTCGGCTGCGGCTGCGACCCCGACAGCCCGACGTGGGTGTACGTCGAGACGAACGGCGA
>Ga0194115_10007381_pt1 | contig 10922 bp, 6 predicted proteins | sample TA2MahsurfametaG_3_FD_148656 | JGI IMG/M metagenome (GOLD analysis project Ga0194115, IMG submission 148656) | Freshwater microbial communities from Lake Tanganyika, Tanzania - TA2015002 Mahale S4 surface | ecosystem: Environmental > Aquatic > Freshwater > Lake | place: Tanzania: Lake Tanganyika... | reverse complement strand
TGACAAACACGCCAGCAACCCGCACACCAAGAACGACACCTACAAGCAATACACGGCATGACGACGCTTGGCTTGGATGGCACCCCTGTTGTAATGAATCCCCGGATCAAACGCCCATGGCAATCGACCCTTCCCTGACAGTCGACCTTTCGACAACACTATGCCTAACGAGTACCGTCTACTTCAGGTGACAAGCAAGCATCAGTGAAAACAAGGGAGCTCTCTCGACCGCCGTACACGCGGGTGGGACTTGATTCCCCACGTTGCCTCAAGGCCGGATTGCGCTTCTTGGGCCTGGTGCCACCGAGACGGGGAAAAACGTTGCCCCTGGCAGTAGCTGCATATGACATGTCCCATTGCCGAGTTGCTACTCGTTAATTCGGCAAACTGACCACCACTAAGACAGTGGCAAGAAACGAGGACAACATGAAAGCATCAACCGCACGCCTACTGATCGGGCTGACTCTCCTACTCGGTATCATCGGGAGCGGAGCAGTCGCCAACGCGAGCCCCACCGGTAAATCTCCAAGCAACGTCAATGCGTGTTCGAATCTCACCGGCAATTCAAGAATCGCTTGCATGGTCGTTCGAGATACATCCAATCGTGCGACTCTTGCAAGTTTTCTCCGAATTTATGCGGGTCCACTCGAGTCGAGCAAGGATTCGCTCTTGAGTAAACAACTGCAGTCGATGTATGACGCTCTCGCTGCACCTGCAACCACACCTGAATGTATCTCAAAAATCAAGAGTCTCGTGATTCTTGAGTCAATCCGCCTCCAATCCAGGGCATTCCAGGCACAGAATCTCTTCGAGTCGTGGCAAGCCCTCAACACCGTGTTGAACGCGTACGATTATGTCGTGAGCATCAAGGAAATTGGTTGGCGTGGTCCGTACTTGAAACGATATTTCCTGGACAAGGTTCCGAGCCTTACAGGCGTTCAGAAGCAAAGGGGGGAATGGGCGGCCAAAAAGGCCTTCGAACTGGGGGAGCGGTCTGCTCGCAGACAGATCAGCAACCAAGCTTATTTTTTGATAAGTGAATGTCCGGGTACATATGCCCAATAAGTGCCAAGGACTGTTGCCGTGTCGCCGTTGCCAGATCATCCGAGTCCGGAGAGACTTGTTTCTGGGACAGGATGTTTGTCGATGTCGGCGTTTCTAGCTTGAGTTCAAAGTCTCTCAGCAGTTCCTCTGTCACGTCATCGCACGTCAGCTCTAAGTGCAATTTCGCTCGCACACCCCTCCCCTAACCTGGCAACATAATCAAGAGACGTCTCGATAACTGTGCCCCGTAGTACACAGTTCTTTCCCTCGGGAGTGAGTTTTTGCAAACCTCGATTGACATCTGGAATTCAAAATACGTAAATTGACAGCATGGGTCGTCCGACAATTTTCATCGGCTGTGGTGGTGCTGGAGTTGCCACCCTTCTGCAGCTGAAGGCTTCCATTCATTCACGACTTCGAGCCCACGGTTGGGTACGAGGGTTACCGGACGCATGGCAATTCATCGCTGTCGATGCCGTCTCAGAGGGCGAGCACTCGTCTAATTCTGGCGAAGTAGCAATCCGCGGCCATGACTACATTCAAGTCATCTATCCAGGTGTTTCTTACAACGACGTGGTGGGTCTCCTGAAGACTCGATTCGAACCGCGTGTCAATCCCGAAGCATTTCGTGAGTTAATAGGTTGGTTGCCGAGCCCCCATCAGTTGGCAATTCCGCTCTACCAGGGCTCAGGACAGTTACGCGCTGTTGGTCGCGCCACATTTCTTGCGACTGGCAGCGCAGGGCTCGCCGCTCGCCTCAAGGTCGCTGAGCAGCAGATTCAGGGGGGTTATGCGGAGCTCGAACTCCTCTTACAACACATAGGTGTTGAGCTCTCTCACAGTACGACTTCATTTGTCTTCGGATCAATGGCCGGTGGTACGGGTTCGGGAATCATGCTTGATGTAATCGAACAACTTAACTCGCGACACATCTCCTCGACTCTCATCGCCTACACACAGGACATCTTCAAGGGTGTGAATTCCTCACATGGAATGACCGGCAACTCGCTTGCGTTTATGTCAGAACTGATGTCAGCAAGCTGGAACGAGCCTTACAGTCGAGCGCCAACTAGTGGTGTATTTCTCATTGGCAGCGGGAACATTGATGGCCAGGAGATCCAACGTCCCGCATCTGCTTACGCGGCAGTTGCCGAAATGCTGGCGGGCATCACGACGACTCAAGAACTCTCGACTTTACATAGCTACCAAATAGCGGAGTGGAACGCCCAGCGGGCCGCTAATAGTGGGGGTTTGTTTAGATTTCAAAACTCCCCTGCTGTCGTGTCGTCATATGGCACTGCAACTGTAGAAATTGGCCGTGCCCACCTACGCAACTTCATCGTGAAGCTCTTGGTTCGCGACATCATCAAGAGTGCCGTCGGGGTTTCTGGAGAGTGGGTGCCACAAGCTTCTCATATGACCGAACGTTTTCTAGACGAATGCGGAATTCGCGGCGACAACAATCAAGGCTCAGGTTTAAAACCCAATTTCCTGACTGATTTGACTCGATACGACCTCGACCGAGCAGTGAGTGCGTTGGTGGAAGAGCGGTCGCGAACTCGGTCAACGGGTGTGGATGCACAATCGGATACTCGAGATGGATCATTCCACAACGCAATCGAATCTCTCATTGTGTCGTTTAAACGTGAACTTGACGCCGAATTGCGGGAGCTCGGTGAAGGGGTTTGGCGCCAAACACTTCTCACAGTGTCAGAGTCGGTAGCCAAGGCTGGGCTTCAAGCGGCGATCTCACTCATTGAAGCCTCAAGAATTTGGCTTTCAGATAGTGCCGAGAGTCTTGAATTACGCGCAGTAGAACTCCTCGGTTCGTCAGACACACTTGCTCAGACCGCTAATGCCAGAACCGTTGACGCGAAAATCTCGCCACCAGACCTTGATTCGGATCCTGAACATGCAAGCAGCGTCGTGCGACAGTACGTTTTGCTACGAGCCGCTTCGACGCTCCACTCCCGATATGCGAACTTCCAGCAAGCGATTGCATCCTCTCTCCTGCCAAGTCTTACTTGGACACTTAGACAATCACTCAACGAACTCCGCTACCTCGCCGACAATACGCTTGATTTACCGGCGTTCGATCTAGATGTGCCCCAATCGCTTCTCCCCAGAGAGTTTGAGTTCCTACTTGAGGATCACGGAACTTGGCGTATGAGCGCTGCGTCGCTGCTGGCTCATGCCGTCGGCAAAGACGTTGTTGGCCTAAGCGAACTCCTGGCCGAAGTCCGAAGACAAATATTTCGCGGTGATTTTGTACCTATGAGGGGGATGAGTCACAAAGTCGGGCCACTCCTCCCAGAAGGACTAGTGCAGTTTCGGGATGTTCTCACACCCAACAAACCAAGTCGCGTTGATGCCGATTTTTCTCTTGACGGTCTGGAAAGCAGAGCGTGCGCATGGCTAACGCAACAAGGGAAGGGACTAAGCGAGTTCTTTGAGGAGACTCTTGACCACTATCTCGGAGCAACTACACGAAGTCACATCTTCGGGCCAGAGATTGATCACTCACCACTCGCACCGGAACTTCGTATTTCCGTTTTCGGCAAAAAATTCCAACAAGCCTTCGATTTTGCGAAGCCACTGATCGAGATCGACGATAGAGGACACGAAAGAGAACATCCGTGGAGTGCTGAAACTGTTCCTTGGCTCTCGATTCCTATCTCGAATGCCAATGATGCGGCGCGCAACGCGGTTCTGGAGGTGATCAATCGTAGCACTGACCAACATTTCGGGGTCCGTTTCCAGGGACCTTCATCGCAGAAGTTGCAAATCATAACTCGCCTCAGATGGCCGGTTCACGCTTCGTCGATAAAAACAGTTACTGGACATGTCTCGACAGCTGTGGCCCAACTCTCAACTGCACGTTTACGATCGAGTTTCCTGACATGGCGCCGCTCAACGCGACTTGACCAGTTCATACCACTCCCTCGAGAGCTCCGCGTAGCTGCAGTTCGCGGCTTTGCCGTTGCCAGGATATTGGGGACCGTCACCGCCCTTCCATTCGAACCGAACGTTATCTCCGACGAAGACGGCATTCATCCATTTCCGACCCAACTTCTGACCACATGTGACAAGTTCACACTCCTACCATCTTTGCTCGAGTCAATTGTGCTGACACTCGGTGATGCTCCAACCCGTGATAATGCAACAATGGAAGCATATGGATCTTTGATTAGATACGGGAGTTGTCACTCCAATCCCTACCATCCGTTTGAGATCACTGGAATCGCCCGTCGTGTGTTGATTACTGGAGATTACGGCAAGGTCACGATTGTCGATGAGCAACGAGCTCAAATGTTAAGCAACGACCCAGAAGGCAGGGTGAGTCACGCACTGGGATATGTCGAGAATTATCTCGATCACCTGACCCAAATCAAGAGTTCCCCTCTCGACAACTTCGGTTGGAAGACCGCTCAGGGTGCCAACGAGCCATTGCAGACTCTTGCGCTGGAGATGATTGATGACTTGATGGAGGGATTTCAGTCGGTTCGGGATGAGTTGAAGTTCTTCGAGCGCGAAAAATTGCTCTGACCATCGTCAATCCCCCTGGTGCGCCACGCTCGCCGGCACCTACCTCCATGGTGTGATCGGCAACACGCAGTAGAACTTGCACACGAGTCGTGTGGGCGACCCTCTCTTTCCCCCAACCCTCAGAGCGAGTTGGTCTCGGGTTGTGGTTGCGAGGGCTCCGCGTGGAAGTCTTTCCATTCTTCGGCAGTTGGAATAGCACCAGAGAGCACTCTGTCAAGCAGGGCCTTGGTTCGAAGAAGACTTACCTTTGCGTTACTCAGCAATGCACTTACTTCATTCGCGCCCTGCAATGCACTTTGTGCGCCGACTTTGATCTTATTCAAGCTCGTCTCGAGCATCATCAAGTGATTGATATCTCGCAGGATTCTCTCTGTCGCAATATTGAGATGCCCACCAGAGACCTTCTCTGCGCCAAGAAGAGCTAGTTCACGTGCGATCGAGTACGCCAACCTGAGCGGCGTATAATCAGCTGTCTTGTTACCAATCTTGACCACAAAGCCCGGAAGCTGTGGGTAAAACGTAACATCCTGAGCAAGATTCTTAATGGTGCTGTGACACTCAGTGCGATCGAAAACAATCAGTGCAATCTGTGACTGCCGATTTGCCAGCGACAGTAGGAGCTGACCATGTGCAGTTTTTTCGGCATCAGCAACTGCGTTTGCATTACTTCGTTTGTCGAGAGTCAAAGTGTCTCCTAGTTGGACGCTCTTATCAAACTTTGACTCCACCGTTAGTCGAATGTCGGTTCCTTCAACTCGTACGTCAACGTCGCCAACTTTCCGAGATGTGACAGATCCAATAGCAGCGCCGGAATCAGTAATCTCATCCTTCCACTTGTTCCTACCCACAAATTCCTCGAGCACACTTCTGATTTCGCGCTCCATTACATCACCTTTTGCAGTGCCCTGCTGCTCTTCTTCTTTGAGTGCGAATATAAATTTCAGCTGCTCCAATCCGCCATCAAGTTCATGTTTCGCTCGACCAAGAAACGCGGCAATTCGCGCCTCCATTAGGCCATAGACGCCGAGCCGCAATGCTTCTTCGAAGAACTCCCTCTCGCTCTTCCCATCCACTTTGGCTTTCTTGAAAGCCGCATAAATTGCTGGGTCGTCGATCTCCAGTTTGCCACTAATCGCTACGGTCGAAGGCGCCGTGAGTTTGATTGAAAACTCTTCAGACTTCTTTGCCATGTGAACCTCAGCCTTCTCAACTTCACTTGACTCTCAAGACCAGTAGCTGCTTTGTGACAGTCAGATTCGTCTCATCAATTGTAAACCTTCCCATCGGGCATGGTCGCACCGACAAGTCGAACTCCAATCATCTGAGCGCCATCCATGTTGGCGCCAGTGAGATTGGCTCCAGGCACATTCTTTCCTTCGTGGTCAAGAATGGATTCTCCTCTGGCGTCGCAGAGTGAACCAAAGTCGGCATCAGTGAGGTCTGCATGAGTCAGGTTTGTGAATGTCATGTCTGCCCCAGGAAAGAACAGCCAGTCATCACCGAGGTCGTGGACAAAACCACCAAGCTTCGCTCGCTTCAGGATTGCCCCTGATATGTTTGCTCGACTCAAGATTGCGAATGCCCCTTGCAAATCTGAAAGATCGCAACGACTGAGGTTCGCATTCGTGAGGTCAACTCCATACTCGTTGCCAGTCCAGAGGTGAGCACCAACAAGCTTGGCTCGTTGCAAGTCCGAACCTGGCAGGTAGGCGTCTCCAAAGCTCGACCCGGACAAGTCCGCTTCAACGAAACATGCATTCGGACCGTATGACTCAAACCACGATGAGCCTCGCAGGTTTGCACCTGTGAAGTTGGCCTTCTCCAAATGTGCGCATTGAAAGCTCGCCCCTTCTAGATTCGTACCAGCAAAGTTGGCTCCGGTGATTCGTGAGGAATCAAAATCCGCACCGTGGAGGTCAAGCCCCGAGAAATCGGCACCTTCAAGTTTGAAATTATAGAGATTCGCGCCTGGCACCAGTCTGATCCGACTTAAGTCCATCCACAAAAAGTACTCAGTAAACTTAACGTTTTGCAATACTATTACCCCATGAACGAGCGGGCTCTCGCGAAGCTATTCAACCGTCGTAGCGCAAGAAACAAGGACCTCCGAGGCGCTGAACTTGCGGGCAGGGATCTCTCAGGTGTCGACCTACGCGGGTCGTGCCTCGATGGTGCGAACCTCCGTGGAGCAATTCTGATCGAGTCTTGTATCCGGGCAGCAGGTTTCGTAGGGGCTGACCTCACTTTGGCCAACCTGTCGCGGTCCGACCTTCGTCGAAACCACTTTCGCAGTGCAGTGCTTGCAGAGAAACGATTCAGTGGCTCAGATGCGAGTGAGTGTTGGTTCGAAGAGTGCGATTTGACGAGAGCGAAGTTTGACAAAACAAACCTCTCCAACACTTCCTTCATAAATTGCAATCTGACAGAGGCCGACTTTTCTGGAGCACTCACCAGCTCGACTACATTCTCAGGATCCACATTGTCGGGCGTGAATGGTCTGAGTATAAGAAAATAGTCCATTGTTGCCGACTGCGTGACAAGAAGAAGACTGGCACCAACCTCTCTTTCAAGTTTCTTCGATCCCAGTGCCAGCAGTCGGAAACTTGCTGAAATCCCACGCTCTTGGCCCAAACATCGGGTTTTGGCCGACAAATCTGCCCGTATTGGGAAGTTCGCCCCAACTCCTCCGAGGAATTCGAAAACCGAGAAACTATTTGGTCAGGAGAGACCAAACGTCGTCAATGAAACGCCGTCTCGCAACCACTGGGCTCACACTCTTCGACGCATCCCAAAGGACTCCGTCAACCGTGTTCTTTCCGACTCGAAGCTGCGGTAGAACCACTTGATCATCGTTCGTAAACGCGATAACTAACGACCTGTGAACTTCGGCGGCAGTTGCGAAGTAGATGGACTGATAGACGTCATCATGAAGTCTTCCCCACTCAGATGCGACCTTGTATTTGACATCGCCAACAACTTCGACTCGGCCACTTCGTGAGAACACAAGGTCTGGAGTCGCCGACTTCAAGGGTTGCACCTCATATGATCGTTTGTTTACTTCCCAAATTTCTCCCAATGCTAATTTAAGAATCTTTCGAATTCCTTCCTCAATGATTGACGGCGTGAACTGCAAGAAGGCGTATGCGAGCTGTCGCCCTCCCTCAATTGAGCGACCTTCACTGGCAATTATGGAACGGGCAAGGTTGATTGGTGTGGCATATCCCTCAGAGATGGCGCGGCGATCTGGTTTAGCGATCAGATCCGCTCGTCCGAATGGTCCAACTTGAGGCATTGCATCGGCCTTAGACCGTGCCCGCCTCCGGTCAGCTTCAGTCAACGTCTCAAAATTAGCGACCCTAAGGCATGCCTCCTTCAAGATGCGGTTAAGTGCGTGGTCAAGTTCAAACGTGTCATATCTGCACACGACATCAAGCCGCCCGTGGTAGAAGCGTCTAGTGGTCGCGATTGGAATGACTGCACCCCTCACCGCAGGTAGCACACCTAACTGCTCGTAGTAATCGCGAATCAGGTGGTTGGGAATCAGCCGGTCAATAGCATTTAGGAACCACCTAGCGATGAGATCCCTGAATGATTGATGCGGTTCCAAAACCAGTGGGTCTCGCTCACGGGTTCGGGGATCACCAATGGCCAGCTCGGACACGTAGATGAAGTGGTCAAACTCAATTTTCGGTCTGATTAGCAGTGTTCGGTCACCCAATTGAATCGCTCCGACACGATTCCAAACGGTGACTTTGTAGGCCAGCACATCTTCGCTTCGGTCGGCTTCCTCAAATCGAAGACATTCCAAAACTGATGCCTCAGACTCATTGGCTTGTTCCTCGTCTCTCTCTTGCGAAGATCGCAGCGCAGCGAACGACCGACCAAGGTCACGTAGGGCGGTGGCCTCTTCTTGACTAAGAAACAGTACCGCGGCTTTAGATTCGGTCAGGTTCTCGAAGTTGCCCGAATTCTCAGAGTTCGTACTCACATACTCCAGAACTTATTGACGTTGTACTTGCCAATAAGGTCCGCACTGCCCAAGAAGTATTCACGAACAAGAGGAAACAGCTGTTGCCGCCATACCCTCTCGAGCACATGAGGACTCATTTCTTTCTCCATCAAGTAGCTGTGGCCGATCATGAGATCACTGGTTTGGCTATCGAGTTCAATCTGCTTGTTCAGTTGATCGAAACCCGCCACGAGTTGATCGATGGTCATACCAACCAGATTGCCCTTCCCCCCGTTTGCATAGTGATCTCGCAACACCTGCCCGTCAGGTTCAACGTCAAAGAAGTCGAAACGACGCCTTAGAGCGAGGTCAAGACCCCTAATACTTCGGTCGGCGGAGTTCATTGTTCCAATGATGATGAGTTCTGGCGGCAACGAAAAACTCTTGCCGCTACCGAGTGTGACGCTCTTGCTCCGGTATTCCAAGAGATACATCAACTCACCTAACACACTGGGCACATTCGCACGATTTATCTCATCGATAATCAGAATGTTTCGTAGTGGTCTTCCCTCTTGTCGGGCGATCTCAATCTTGTTGACAATTCGTTTGAGAACTCCATCCACCCAATCGAAAACAAAACTCGAACCCAATGGTTTGGGTTGTAAGCCCTCCAGAAACTCCTGGTAGCTGTACGTCGGATGAAACTGCACGATATGAATGTTTGATTCAATATCGATTACTTGTTCGACACCTTCGAGCAAGGTACGTGCGATTGCGCTCGCGCAATACGTCTTCCCTGTGCCTGGCGGCCCGGCAAGCACAATCTGTGGACGTCGCGATTCAAGACCATCTAACAGCTCCTCAGTCTTGCGCTCATCCCAAGACAGCCGACGGGCAAGGCGTTGTGCTCTCTCGGATGGTTTCCTGCGATCATTTCCAGGGGGCAGATTGGATTCGACCAATGTTTTTAGCACACTCATTACGCTTTGCTGACCTTTCAAGCTTTCGCTTATTGGACTGGCTGGATCATCATGAAGGACTAACAACTCATTGAGACGGTCATAGAGGTTTTCTGGTTTGATCGCCCGTAACACAAAGCAACTGACACCAGTCTTGATGTGCTCACTATGAAAATCTGGAACAATCTTGCTGTCAATGTGTGTTGGATCGTTTGTGATCTGAGCGAGGTCTGCTTCGAAGAGTGACTTCTCGTCGCCCCCAGTGAGAATGAAGACCGAGACTTGCTTCCCCGCATCCAATAAATGACTGTAAAAGTCAATCGTCTTGTCGGCGAGTGGCTTGCCAATCTTTACAAGAGCTACTTGACCCGCTACTTGTAGTACCGAACGGTAAGCCGTGATCGTCGCGGATCCGGCGCCATGATTACCGCTCAGTCGCAAGAGCAAGTGCCGATCAGCACCAACCGTGTCGGTCGTTCGACCAATGATGGACTCATAAACATCGCCATGCGAGTCGGCAATCTCACCAAAGTAGACCGGTTGTTTAGCGGTTCCATCCTTAGTTAGCAATGTTCTTTCGGGATCCATCATCTCCGAGATCTCATCGAAGAAATCCTTGGGCTTAAATGGGGACCTCAATCTTTGAAAGCCGACTCGTAGTTCGTAACCGGGGCCGCTATAGTCACCCGAGACTTGCCCAGGCTGTAAATCCTTCGCAGCCTCGAGCACTACTCCCTTCGCGCCAATGGAGCCATCAAACATCGAGTACACAATGTCACCAGGGCGGGCGTTTTTAAGCGCGTCGTATCCGACCCTTCGCTCGCCTTGAGGGCCTCGAAGGGGTGCGAAGAGTAAACCAGAAGCGGTTTCCCACTCAGCTTTTTGGTTGTTATTCACTTGCCAAACTCGCGGCGCTGGTCTAGCGAGACTCTCGAACCGGACACTCTGAAGTTGACTCTCCGTCCATCCACGCCAGCCATGCGACGAAAGATTGAGATCTTCAGGGCGCGGCCGGTCAAGCAGAAACTTCGCCGTCGCAGTGTACGCAAGGAGAAAACCGGCGCTTGGAGTCTCCTCGTTATACGGATGTTCCAAAAACCCCTTTTTTGTCAACCCTACCCTAGCAACGCCTTGTTGTAACTCGCGCTTCAAGATTGAGTAGGCATGTTCTTGGGACTCATACTCTGACTTAGCCACGTGGTCGACTTCGACGACCCAACCGAGCAGTTTACCTCGCTTGCGATGCCGAGTTTCGTTCCACGAAGTAACGACGAGGTCACCCTTCTCTATGTCTTTGAACGGCAACATTTTGGTTGGCCAGAGATTCCAGTGAAGACTGCAAGAGTCTCGAATCTCATGTTCAAACTCGTTCCGTATCAGCCAAGACGCGTTATTTATCCAGACCTTCCGCTTTCGGGGTGCTA
>Ga0194115_10007379_pt1 | contig 10924 bp, 10 predicted proteins | sample TA2MahsurfametaG_3_FD_148656 | JGI IMG/M metagenome (GOLD analysis project Ga0194115, IMG submission 148656) | Freshwater microbial communities from Lake Tanganyika, Tanzania - TA2015002 Mahale S4 surface | ecosystem: Environmental > Aquatic > Freshwater > Lake | place: Tanzania: Lake... | reverse complement strand
TCTGCCCGTCACGCGGGGTATTCGGTATGCGGTGGTGAAGTGGTACGAGTACGCCAAGTAATGAATTACTCTTATAGATAGGGACTTTTGAATGGCTTTTGACCCAGCGATATACGAGGCGGCACGGCGCAACCTTCTGGCTAACTTCAGCCAGCAGGCGGCGATGAACGCCTATCAACGCTTCCTGGCGCAGACTCGCGCCGAACGCCCCATTCAGATGGCGCGGGAACGGGCGTTCGGGCCGACGGCCACGGGCGGTCTCGGCGAAGTTCCGAAACTTACTTCTTCGTATGCGCGCCGCGGACTCTACGGTCGCGGCATTCGCAGCGGTGCGTACAGCCAGGCGTTGAACGAGTACGCCCGTCAACGACAGCGCGACCTCGGCTTCGCCCAGCAGGACCTTGAGCAGATGTTGCGCGGCTACGACCTGCGGGGAACCGGACTACAGTCCGAGTACGAGCGTGGTCTCGCCGACATTGAACGCGACAAGGCGAGACAAATCCGAGAAGACGCGCAAGCGCTGTTGAATTTCAGGTAGGACCATGGCTATATTTACTTCCAAAACGAACAACCCTTTTGATTTCAGCGACCTTGATTTTGACGACACTGGAATTACTGGCTTAACCGATACCGGTAGCGGTGGTAGCGGTCTTTCAGGCAGAGCGTCTTTGTTGCGCGCGCAAACCGACGCGGCGAAGTTCAAAGCGGAACAGGACGCTGCGGCAAAGGCGTTTGAAAGAACGCAGATTGGTGCGCAACAGCAAACCGACTATCTGCGGAAGTTGCTGGACAGCGGAATGAGCATCGGCGGTCTTGAATCGCAGATTGCTGCGCAGGAAGCCGCTGGTCGTCAGTACATCTCCGACCAAGCCAAGATGTTGTCCGACCTGATTTCTGGTCGCCGTACTCAGGCGATGCAAACGACGACTGCTGGTTACGATGCACTTCGTAACTACCTTGGTGCCAATCCGATGCAGGCTTACGCACAGACACAACGAGCGGTGCCGACGGTGCAACAGGGCATCCTTGACCAATACATGGCGTCACGCGGTATCAGCGCGGCGCCTGCGCAGGCTGGACAAGACGTCGTCAACGCTCAACTCGCCGCTCAGGCGGCGAACTACAACCAGTTGCTCAACGTTCTCACTGGTGCCGAAAGCCAGCAACAGGCTTCTCGTGCCGCCGAGGAACAGATGGCTCGCGCTTTGGCGGGAAGTCAACTTGAGGCAATCTATGGTCAAGCCACTTCTGGTCTTGAACAACAGCGCCTTGCTGCTTTGAACGACCTTGCCAACAGAATCTCAGCCGCTCGCCTGCAGAACGAGCGCGACAGAATCGCAAGGGAGCAGGCGTTGCAGGACGCCATAGCCAAGTTGCTTGGAACTGGTCTCGTCAACATGCGACCGCAGGAACAAGGCGGCGCACCGACTGGCGGAGGCACCACTGGCGGTGGCACCACGGGAGGAGGCACTACGGGTGGCGGAACTACTGGTGGCGGAACTACTGGTGGCGGAACTACTGGTGGCGGAACTACTGGCGGTGCTGCACCAGTTGCACCTGTCCGACCGATTGACGCACTTGCCGAAAGGGCCGCGAAGGCCGAGGCGGCTGGCAACACCAGACTCGCCGACAGAATTGAGAACTTTATTGAGAAGAACCCGAACGCGGGAATCAAGAAGATTGAGAAGGAGTTCCCGCAGATTGGCGCGGCGATAAGGGCAACGCCCCAACCAGACCCCGTCAGCCAAGCGCAAGCACAAGCAGCGCAGGCGGCCCTGAATCAGTACGCACCAGTTGAGGTGAACGCGCCCAATCCGTTGATTGCGCTCAACCCGCTCACGGTTGCGGAACTTGAGGCGTTGATTGCGCAGGCACAATACGCACCTGGTTACGGCAGTAGCGGCGCGGGGGCAGGCGGCGTGTTCGGCAACGAAATGACGATGTACTGATGGCTCTTAGATTCGGCTCCAACAATCGCCTCGGTCAACGCCTGATGGCGGCGGGCGCATCCCCCGAGCGAGCGCAGCAGTTCGTGCAACAGAAAGCGTTTGAAACGGGAGCACCGGTCGGCATGCCAACCGCCGCAACCAGACCCAAGGGTCCGAGCGAGTGGTACAACGAGACTTATCAAAACTCAAGCGCCGCACTGTACCCGAAGGGTTTTCGCCCGCCGAATCCGGACGACCCGCAGTTCGGTACTTATTACGATTTCGTATTTGGTAAAGGTTCTTACCAAAAAGAATTTGACAAAGCAATTGCAAGCGAAGCACCTGAATACAGGGTCGCTGCGCTGAGCGTCGCACCCCTAGACCAAACCATCACAAAAATGATTAAGCAGGGTTACGATTTGACGAAAATTCAAGAATATCTTCGTTCTCCCGAAGCCTCTCAGGCGGGTGCCCTAAGGGGCTATACCGACGCCGCTGGACAAAAAAACGTAATTGCCGCCTTGACGGCTGACCAAGCGATATTCAGGGCGACGGAAATTTTTGACAGTTATCAAAACGCAAAAGTTGCCGTGGGTGACAAGTTGACAACCGCCGCGAAAAACAACAAAGATTATAAATTCGGTCTTCCGGACCCGAAACTGCGTTACGGAACCAAGACGGACCTGAGCAAGGGAACCGTGGACGTGCTCACCAACCCGACCGCAGCCAAGGCTTACGCGGCGTACGTTCAGAGTCTGGGTCAGGACCGCATGGCGGCGCAAAAAGCCGCCTCGTATCTCAACGCCCTAGTGGCCGAAGTGAACAAGCGTCAAATTACTCCATGGAAAGACGAAGCCAAACGGAGGGATTCCCTTAAGGGCAAGAAGATTGGTGGATAATCGTGGCTCCTCGTAGGCCGATATCGCCGATGACTGCCGACATGCTTGAACGCATGGCTCGTCGCAACGTCAACCAGACCATACCCAGTAGAGCCGCTACGCCAGTTCAACCCCCTCCGCCCACCGACCCTTGGGTAGCCGTCGTGGGAAAGCCGAACGAGCCAACAGTTCCGAAACGCACCGGCGCATTTGAAAAAGCAATAGGAGTTGCGGCGAACGTTCCCGGCAACAAGCCGTTCATTGGTCCTACCCTTGACCCCGACATCATTGGAGCGCGAGCGGGACTCGGCGCGATACAAACTGCGGCGATAGCGGCGGGTCTTGACAAGGCAACGATTGAGGCTCTGGCTACCACGGGAGAAGACCCCAACCGTGGTTTCCTGAAAATTCTGAACCCAGTCGGGCGATTCATTGGCAAGGCGAACCTTGACGTGATTCCTGGTGATAAAGAGTTTCGCCCGTTGGGCGCAACCGCGCGCGTGGTTGGAGGTGCGCTCGCACCCGTGGCGGAAAAAATTGACCTTGGTTTCCGACTCGTTTCTTCCACGCTGAAAGAAACCGGCGACGCTTTGCGCGGCATATTGCCCGGTGCTGACGATTCGGAAACTGGCCCGAAGGGAAAGACTGGATTTAGTGCAAGGGACTGGTACAACCAAACGTTCGCCGGAGAGTTCGGTCTCGGGGACAAGTTCAAGGCCGACGACCCGGCGATAATCGCCGAGGCACAGAGAATTTCAACTGCAAGTAGCGGCGAGGGACTCGTGACGCCCCAAATGCTCGCCGACTACAAGAACAGAGAGCAACGAGTTGGTTTCGGAGAATTCGTCGCGGGAATAAAAAACCCGTACGCCAACCAACTCTTGGGCTTCTTGGGCGAAGTTGCGTTGTCTCCCGAGACCTACGTCACCGGACCCGGCTCTATCGCAAAGACCGCAGTCCAACGAGCGGCGTTGAAAGGAACTGGCAGGACTGTAAAAACAATTGAGCAAGCCGTTCAAGCGCAAGTCAAGGCAACCATAAAACAAAAACTAGGTCAGGAAGCCCTTGATGTCGCAAAAGCCGCAGGCGACGTAGCCGCCCAGAAGGTGGCGCAAACTGCGGTGAACGCCGCCAGCAAGGAACTTGCGGAAGCAACCAAGACCTTGTCAAAGAAGGCCGCCCCGCGCACATACGGCAAGAAATCAAACATCGCCTTGGCGTCATCGGTTCAATCAATCGCCGACGATGCCAACGATTTCCTCGTGCGCACGGAACCCATAGTTGCCGGAAGAAGCCTGAAAGAAATTGACGACGCCGTAAAGGCGGGGACGATTGACGACATTGTTAATGCTGGCTTTGACCCAGATGCCTTCGTCGGTCAGTTGGCTGCCGCCAGAGCGACGGCGCAGGCACTTGACGACGCGGCCATAGCCAGCATCGCCACACAAGGACTGGCCGGCATAGCAGGAAGTTACATGGACATCCTGCGTGGTGAGAGAACTGCAGCGCAAGAAATTCTCGGCGTACAAGGTGGACTGCGATTCGGAATCGGCACGAGCAAAAAAATCATCCCCGGCACGGAACGACTCACGAACATCGTCGGCAAAGGATTGAGCGACGCGCGTCTCTTTGTGGGGAGAAACCCAGTTTCCAACTTCATGTTGGGCAGGGCGGACATATTGTCTCGGGCTTCTGATGCCGGCATATGGACCAAGGAAGACATAAGACTCGCACAAAAACTTATTCGCAAGGGGGCGCTCGGCGCCGAAGATTTGACCGATTACCTGCGTTTGTTGCAGATAAACGACGCAAACAAGGCCTTCTTCGGGACCGAAGCCAAAACTGTTTCGGCCATATTCAACAAATACGGAATCAACGAAATTGACAAAGACGTGGCACGAGAAGTGTTGGACTTACTTGAAACCGACCCTGCCTCATGGACGCGCAAGTTGCCGCCGGGCAGCGTTCAAGAAGCGGCTTACAATTCCATGCGCGGTGCCCTTGACGAACTGTACGGCTTGATTGACAACCTCGCCGGACGAGTCGGTTTTCAGCCGGGTTACATTAACAACTACTTCCCGCGAGTACAGACGCCGCGAGCCGTCGCCTACATGAAGACGAACTCCAAGGAAGCGGAGAAGTTGGCGAAACAGTTGAAGGTTGACAGGAGCTGGTTCTTGGGCAACTTCAACGAACGAACACTGAAAGAAGGAATGGTGTGGTTCGGTCACAAACTTGAACCGGAGGACCTCACTTCGGCAAGGTTGAACGAATTGGCCCGCGCCCCGAAGGGCGACGTCAAGGGATTGAAGTTTGATTTCTTTGAAACAGACCCGTTTCGCGCGTTGAGATTATACGGAGACAAACACGCTCGTTACGCGGCGTATCTGCGCACCCTCGGCGACGCTCCGCTGACTCAACCGAAACTGTTCGGTAAGGGAACGACGATTGAGGAACCGCTTAAGGACAGAGCCGGCAACATAATCTACGACCCGAAGTCACCGGTCGGCGACACGCCGATAATGAAAAAGCAGTTCGTAGGGGAAGTCAAGGCGGTGCCAACCCTTGAACCGCAGGACATCAGAAACGTTTTGTCCGAACTCGGATTGGGCGCAATGACCTCAACCGGTGCGAGAACGCCGGGTCGTCTCAGTGTTGAAGCCTTGGCCGCCGCCACACCGGACGAATTGAACCAAGTTCTTGCCCAAGCGAAGAAAGTAACCGAGCGGTTGAACCAACCGAAAATCGTGAAGCAATCGTTCGTGGACGACTTTAACCTCCTGCTTGACGAACTTGATTCGCTAAAGACGCTCGGCGAAGGGCGTTTCGCAACCCTTTCACCCGACGAACAATTTAGACTCATTAAGGAAATCCAGGACGGAGTAAAACTTGAGGCGCGTCGCTTGCTTGACGAAGTGGAAAAAAAGATTCCGACGTCCTTCCCGCGTCGCATAGACCACAAGAAATGGGTTGAGTGGGCGGATGCGGTTGACGAGGGTTACCGTGGCTTGAACCCGGACACGTTGCCGGACCTCGGCGCGAAGCGCATTGCCGAGGACATGCTGACGAACGCCACTAGGGTGCGCAACGAGGCTTTCGCCAACAAATTCACCGAAGGCATGCGCGCCTACACGCAGTTTGCAAAGTCGTGGTTGGTGTTGCGCCCGGGTTTCTATCTTCGCAACGCTTACTCAAACGCCTTCCAGTACCTTGTCGCTGGCGGGAACCCGTTCCTGATGCCCGAGTCGGTGAGAGTCGCCAACAGCATTAACAAGAAACTGGCCAAAGGCATGACCGTGCGAGAGGCGGCGGAAGAAATCGTTTCCGAATTGGAGAAAAACCCGAAGCGTTTGGACCCGCTCGGCATTCGTCGCCGTTCCGTCGCGAGTTTTGAACAACGCACCGCCATGGTGGAAGCCATTGAAGATGCAATCCAATACTCGTCTTCGGTTGGATTCGGTCAATACGGAGAAGTTGCCGAGGCATTGACCACCCGAGTCGGACCCGGCAGAGGCATACCCGTGAGCGAACGAGGCGTGTTCGGACAAACAGCGAGAATTCCGTTCACTAACAAACGCAACTACGTTTCCCAATTTTTCGGTCAAATCCCCGCCGCCGGCAGAAAAGCCGGAACCAAGGTTGAGGACATTTTCCGATTCGGTCTCATGTGGGACGGAATGGTCAAAGGTTTGACGCCGTCGGAGGCGATAGCGCGAGTCAACAAGTACTTGCTTGATTACCAGGAACTGTCAAAACTTGACGAAGTCATGCGTCTCGTGTTCCCGTTCTGGACGTGGATGTCGCGCAACGCGCCGTTGCAGTTTGAACTTCTGCTCACCAACCCGAAGATGTACGGCGTTTACGGCAAGTTCAAGGAACAACTTGAGGACAAGGAAGCCGAACTGACTGGCGAAGTAGTCCTTGAGAACTGGCAGAAACAACGAGGCGAGTTCGTCACCAAGCAAGAGGGTTTCGGCGCGCTCATGCCCGGCAGAACCTTCGTTCCGAACCTGCCGTTTGAAGGCGGCGGAGAACAAGTGCTGTCGGACCTGCTTGAGAATCCGCAAGAATTCTTGCAAAACATCAACCCATTGTTCCGAGCGCCGATTGAAACCGCCACGGTGTTGCTTGAAGAAAGGCGCTTTGACCCCGAGTTGGGTTACTTCGGCGGAAGAGGTTACGCCGCCTTCGGCAACTACCCAATCGTAAAACGCGGGGACGTAGCCAAGGGTCTCACCGTCCCAAAGTCTGCGCTATACCTGGTGCGAGAGTTGATTGCCCCGTCTTCGCCGTTGAAGTCAATCGTGGCCGCCATGCCGTCGGAATGGAAAATAGATTTGCTTCGCTCATTGCTAGGCATAACGATTGACGAAGACGAACCGGAAGTTCAGGAGATGGTGCGACGCCTCGGTTGGTTGGGTGTGCCGTTCGGGGACGTCCGCACCAAACAACAATTGCGGGAATTGAACAAGAGAATATACGCCATAGCCCGCAAGATAGACGCAAAACAGAACAAAGAGTATTACCAGCAAAAAGAAGAGTTGGAACGCCAAGAAGAACAAACTCCGCAGGGAACCTTTGACCCGAACGCAAATCCCTGGGAAAAGGTGGTCGGACAACCGTGAACCAGTTCAAGCAAATCCTGTTGCGCATCCTCGCCACGTTCACCGCCACGGGTCTCGGCGTCATCGGCGCAGGCACGATAGCGGGCGTGGACATATGGAAGGCCGTGTTCATGGCCGGCATAGGCGGAACCGCCAACGTGGTGGAGAAGTTGGCCCGTGCCTATCTTGACGACGGCAAACTGACGGCGGAAGAAATCAACGCCGCCTTTGACGACTACGACGACGAATCGGAATCGCCATCCGAGGGCTCCACGCCGTAGTATCTCTCCTGCCAGTCGGGAACCTCCCTGTCAAGGTGTTGCTCTATGTTGGACACCATGTCAAACAAGAACCCCTCAATGAACTCAATTGACACCCCTGCGTCAAGGACGTCCGTCTCGCGGGTGATGAAGTAATGGTGCATGAAGTCCATGCACTGGTTGTTTGACATCGTCAGGTGGATGATGAGCCCGTTCTCCTGGTCCCACACGATGCGCGAGGAGTTGTCCAGCAACTCGTTTATCTCGTCGCCCGAGAAGATTGACCACATCCACGGCTTTTCACCCATCGGTTCTAAGATACTTCCTTATTCTTTGGTCAATGACCAACACCTCGGCGAGGTGCCCGTAGGCGACCTGCTTCAACCTCCATGCGTGCGGAGCCGACACCCCCAACCTTGCGCCCAGTTCCTCGTAGGTGATTCGCTCGTACGCCATGGCGTGCACGATGTACTGGTCCTGCGGCAACAGCATCTCAACGCAGTCCCTGACTATATCCACTAATTCCGAAATGGCTGTTTTTGGAGAGGCTGTTTCGTATCCCGGTGGTGCTTCCATCAGCGCCTGCCACTCGTCCTCCGGTTGCTGGAGCGGCAGCAGGTCCAGCAGTTCGTCAATCTCAACGGGAATTTCCCTGCTGTTGTCAAAAGACATGCTGGTTATGTGCCACTGCATGACAAAAAACTACTCATTTGTACGCTCCAATAGCGTTAACTACAATTAATAATACTTCATTTTTGTTTTGGCTATTGGAAGTAACTAATTATTTAGTCACCAAATGGAATGTCCTCAGTCGTCAAATTTTTTGGTGCCCAGAACGGAGTTTTGTTGCCGTCGGTTGACACGAAGGCGGGTCGCTTCGGATTTTCTTTTTGACTCTCGCGATTGTCCCACACTTCCGTCACGCCGGCTTTCGCTGCCGCGCGATGCAACCAAGCGGGAATGTCGCCGTGCTGCGCGCCCTTCACGCTTACCTGCGGCACGCCCTTTCCTCGCATGCCGCTCACCGGTCGGCCCGACTTGACGTCTTCTATCGCCGACTGAATGTTCTCCCTGCTCTTCAGCACGGGTATGTCCCTGCCCGATGTAACCGGCCACGGTTCTCTTTGCGAGGAAAGACCAATCTTGGCGAAGATGGAGTCGTTGACCTTGTCAAAGGCTTCTTGCCAATCCTTCAGCCTGTCCTCCAGGCACTCGTGCTTTGCCGTTGATATCAGTTCGCTGGCGATTTTCGCCGACGTCTGAACGATGATTGCTTTGTTTACGTCACTCATTGCCACGGTTTCCTTCCGCTGAATAGTTTTGCTTGGACTCCGTCTCGCACCGTCTTCGTGCACCACGCTTCGGGTACGGGATGGAACTTGTAGCCCTTGTCCGACAGGCGCAACCAGAAGTACGCGTCGGCTCCGGACCAGAACTGTGGGTCGTCGGGCCAGCCACCGACGGCGTCGTACGCGGCGCGCGACACGCATATTTGACCGTGGTCAACGACGTTGTAGGCGTCGGACAGGACGTCCCTGGCTTCCCGTACGCCGACGAGTTGCCGGTCCGCTACGTTGACAATCCTCTGCGACGAATACGAGACGTCCCAGTCGTTCTCAAACATTGCCGTCACCTGTTTCTCAACCTTGTCGGGCTCAAAAGAATCGTCGTCGGGCAGGAAGAACAGGTACTTGCCGGTGGCGAACAACTGAACCGCCATGTTGATTTGCGTGGCGTAACGGGCGGTCTTGGGTCGGTCTTCTTCGGTTACCCCCGAGTTGAACACCACGAGGTTCCCGCTCTCGGGCAGCGCCTCAAGGTAACTGCGCAGGGTCGGCGCGTCGGAGTTGTCGTCGGCGATGATTATCTGCGTGTCCTTCCACGTCTGTTTCTTGGCGCTGGCGTAAGCGAACCGCAACAGGACCGGCTGGTTCCACGAGGTGATGACTATGGTGGCGCTCAGAACGGGTCCCTCTTCACGGCCCAGCATCGCAGGTCCGGGTGCACGTCCTTGCCCACGTAACTGGTCTCGCACTCGCCGAATATCTTGCGCACGACCTGGCGCAGTTCCCACTCGCCGACGTTGGCGTAGTGCTCCCACTCGTACGGCGCGTTGCCGTGCACGCCCGAGTGGGGTGTGCGACCTTCGCCCGCCATGGTGGCGATGAAGATGCCACCGAACTTCAGGTTGCGGTAGGCGTTGTCAACTATCTGCCGCCACAACGGCGTGTGCTCAAACACCTCGCACGACACCACGACGTCAAAGTACTGCTCGTGGCAGTACTCGTGACCCGACGCCACGACGTCAACGTTGGGTCCGTCCTGCGGGTCAATGCCCACGTACTCAAGCGAGAAAGGACGCATAAAATCCCTGACGGAACCGTTGATGTTCAACGCGCCAATCTCAAGGATGGTCAGTCCCGTGCGGTCGCCCCGCCAATCGTGGAACTTCTCGTAGACGTAGTCGCTGGCCGCCTTATGCACCGATGCCCCGTTTCCGTTCGTATATTTTACGGTCGCGCTCAACGAGAATAGCGAAACCCTTCGGCGGGTCGCCGTCAACCGTCTTGCTATGCGCGTGTTCGCACCTCGCACCAGAGATAATGGTGGCACGGAGACCCTTCGCGACGACATGAGCGACTAGGTCGTCGTCCCCGTACCACCACTTCATGCGCTCGTCAAAGCGCCATTCTTCGGCCAGGTGGGAATCCAGCATCATGCAAAAGCCGGCCATCCCTCCCGTACCGTCGTATCTGCCACGGCACGTCGTGTCCGTGAAAACGTCCTTGTCGGTTGAGTACTGGGCATGCGCGCCCAACTGCTGGTGATACTGGGGGCACACCAGCCCGTAATCGGGGTGTCTATCCAACGACTCGCACATCTTGTCAACGGCGCCGTCGCCCAATCGCACGTCGTCGTTCAGGAACAGCACGTGCCCGTTGGCGACCTCCATGCCCATGTTCCACATCGCGTGTATCCCCGTGCCCTCGGGAACCATCAGTTTCAGAACAGAAGGAGGCAAAACGGAAAGCAAGCCCCAAGCCTTTTCGCCGTCGGCAACGACGACTATCCGTTTCACCTTTCTAGATTTCTTGCAGTCCGCCACCACCTTGACGAGACCGTCAACGTTGCTCTTGGTCGGTATCACCACCGTCACTTCGCTTCGCGCGTGCGCGTAGAAGAACATGTTGTCGCGCAGGCGCTGGTCGTCGGGCGCGTGCCCGAGCGCCAGCGAGCCCTGATGAACCGCCTGT
>Ga0194115_10007376_pt1 | contig 10926 bp, 11 predicted proteins | sample TA2MahsurfametaG_3_FD_148656 | JGI IMG/M metagenome (GOLD analysis project Ga0194115, IMG submission 148656) | Freshwater microbial communities from Lake Tanganyika, Tanzania - TA2015002 Mahale S4 surface | ecosystem: Environmental > Aquatic > Freshwater > Lake | place: Tanzania: Lake... | reverse complement strand
GAAATACAAGTTATAACAACGCTCTTAAAGGCATATTGCTTAGCGGAAGTGGGATTTTATATGCAACCGCAGACGGCGCTGGTCCAGCAACATTTAACAGGCTTACAAACGATGGAGATTTGATTGGGTTTCAACAAGCAAGCACATTAGAAGGCACCATCTCTGTCTCTGGCGCTACCGTCTCCTACAACGCTTTCGCTGGCTCACACTGGTCGCAACTGCAAGACGGCAGCAAGCCCGACATCCTGCGCGGCACGGTCATGGAATCCATCAACGAACTGTGTGTATGGCCCGGTGAACAGAACGAGCGTCTGCCCAAGTCCAAGATCAGCGACACCGCTGGCAGCAAGAAGGTTTACGGCGTATTCATGGCGTGGGACAACGACTGGACGACGACCAACGATATGTACGTCACGGCGGTCGGTGCGTTTATCTGCCGCGTGAATGGCAGCGTCACGGTGCAAGAGGGCGACTTGCTGGAGTCTAACGGCGACGGCACAGCGCGTGTCCAAGCGGATGACATCATTCGCAGCAGCACCATCGGCAAAGTTACTAGCACGGTCAAGACGCACGAATACGACGACGGATCGTACTGCGTCCCCACAGTTCTGTATTGCGGTTAAGGAGCAACCATGTCCGACGTTGAACTAAAACTCTTGCTTAAAGGAACACTCTAATGCCCGCTACAATCACTTGGAATATCTCGCAACTTGACTGCTTGCCGCAGAGCCCGGAAGGCGCGGATTACGTTGTGACTGCCCATTGGCAGTGCTACGGCTCGGAAGAGTCGGGCGGCGTAACCTACGGTGCCAACAACTACGGCACTTGCTCGTTCACCGTCGTACAGGGTGAGACTTTTACCCCCTACGCAGACCTGACTCAGGACCAAGTCCTTGGTTGGTGCTGGAACAACGGGGTGGACAAGGCCGCGACCGAAGCCTCGGTGCAGCAACAGATTGACAGCCAAATCAACCCGCCTATCGTATCGCCTCCGCTGCCGTGGGCACCTCCTGCCCCGGTGGTCTAATCTTTTTATCAACAACGGGCTAAACCCCGCACAAAAGGTGAGTTATGGAAATTAAGTTCACGATGTCTGTCGAAGAAGCCAACGCCATCCTGCAGGTTCTCGGTCAACTGCCGACCTCTTCGGGTGCGTATCCCCTCTTGGTCAAACTGAAGGCGCAAGCCGACGAGCAGGCTAAGCCTGCTGAAGTCCCGGCTGCATAAGGTAAATGCTCGGCCTTGCTCCCATATCGTCTACACCGATCAGTGCCCTACTTGGGCTGGTCTTTGATGTCGCAGTAGCAGAAAGTGCGGTTGGGAGCGAGGCTGTTTCAGCCAAGCAAGATTTTGCCGTTCAGATTGCTGAGCTTGTCACGGCTCAGGACAGCGTCTCTTCGATAGCGACGTTCCAATCGTCAATTGCTGAAACGGTCACGGTCATTGATGCCGCATCGGGCAACGTCATATTTATCTCGGCGTTCGACGACAGTGCGACCATATCGGACACGGCTGTTGCGAATATTGATTTCCCCTGCTCGATTGACGAAGCAGGCTCGGTTAGTGAAACCGTTTCGGCGCTCATGGACTTTGCCGTCTCGATTGACGAGGCAGCGACCGGGTCTGACGAGGTCTCCGCGCTTGCGGTGTTTGAAGCCTCGATTGACGAAGCAGCGACCGGGTTGGACGAGGTCTCATCAAGCGTAGTCTTTGTCTCGTTCTTTGAAGACTCGGCTACCGGGTCGGACGATATCTCTTCGCTTATCGCGTTCCTTACACAGATTGACGAGGCTGCAACCGGATCGGATGAAGTCTTTGCATTGATGGACTTTGTTTCCTCGGTGGACGAGGCTGCAACCGCGCAGGATGACATTGCAAGTAACGTGGATTTCACGGCCTTCTTTGAAGATGCGGCCACCGGGGATGATGCGATTGAGGGCTTTGTCGGCTTTGCCACCTTTGTGGATGAGGCTGCGACGGGCGATGACACGATGTCCGCCCTTATGGACTTTGTCGTCTCGATTGATGAAGCCTCAACGGCGTCTGAAACTGCTTCGGCTAATGTGGACTTTGTATTGGCAATTGATGAAGCCGCCACGGCAGAAGACACGGCGTTCACGGCTAATAACATCTTTAACCCAAGCGTGGCCGAGCAGAGCACGGCCTCCGAGACCACCCAATCGAGCGTCATTTTCCGGGCCTTTATTACTGAGCTTTCGTTTAGTTCGGATGCCACGTTCGGTCGGATCCAATTCCCGGCGACGATTGTCGAGTCTGCGACGATGTCCGAACTTGTTAATAGCAGGCAGATTTACGCCACGCAGATTAGTGAGTTGGCACTCGGTACGGAGCAGGCTGCAGCAGTTCAGCAATATAACAGTCAGATTAGTGAATCGACCCTCGGTGCCGACGTGCTCGGTGTATCGGGTACGTTTAATGTCATTATTACTGAGACGGTCGAGATTTCTGACCCGGTTTTTGCCACGCTCACAATTGGCGGTAACATTTTGGAAGCGGCGATACCGTCTGAGTTCTTCTCGCTAATCGGTACATTTAATCCGCAGGTGGCAGAAGGCGGTATGGCGAACGATGCGATGCGTAGCTTTACCGGGTTCTTTACCCAAGTAAATGAGTTTGTGACCGTGGTCGATACGGCTTCGGCGCGGTTTTTGTGGAACCCGGTGGATGACAGCCAAGGCTCGGTATGGCAACCTGTGAATGATTCGCAGGGCGGGGCATGGACCCCGGTCAACGATGCTCAGGGAGCCACTTGGATTGAAATAAACCCGAATGACGACAAGCGTTATTCCTAGAGGCGAACATGACTACTTACAGTACTAATCTTGGTATTGACCTGATCGGCACGGGCGAGCAGTCCGGTACGTGGGGCGTGACGACTAATACCAACCTTGGCTCGTACCTTGAGCAGGCCATCTCCAACTATGAGGTCTACGTCCTAACGGCGGGGACTAACAACACCATCTCGATTGTGAACGGCGCTCCGGCTGCATCAAGCGTGGCCCGTAACATGTATATCGAGTTCACCGGGGGTGGCGGTGCCGGGACTAATGTCGTCACACCGACGAATAAAAAGCTTTATTTTGTCTTTAATAACACCTCGTCCCCGGCGGGCAATATCGTCGTTAAGACTGCGGCTCAGGTGACCGGCATTACGGTTACTTCGGGTACCAAGACGATCTTGGCCTGCAACGGCACGGACATTGTGACGGCAATCAACCTTGTGGGTCCGACCGGGCCTACCGGTCCTACAGGGCCTACGGGTCCAACGGGTCCGATTGGTACGGCAGCGACGATTGCTGTAGGTACAACAACTACGAGTCCTGCGGGTGGCTTGGCTAACGTGGTCAACGTCGGTACGTCCTCGGCTGCGACCTTTAACTTCACGATTCCGACTGGCCCGACCGGGCCTATTGGTCCTACGGGTCCTGTGGGTCCGACTGGTCCGACCGGTCCTATTGGGCCTTCAGGTGGTCCTCCGGGTCCTGTGGGTCCTCCGGGTCCGACGGGTCCGACTGGCGTTGCGGGTCCTGTGGGTCCGATTGGGCCTGCTTCGACGGTGCCGGGTCCTCCGGGCCCTGCGGGTCCGACCGGTCCTCAAGGCTTAACGGGTGCAACGGGTCCGACAGGTCCGACCGGTCCTGCTTCATCAGTGCCGGGTCCTCCGGGGCCAACAGGTCCAACAGGCGGTCCGGGTCCTACCGGTCCTACCGGCCCTCCGGGCTCAAGCATTACAGGTCCTCCGGGTCCGACAGGCCCCACGGGTCTAACAGGCCCAACCGGCGCAACGGGTCCGACTGGTCCTCCGGGTGTGGGTATCGTGAACTCGGGTAATGCGGGTTATGTCGGATATTACGCTTCAACCGGAACGACAATTAGTTCAGGTCAGGGTGCCACGGTATACGCAGGTGACTTTGCCGCGAACTCGGACGGTCGCTTGAAAAACATCTCGGGCACGATTGAAGACCCGATGGTCAAGATCATGGCGCTGCGCGGTGTGCGGTACACGTGGAATGAGAGTGCTAAGCAACTTGGCCTTAACTCGACCCAACAGCAGATCGGCGTGGTCGCACAGGATATCGAGCAAGTGTTGCCTGAGTTGGTCAAGTACAAGGACGGCTATCGCCTTGTGAGCTACGACCGTTTGGTACCGCTCTTGCTTGAAGCCATCAAACACCTAAATGAGAAAGTTGAGCGCTTGGAGAAGTCGGAGAAACACTGATGACCACGCTTTCTAGTGTCATCTCGGAGTTTGGCGGCAGCGGGTCTATTCCGATCAATATGCGTGCCTATATGAAACTAGGTGCGTTTTTAGGTTGGAACGGTGGTGTTGCCGAACACTCCAACAATAGCGCGATTCCTTACACGGGCGGTGGCACGGTTTTCTTAAGCAACTTTGCAGCCCCTGCGGATCGGGATTTTGTTAGTGATAACTACGTTGCCGGAGCAGATTCGTACTACGATATTTTCTCGGGTAACTTTGAGTCATCAGTCGGGTACTACACCGGTAATGGCGCGGCGTCGTTTTTTATATTCCTAACCGTTCCAATTGGCACAGCCGGAAGCCGCACCACGGTAGGTAAATCCACATATGGCAGTAGTGGGCAGACTGCGACTATTGCTGGAGTCTTTGACGGAGACCAAAACGGGTTTGGCACTTTCAACGTACAGATGGTTGGTGATCAACGTCGTTCAGGTTGGGGCGGTACAGGCACGTCTGGCGGTACATCAGGTGCTGCACCTACGCAAGTCACAATAGGATCTACTACATATAACTTTGCCTCATCGTTTGTACCGGCAGGTACTTATAACGCGACGTATAACATTACGACATGGTCGTGGTCTGCCCCTTACGGTGGGTTTGTGTCCGGTAATTCGTTCACTTTTAGAATTAGCATATTCTGATGTATACGCACTATCTTGCTATCAACGCCTGCGAAGTGCTTCCTGATGAAGCCATAAAGGACAACGTGTACAAGCATGTTGTCTACATCTACATCACTAACGTCGTAGACGCAGAAGGCAAACCCGACAAGACTCGCGTTGCAGGACAACCGGGCGTTGTGTATCTCGATGATCCGGATCTGACCAAGTTCATTCCAAGCGGATCTGTAACTCGCGAGGTCATCAAGGCATGGGTTGAGGCTAAGCTCAACATCCCGGCTTTGCAGGCTAAGAACATCGCGGAGTTGAGTAAATAGTATGCGCGGCGAATGGTGTTACTTTAAGTCTTACTTCCCTGCCGATTATTGTGATCGGCTTGTGGAGACCGCGCTGCGCCGTGAGCCGGGTGAGGCTCAGATCGGTACGACCGGTGGGGTACAGGAAGACGATACTTTCCGGCGTTCAAGCATTTGGTTCGTCAACAAAGGCGATGCGGAACTAGATTATTTGTTTGATGAGTTGTGGAAACTTGCGATCCGGGCCAATCAAGATTGGTTTGACGTGCACATTAGCAAACTCGACTACTATCAAATTGCAGAATATGACGGCGAGAGAAAAGGTGAGTACAAGACGCACCACGACATTTTCTATATCAATGGCGATCCGTACTACCACCGGAAACTCTCGTGCGTCATTCAATTAACAGACCCTGCCAAGTACAAAGGCGGTGATCTGACGTTCGAGCATGTGAATGCGTATCCGAATGCCGAAGAGATGCGACAGCAAGGGACGGCAATCTTCTTCCCCTCGTTTGTGCGTCATGCGGCGCTGCCTGTAACAGAAGGCAAGCGGTACTCGATTGCGGCTTGGTTTGATGGGCCGAAATGGCGATGACGATTGAGGAGAGACAGAAATGATGACGCTAGTTTCGACTTTCTTATCGTTCTTGGCGGGTGGCTTGCCCAAGATTCTTGAGTTCTTTCAGGACCGACAGGACAAGAAGCACGAGCTTGCTATCCTTCAGATGCAGAAGGAGCGGGAACTTGAGCTTGCGGCTCGGGGCTTTGCGGCTCAGGCCAAGATCGAGGAAATCAAGACCGAACAGGTTCAGATGCAGACCCAAGCCGAAGAGCGCGTGGCCCTGTATCAGCACGACATGAAGATTGGCGAGGGGGCGTCCCGGTGGGTGACTAACTTGCGGGCTTCGGTACGTCCGGTTGTGACGTATATATTCGTGCTTGAACTTGTGATCCTGAATGTGACCGGACTCTTTTATGCGTGGAGTCAAGGCGCACCGTTTGCGATTGCGATGGAGAACGTGTTCTCGGATGACGAGATGCTAATCCTGTCGTCGATCATTGCGTTTTGGTTTGGTACGCAGGCGTTTGCTAGAAAATCGTGAAGACAAGCCCCGCCGCTCTAAAGATGATCAAGCACCATGAAGGTGTACGGACCAAGCCGTACCGGTGCCCTGCGCTTCTTTGGACGGTGGGTGTTGGTCATGTAATCGATCCATTACACATCAAGGTGCCCTTTGAAGAGCGGCGTAATTTACCGATACCCGATGGCTGGAACCGAGTCCTCACTATGGACGAAGTGGACGCTATTCTTGCTCAAGACCTTAACCGCTTTGAGCGTGGCGTGGCCCGCCTTTGCCCTGCTGCTCTTGGCAGTCAAGGAATCTTCGATAGTTTCGTTTCTTTCTCCTTCAACGTCGGTCTTGGAAACCTTCAGAGGTCTTCTCTTCGGATGAAGACGAATCGCGGTGAGTACCTTGCTGCGGCAGAAGAGTTTATGAAATGGACCAAGGCAGCGGGCCGAGTGTTGCCGGGTCTTGTGAAGCGCAGACAGGATGAACGTGCTCTCTATCTCTTGGGGGTTGCGTAATGCCACTTCAAAAACTTGAACTCCGACCGGGCATCAACCGTGAGTCAACGAACTACGCCAATGAAGGCGGTTACTTTGCCTGTGACAAGGTACGGTTCCGCTCGGGCTTTCCTGAGAAGATCGGCGGTTGGATCAATCAGTCCACGAACACCTTCAAAGGCGTGTGCCGCTCACTCTTTAATTGGGTCTCGTTTGCTAGCGAGAACCTGCTTGGTATCGGCACGAATCAGAAGTTCTACGTGGAACTCTTTGGTGTCTACCACGACATCACTCCGCTGCAGTACAGCGAAACGTTGCCTAACAATCCGTTCCTGACGACGAACGGTAGCTATCTAGTTACTGTAACTACAGCAACCCCGCACAGTTTGGCGGTCGGTACGTGGGTGACGTTCTCGGGCGTATCAGGCGGCGGCATCGTTAATAACATCGTGCTTAATGGGAATTTTGAGATCATCACGACCCCGTCGGCTACAACCTTCACAATCATCGGGGCTACGCTTGCTAACGCAACGACGGTAGGTGGTGGCGCTGCTGTACTTGCTGCATATGAGATTAATGCCGGTAACGCGACGTTCTCGCTCGGCCTTGGTTGGGGTGGTGGTCCGTGGGGCTTCGGTGGGTGGGGTATTGGCTCGACCATCTCTAGTCAGATTCGGCTGTGGTCGCAGGACAACAATAACGAGAACTTGCTGTTCAACCCGCGCTCGGGTCCGATCTACTATTGGGCTAAAGACACTTCGACTTGGGCTCGGGCTATTACGCTGAATGCGTACTCCAACACGGAGGTCAAGCACACAACGGCAGCGTCGTTCATTCTTGGTGCTACCACAATCACGGTCACTGACCCGACTAATATCACAAGTGGTTCGGTCGTTAGCGGCACGGGTATTCCTGCAGGGACCTTCGTCACTACGGCGTATGTGTTTGGTAGCACGTCGGTGCCGATTTCGGCGGCTACTACAGCAGGCTCGTCGGGTAACTACACATTCAGTTATGCCGGTCGGCATGTACCGAACAATACCTATCAGGTCTCGACCTCAAGCACGGGTAACTTCTGTATTGCGTTTGGGTCTAACCCGTACAACCCGACTAACTTTAGCGAGACGTTCGATCCGCTTCTTGTGCGTTGGTCTGATGCGGATAATCCGTTTGAATGGGTTCCGGCAACGACCAACCAAGCCGGTGAGAGCCGTCTGTCGTACGGGTCTTATGTCGTCAACGCGGTAGATACCCGGCAGGAAATTCTGATTTGGACGGATGCTGCACTCTTCTCGATGCAGTACCTCGGCCCGCCGTATGTGTGGGGCTTTAACTTGTTGATGGAGAACGTCTCCATCGCTTCGCCTAATGCGTCAATCACAATTAACAACGTGACGTACTGGATGGGCGTTGACAAGTTCTACCAATACTCAGGTCGCGTTGAGACGCTGCCTTGCAGCCTTCGTCAGTTCATCTTTACCAACATCAACACGGATCAGTTGGCACAGGTGTGCTGCGGGGCGAACGAGGGGTACAACGAGATTTGGTGGTTCTATCCGACTGCCAATAGCCTCGTGAATAACCGATACGTGGTCTATAACTACCTTGAACGTATTTGGTACTACGGCATTCTTGATCGTGGGTTTTGGCTTGACTCGCCGCTTCGTCAATATCCAATGGCGGCGTTCTCGGTGCAGAACTCCTACGTTGCGCCCAATACGATCCCAATCACTGCGATGACGGGCAACGGGGTCACGGCAACAGCGTCATTTTCGTTGCAGGTTGCAGCACCCACGGTAGGTGTGTTCTTCTCAATTAGCGGGGCAACCGCTGCCGGGTTCAACGGGAATTACCAAGTGTTGTCCTCAACGACAACAAGCGTGACGTTCTTGAACACGACGGCTGGCTCGGCTTCGGTGCTTGGCAATATCTCGCTCCCGCTTTCTAGCGCAGCGACGGTGATCCCGGTTATTAATGCCTCGTCCTACCCGGAGACGGGCGTCGTTATGATTGAGCTAGAGCAAGTCTTCTATACCGGCAAGACTTCAACGTCGTTCACTGGATGTATCCGTGGTTATAACGGGACCACTGCTGCAGGCCATACGAGCTATACACCGATTACGTATAACGTACCTAACCAAGTTATGAACCATGAGTTCGGTAACGATGATCGGTCTTTGACTACGGCACTGCCGATTGAAGCCTACGTTGAAACGTCGGACTTTGACATTCAAGACGGGCAAAGCTTTGGTTACGTGTGGCGTATGTTGCCTGACCTGACATTCAACAACTCGTCGAACAACAACCCGGCTGTGACCATGACGGTCAAGGCACGGCAGAACTCCGGTTCTAACTATGCTGCGGCAGACCAACCTACCGTGCAGCAGACTGCGACAATTCCGATTGAGCAGTACACAGGTCAGATTTATACCCGTGTGCGGGGTCGTCAGATGTCATTCCGGATTGACTCGACCGACTATGGTGTGGCGTGGCAGTTAGGTGCGATGCGTATCGACGTTAGACCGGATGGGCGTAGGTAATGTCTACCGGCATATCTAACCAAAAGATCCGTAACCTTGTAGCGCCTAACTTGCCGGTCGCGCCGGTTGAGTATCAGCAGCGTTATCAGGATCAGTTCTCAAACATACTGCGTCTCTTCTTCAACCTTATCTCGAACGCATTTAATGCCCCTAAACCGCATGGGTCATTTTATGACAACACGACGCAGACAAACCCGGTGTCTAATTCTGTCAACTTGATGAAGTTCAACAGTGTCTACGACTCGGGACAGACATTATTTAGCGTAAGCAAGGATACGAACCGGGTATACGTGGCCGAAACTGCCGTATATAACATTCAGTTCTCAGCGCAGTTAGATAAGACCGGTGGCGGTGCAACGCCTGTATTCATTTGGATACGGGTTAACGGGGTGAACGTAGCCCACTCTGCGACCAAGGTAGTCATCGACGGCCCGAACAACGAGATTGTCCCGGCTTGGAATTGGATGCTTAACCTAAGCGCCGGGGATTATTTCGAAATTGCGTGGCAGTCTGCAGATACTAACGTGGTGCTTTTGGCCCAACCTGTTTCGGGCAATATCCCCGAGATTCCGTCTGTTATCCTCACTATAACTTGGGTGTCGAATGTCTCAGTTTGAAGTGATACCATCCAAGCAACTTGACCCCACGGGGGAAGTATGAATCAGTTATATCCGCAGGGTAATGTAATCCCTAGGCCGAATGCTTCGTATCCCATGGCTGACATGCAGGGGGCTAGTGCCTATGCGGCACCGCTTAACTACAACAAGCCTAGAGAAGTGATTAGTGGGTACGATGCGCGGATTAACCCGATGACTGGACAGGAAATACCGCAAACTAATTTTGCCCGTGGGGGTAATGTGAAACCTGAAGCCGGAATTGCCTCTTTACTTGCCTCACGCGGTCGAGGCGGCGACAAAATGCTTGTACATATGGCTCCCGAAGAAGTTCGGGGCTTACAGGCGCTTGCATTAGCCCACGGTGGTAGCCTAACTATTAACCCGGACACAGGGCTTTATGAGGCTGGATTCTTAAAGAAACTGCTACCAACCATCATTGGTGCCATCCTGACCCCACTCTCTGGTGGCCTTATCAACCCGTTTACGGCGGGGCTTCTTGTCGGCGGCGTTGAGGGTATCCGTACTGGTGACCTTGGTAAAGGCTTGATGGCGGGTCTTGGCGCGTACGGCGGTGCTGGACTTAGCACGGCTTTGGCTGGTACAGGCGCTGCCGCAGGTACAGCGACTAGCGAGGCGGTTAAAGCAGCAGGCGCGGACGCCGCTGCTAAGGCTGCTCAAGAAGGTGCCACTCAGGCTGCTCAAGAAGCCGCTAAACAGGCGGCTATGAAAGAAGCGGCGCAAGCGCAAATTAAAAACCAGTTAAGGACTAAAGGCGCAGGCATTTTTGGTCCCGTGCCTAAAACCACGGCTACCTTCAGCAATATCGGTAAAGGTATTTCGGAAATTGCTGGTGGCGGTGTGGGGTTTGGTGGTATCGGCGGCATGAATACAGCCGGTGCTACATTCGGAAATCTTTCCATGCCTGCCAAGGCTGGCCTAACTACCACTGCTGCTAGTGCGCTTTCACCAGAAATGGAAATGCCAGAAGACGGTGCGGATAT
>Ga0194115_10007375_pt1 | contig 10927 bp, 9 predicted proteins | sample TA2MahsurfametaG_3_FD_148656 | JGI IMG/M metagenome (GOLD analysis project Ga0194115, IMG submission 148656) | Freshwater microbial communities from Lake Tanganyika, Tanzania - TA2015002 Mahale S4 surface | ecosystem: Environmental > Aquatic > Freshwater > Lake | place: Tanzania: Lake Tanganyika... | reverse complement strand
CCAGAAACCTACGCTAACGTCCATCTCCCTCTCTATGTAGGCCATTTTGTGTTTTTTCTAGTAAAGGTTTTTAGTGGCTAGAAGATTCTCTGCTCCAAGCAATGCGGTAATAGTAGTGGTAGTAGGTCCGTTCGTGGACTCAAATCCTTGTTCGGGGCATCAGTATAAGTAAAGCATGCGGCGCTATACCTGTAAGTATTGGGACAGAGATTTTCATCTATCGTTTCGTATTCCCAACCTACTCTAGTGTTATCTATCTACTAGAGGGCCATTATTGTCGTTTCTTTATCGAGTGAAGGCTTCATTAGTAAAGTTCCGGTTTCTCTACCATAAAAGACCCGTTGAGACAAATCATTTTCATTTCATTGCACGTTACACGGTATGTGTATGTATGATTGATTCGAGAGAACCTTTCCCCCCCGCACATCTCTTTTTATCGTTTCGTCGTAGGTGTCCTTTTAAAACAAAAGAGACTTCCAAAGAAATTACTTCCAGAGGAAGAAGATTCCTCTTCATCATCATCTTCTTCACCACCATCTGTTGGATCTTTCGTCGTCGTCGTCGTTGCGGAGGTAGTAGTAGTAGTAGTAGTCGTACTTTCATTCGAGGAGGCGACGTAGATATCAGGTCGGATCCATGGTACGAGTGCTAAGGTAATGGCAGGTTGATAATAGTCTGTCCGACTAATGATCCCATCCGTCAATAAACCGACGGAACCTAAATTTTGTTTGGAATTCGTTCGACCAAAGAGTTTATCATCTGCATCACCTAATTCCATATTCTGTTCGACAATTAATTTGGAAAGTTTCGATGGTAATAAAAAGGTGGATGTTTTTCCAAAACCACAAATAGGACGTAAGTCTGCTGCATAAAAGGTTGCATCTGACGATGCCAAGGCTTCCGCAAGTCGATGTGAACGTTTCCCAATAATTGCCATCCATGCCATACACCATAAGGTTGGTTTTCCCTGTACATCTAAAATTGTTTGTGACCATTCTAATCCACCTTCAATCCCAATAGCTAAATCTGGTCGACGATGTGGTATCTGTTCCTTCCGATACGCATCATACGCATTTTCGGCACGATTCTTCGCACCACGTTGAGTTTCTTCCTATTAATAAAAAAAGAACAAGGTCATCCCGTCATCCCCCATCCCATCCGTCAAAAAGGAAAAGAAGGACAACAACAAACCAAGTACGGTGTGAGAGAGACGGGGTCTTGGGTGGAGTCATTTTTCATATTCAGGGTTTACGTGTGGAAAAAACACACGCCGGCAATCTTCCTTTTTTTTCCTAACTTACATCACCAAAGGGTTGATTGGGTACATCTGATGGGACATTATAGGAATGAATTTGTAAATCAATTTTGGTATAATTTGATTTTTCTTGTTGTCGTCTTGGTATAGATTGTTGTAAAATTTGTTCCAATGCTTTTTTGACGGCATCAATCTTGACCGGATTCGTTGATCCTACCGCCACATTCAATACTAAGACATTCTTGTCGTTCTCCGTCGTTGTCGTCGTTGTTGCTGCACCGTTAGTTGATGGCTCTGTTGTTGTTGCTGCTGCTTCTGCTGATGGTGGTGACATGGTGATTGGAAGATATGGAAAGGGAGGGTATATCGTATGGGGACGATTGATTCTACTACCGTACGAGAATGTCTCTTTGGAAATGAGAAATTCGCAAGCATCGGAGGGAGGAAAATGACGACCGAGGATGGATGGCGGGAGGGTTTCGAACGGACTTGTTGGGTATGCGCCTACTTCGAGAGCCGAGAGTGGTGGGACAAGACGTGTCCCGCTGGCGCGCTGTCGTACGAAGGACAGTCGGGGGGGATCGACAGGAGTTCGACTCGGAGAAACCAGCAGACCCTTTACAAAAAGAGGTGGTTCGACCATGGCGGCGAGGGAGGACGGGGGTCGGTTTTTCAACGGGTGAAAATGATACGAGAAAAAACTGAGAGAGAAAAGGCAAGCGGCAGCGGCGGCGGCCAACGGGAATGTGTCTTCCCCGTCGCCCCCTCCTGTCGTCGTCGTGAAAGAAACCTATCAAGGTTTGCATGCAGTACCCTATTACTACACAGCAGGCACCCTGGTACGACAAGAAGGGGGATTTTCCCTTGGTAGTCCATACTTCACTGGCTCCGTTTTGAAAAGCTCCGGTGTATGTTGATATCCTACACAACCGGAAGCCTCTAGAGAGTGACTGTAAACATCAACAAACTATCGTCGTGGACACCAACAATAGCAACCACAATAAGGGGCCTTGTCACGATTTGGTACTTCCATCAGCATGTCGTCTTGGAGTATCCCGAAAAAATCCAAACCACCACAAACACCTTCCACCACCAACAACAATGAGTTGCCCAATTCAAGATCCACCATGGATGGAATGCCAGTAGTTGAGGGATGGACGATGGCGACGACTGCTGGTCCTATGGCAACGAATATGACGATTCCGAAAAAGAAAAAGAAGAATCCATCCTTCATCAACGAGTCGGGACGAGAATACCATCAACAACAACAACACCATCCTTCGATGAGTAGGAGTACTAGCAATAGTTCAGTTGGAGGCGCTAAGGCATGGTCAACATCCTCTTCCTCTTCTGGTCCTCCACAGAAGAAGAAGATCAAGTTGGATCCATCACTTATATCTTCGGCACCTGTCAAGGTGACAATATCTCTCCATGGTGTTCCGTTACATTTAGGTGGGATATCCTCTTCATCATCATCCTCCATGTCTCCACCACCACCACAACAACAAGCACTGTCACCATTACCACCACCATCATCGTCATCATCATCATCGCGAAGAACGGCTTCTACCTCTACATCAACTACCACGACAACTACAACGACGACGACAACGACGATTGTCCATACCAATCCTCGTCCTGAAAAACGTATCCGAAAGAATTATAAGGAATTAGAAGAAGATGATGAAATCTTTTTAATGAATTCATCCTCTGATGAAGATGATAATAACAATAACAAGAAGATGATGAAGAAGAGCGGTGGTGGCAATCTTATTACTCAAGATGACAATGTCATCATGAAGAAGAAAAAGAAGAAATTATCCAGATTGACCAAAATGGGAACCCAGGACAATACAACTACGGATACTGGTTCTACGCAATATAAACAATCCAAGCTCATTCCATTTACAGGAACGACGGCTGGTGCTTCTGCAAAGGAGACCACTAGAGATATGAACGGCAAGAAGGATTATGATATTGATGAGGACGACGACGATGATGACTTCCTCGTCGATGCATCGGCCAGCCAATCCATTCTACCCTCTACTACTACTTCGTTGTCTGCTGGTGGGATTCCCATGTCCACCTCCGATGCACCACCACCAGGAATCTTAAATACACTCTGGTATTCAAGAGAATGTTTCATGGATGTATGGGTAGTAGAAAAGATTATTGGTTGGAAATTGCGTCATCGAACAACATTGGAATGGATCCCAGAATCACTCTCACCTGTAGTAGCTGAGGAGCAAACACAATCTAAAGACATGGGATCATCACCACCACGACTACCACCGACTATTGAAACTGCTGATGCGATGAAATGGTCTCAAATGGCATTGACGAATCCTATCATATGGTTGGATTCGAATAAACGGATGGAAGTCTCTCGATTAGTACCCAAACGTTGTCCCATAGTCGCCGCCATGGCGACTGCTGCACAATCATCAAACGATGATAGTAGTCCTCGCTTTCGGATCAAGGAATCCAATACAGTCGCAACTGCAACGACTACTACGCGATCAGCATCGACGGCAGCAGCAGCGCCCAATGCAGCAACAACAGAAAATTCTATGTTGGAAGATGAAATTGATCCGGAAAGGGAAGAAGTCTATCTGGTCAAGTGGAGAGGTCGATCCCATATGCATGTATCGTGGGAACGACCAACGGATATAATGAAATTGGATCAATCGAAAAACACCGCTCGACATAAGATCCGTCGTTTCGTACAATCACAGGAATTGACGTATGGACTTGAATGGAAACAAGTCTTGGAAGATGAACGTGCAACACATGCGACGCTTCATGCCCATGGAGAAACAACAACAGGATCGACAGTGCCTCCAACTGCCACCACTACCACGAGTACTACTTCCACTCCATCTACTGTCGTTGATCACGGAGACTCGGCGACGGAAGAAGAATTCTTTCCACCCGCCAATATCGAGATTGAACGTATCTTGGCATGTGATGAATCAGAGATGGATATGACTCTCTTTTCAAAGCAACGTGGGTTGAATGTCAAACAGGAACAAGACCGGATGAAGGAAAAGGAACAGGGTAGGGTCCGGAGATGGAATTCTCAACAAGGTCTTGCCGATTTACTCCTTGAGCGACCATGGGATCCAGAAGATAATGTCCGATACGTCGTCAAGTGGAAAGGTCTACCCTTTTCAGATATTACTTGGGAATATTGGAGAGATATTAAGAAGGATGCAGTCGATGAGGCGGAGGATTTTTGGATCCGTCAAAGACCACCCACACCGGAACGAGTCGATGCATTAATCCGAAAGGAACATCCACATATACGAGAATTCCGAAAGCAACAGGAATCACCCATCTTTGGTTTATCCCAAAGGAAACGAGTTGTTGCCGATATGGGTCAGACGACGGATGATGATGATAGTCCAACGAATACAGGATTCAAATTGAGAAGTTATCAGTTAGAGGGTGTTAATTGGCTCTTATTCAATTGGTGGAATCGACGATCCTGCATCCTAGCAGATGAGGTCAGTTAAACGAACAAAGTTTGAACGATGATGTGTGATTGTAACTGGTGACTTGTTGATCTAACACTCGCATTTATTACCATAACCCATAACCCTCCTTTAGATGGGACTTGGGAAAACGATTCAAAGTACATGCTTTCTACAATTACTCCATGATATGCCAAGTACGGATGTGAGAGGACCATTTTTGATTGTGGCGCCCTTATCCCTCATTGGACAATGGAAATCTGAAACACAAAGTTGGGCTCCCGATCTGAACGTCGTTCTGTATCATGGATCTGCCGATGCTCGTGACTTTTTGGTCAAACATGATTTTTATTATATGGATCAATTCATCCCAAAGGCTACTGCAACAAAGTTAAAGAAACAGCACGTTACGAAATTCCATATCCTCATCACGACGTATGAAGTAGTCCTTAAGGATGTTTCGGTCTTTCAAAAAATCCGTTGGCGTGCTCTCATTGTTGATGAGGCCCATCGTTTGAAGAATTCCAAGTCACGTCTCTTTGAAGATCTGGGGTCGGTACCACGAGACTTTTGTTTACTCCTAACGGGGACGCCCTTAGCGAATGCGACGGAAGAACTTTGGGCCCTCCTACATTTCGCCGATAAGAAGGCATTTGCGGACAAGGATTCATTTTTAGAAAAGTTTGGAGAGATGACGGACGCTGATCAAGTCGGCGAACTTCACAAGATTCTCAAACCATATCTATTACGTCGTGTCAAGGAGGATGTAGAAAAATCATTACCACCTAAGGAGGAAACAATCCTCGAAGTTTCCTTAACACCCATCCAGAAGAAATATTACAAGGCGATTTATGAACGGAATACTCAATTCCTATACAAGGGATCGAAACCAAGTAACGCACCGAGTTTGATGAATGTGATGATGGAACTACGGAAATGTTGTAACCACCCCTACCTAGTCCGGGGTGCCGAAGAGCGGATTATCGCAGATGCGGCGACGCAGTGGGAGACGGAAAAGGAGGGCGAAGAGAATCCTCCTCCTATCGATTATGGCAAGCTTTTTGGTGATCAACTCATCAAATCATCTGGAAAGATGGTCCTCATCAATAAGGTAAGACAACTGGGGGTTGAATCTAATCGTCTTGGTCGCCGGACATTTTTTCTTACCGATCCTTCTTGCGCCTCTTATTCGATAGCTGCTGCCCAAACTCTTTTCCAATGGCCACAAGGTCCTTATCTTTAGCCAAATGGTTCGTGTCCTTGATCTTCTGGAAGAACTTCTAAAGTTAATGAAGTACAAGTACGAACGACTTGATGGAACGACGTCGTCATCCTCTCGGGCCGCTGCGGTGGATCGTTTCTGTCGAAAGTCATGTCAACGATTCGTTATGCTTTTGAGTACTAGAGCTGGAGGTCTTGGCTTGAATTTGACCGCCGCCGATGTCGTTATTATTTTTGACAGTGATTGGAATCCCCAGAACGATCTTCAAGCGTAAGTATTTCCTGTCTTGGGAATAGACCGTGACTTGTTCGACGGCTTGCTCACGCACCTGGATCTTGCGCAGTATGGCTCGTGCTCATCGAATCGGACAGACTCGAGCAGTCCGTGTCTATCGTCTCTTAACCGCCAAGACCTACGAGATGCATATGTTTCACAGTGCGAGTATGAAATTAGGATTAGAGCGTGCCGTACTCGCCCAGCAACGAGAACAAGGCGACGAAGGTGAAGCTGGGAAGTCCAAGTCCAAAAGTGAGAAGGAAGCGCACGCCAAAGAGATCGACTCCCTTCTGAAGAAAGGTGCATACGACGTCTTCAAGGAAGAGGACGATGAGGAAGCGCAGAAGTTCATGGAGACCGATATCGATCAACTGCTGGAGAGCAATACCCAAACTGTCACATACAATAGTACTGGCGGGGGAACCAGCAGTAGCGGTGGCCTTGGGAGCTTCAGTAAAGCCAGTTTCGTGACAGACACCGGCGATGGAGAGAAAGACGTCGATCTTGATGATCCAGATTTCTGGAGGAAAGCTGCGGGATTGGTTGCACCAGTGGAAACACCTGAAGACGTCGCTCAGATGCTTGATGATGGAGTCAAACGAAGTCGCAAACAGGTACAGCAATTCAATCCTTTTGAAGACTATTTCAAGAATGAGCAGGCTAAAGAGGACAAGAGGCTACAGAAGGTGAAGGAAGAGAAGGAAGAGAAAGACAGGTTACGACTGGAAAAGAAAATGAAGAAATTGTCGGATAAGGAGCGTCGAACACTCGAGAAACAAGAAACGCGCGAGCCTGTCGTGAGCGAAAGTACAGTCCCAGCCGCGACGAACGCCAAGGAAGAAGTGAAGTTCAAGCTGAAGAAGAAACCGATGATTCTCCCAACCAGCAAACATCTTCCGAAGGATAAGAGTCCTGCTTCGGATGTCGTGAAGGACAAGCCGATTGTGGAGACTAAACTGACTAGACCAAAGAAGAGTGGCGAACGGAAACGAGCCCAGCTTAGGGCTCAATTTGAAGACCCCGAAATTGAACGATTAAAGCAAGGGTGGGACGTCCCACACAGAAATCGCGCCGTTTCCGCCTGTCTTCGATTCGGGTTTGACAGATTCTGCAAGATTCGCGGCGAAGCGAACTTAACAAGTCTTCCGATCCAGGATATTGAGGTTTTCTTCAGGTCGTACTTTTTTCAGTTGAGTCTTCAGCTCGTTGTCCTCCTTCTCCAGATGATGAAGAGGGAGGGTTCGTCGCTGGATGAGACCACGATTAAGCATTTCCTTACTCTTTGCCTTGACTCCCCTGATACAAAGGAGTTAAACTGGCTGGGGGACTGTATATTCAATGGGATGAAAAGTTTTCATGACATTGAGGCTAATCGACGTTACTTTCGGGTTCCGATGATTTTGGCTGAGCAATCGTTTGTGACAGAACTTCGAAATGGAGCGGCCTTGAGGGCTTTGAGACGGATCTTCACTCTTGGTCGACTGATTCGAATAATTGAAGACTGTCTTGATGAAATTCTAACGGAGATCGGCTACGAACAGCTCGCCAAGAGAGGTTGTCCTACAAGTAATTTGGGGTCGTTAGATGTCGACTTGAAAATCCGAGTTGTCAGTACGGAAGAGTTATTGCTGATCATTGGATCCAAGTTCAAAAAAGTTGCGCCAAGCCCCCCAGCTGCGTGGTGGGACAGAAGCTGCGATATTGCGTTACTTATCGGCACTTTCGTTCACGGACTTGGCAATTACGATGCCATGGTGAATGATGATTCTTTACCCTTTGCCTCGAAGATCAAGCACTTTGCTAGGAGCGACGAAGCGTGCATTGGAGCCCAGAAACGTTTCTCAGCCGCGGCTAAGGTGTCAGGAGAAGTCTTCTATCAGGCTCTAGAAGCTGCGAAGGCTAAGGATCAACTCCAGATTCAAGCTGCCGTGGCGGCAGCCGCCGCTGCTTCGTCCGAGCGGGAGAAATCTGCCCTCGCCCTTCGGGAAGGCGGAGAAGCCGCGACTACTGTGGATGCTACTGTCCATGACACGCCAGCAGATAAACTCTACGACACAAAGGACGATGATTCGCACTTTATCACGTTACACAGGCTTAAGAAGTCTATTGTAAACACAGTCCGATCGGATATCCCCGAGTCCGATTCAGAACTCCTATCCAATCAACCCGCCTCATCCGATGCGAACGATGCAACGGAAGAGAAAACGTGGAGAAGAAAAGCAAGCACCCTTTATCCTTTGTGTATGCCGGATGGTCGGGTCCTCGATCATCGCTTGATTAGGACGCTCAGTGAAATTGAGCGTCACATGTATCCCGACGAGGACTCTCCTGAAATGGACGCCGATGCAGAAAGAAATACATCATTATGGCCATGCACAGAAGCAGTTTCGACTAATCGAGCCATGAAGCAAGTCTTTTCTTCCCGTGTATTTGGGCCCGTCGAGTGTGACAACACATTTGAAGGGTTGGGAATCGGTCTTCATGGCATCCAGTCAGGATCGACACATCGGACGCTCGATGACGGCAGCGACTTTGTCATCGGATCCGCTAATCATGATTTGTCTCAGATCGCATACGGTCCGGATGCTCCTCGTTTCTTGCGGGCAATTGGGGTTCCTATGAACATCACACGGTATGCAGTGGCGGCTCTAATGTATGCCGATGATGATTGCTTGGAAGCAATGCTGGCTTTGGAAAAGGACCGAAATGCCACACGATTACGGCTCAAACCGGAGACGTCCATGAGAACCGACCTTGAGAGGAAAAACGTACCACTGGAAGCTTCGAGCTCCAAGACAGTCATTGACTCGAATTTGGGCGACAGTTCGATACTGGTGAAGAAAGAAGACAGTTCGATCCTAGTGAAGAAAGAAGACAGTTCGATCCCGGTGAAGAAAGAAGGCGAGATAGAACAAATGTCAACAGATAGACAAACCCATTTAGTCCCCGAGGAAAACGTCTCATCTTTTTCCTCGGCGATGGACAGTCAAGCTCCTCTACAACAGAGGGTTGATTCTGATCACAAGTCAGTCTCCATCGGAATCCCAGAAAACCCGCCCAACATCAATTCGCAAGACATGGATGTCGACCCTCAGCAAGGGGATGGCCATGTACCCATTGATAGTGAAGACAAGGGTCCAATCGATAGAGGTGAACAAGCGCGCCAAGAACACTCGACAAAGGAAGAAGTGGACGCTGACAGAATGGAAATGGAAGGCACCGCCACTCCCGTTTCCTCTGACAAGGTCGGTGACGTAGCCCAGGAACCGGTGGAGCCGGTTTCTTCGAGCCATATAGTTTCTTCATCAGGACAAGCCACCCAGCAGCAGTCACCGATCGCTTCATCGAGTGAATCCAAGCATAGTGAACCTGTTCTGGAAAAAGCCTCTCAGGTGAAAGTCGAAGGGAAACCCGACCAAATACACTTGATGACAGAACCACTCAATTCTTCTGGTTCACATCTATCCGTACCCATGGTGTTCCTCGACAATCCCACTCTGAGAGCAGGTGTTTGCGGAACCTTGTTGTATTATGGTTGTCCACTGAAAGGTGGACAAGAAGAAGTGCAAATCTCTAATGATCTCGTGGACGAAGGAATGACTCGCAGTTTCCAATTCAACTCGGAACGATTCATGGAAATCGTCAAGGAGGTTTCACAAGGCTCTACGGTATTGCCTTCCTTTCATGAAATTGAGGAATATATATTCGGTTGGCTGCTTCCCCATTGTCTACGACTATGTTTGATGGGGAATGGGCCTACACTTGAAAACGCAAGGGGTAGTAGAGGAGAATACGAGACAGCGTTAGGAATCACCTTATATCCCGAACCAAAAGCGAATTTGCAGTGTCTTCTCCCAGATCCATGTCTTGCGTTAGAGGAACATTCTATGGAGGCTATTGCATCCGCATATGCTATTCTACGACGGCATCATTTGATGCGATGTGCGATGCAGCTGGCGACAGGGAAAGTAGTTCCTGTGGAGAAAATTCATGAAGTCTTACGTTCTTCCTTCATGGGCAAGTCGATGTCGGGTCTACCCATTTGGTGGTGTCCATGGATCCACGACGCGGCGTTATTAGCACACGCCGCCTCACGTGGCCTATTTGCTATCTTTCAAGATCGTTACGATGCTGTGGGGATAAGTTGCCCATCTTCGAACCCGTTGTCTCACGATGGTATTATGCAACATTTACAAACGCATTTTATTTCCTCCAATCCATCACTGACATCGAACGCTTCAGTGGAAGATATCCGCAACTGGATGGATCATCAAGCGAAACATTTCCCTAGTCCCCGAGTGTTGGAACGTCGATTAGCCTGTTTGTGTGCGAAGCTTACCGAACACTTTCTGGATGATACTAGTATCAAGGACGGTTGCCGGTATGATAATCTCCCCATGTTTGATCATGGGGCTTGGCCAAGGAACTAAACTAGCCTCTCTAGATTTTTGTGTCACCGTCATTCATCGATATTGCGTGCAACTTCTCTAGATTCTTCGGTTGTGTCAGTGGTGAAAACACGATTCCCGATGCCCTCTTTTTCTAGAGAGAAAGGAACATCGAAGAGTCATGGCGGGAATGACTTTTTCATCATCATGATCCCGCAAGAGTGAAATAAATTTCGCCAGCGGGCGTGCTTACAGTGGCAACGAATTGCAATCGATTCCGCGTCATTGATTCAACATTCACGCACGTTTCACA
>Ga0194115_10007371_pt1 | contig 10930 bp, 8 predicted proteins | sample TA2MahsurfametaG_3_FD_148656 | JGI IMG/M metagenome (GOLD analysis project Ga0194115, IMG submission 148656) | Freshwater microbial communities from Lake Tanganyika, Tanzania - TA2015002 Mahale S4 surface | ecosystem: Environmental > Aquatic > Freshwater > Lake | place: Tanzania: Lake Tanganyika... | reverse complement strand
CTGCGGGCGAAAACTTTTTGCAACATTTAACGTCATTGAACGTTCATACGTACATCTGTACCAATATGTCGGTAGAATTTTAGCGCGAAATCAAGTGGCGGGAAAAAAATTCGTGCATTGCCGGCTCATTTTGGGGTGCTTGGATGTCGGTTAAAGTATTTGTGGAAAACTATTGACTGTGGACCGGATTCGCGCGATGGCGTTCCTTCTATCGCGGGTTTACTGTTATCTACTGTGTGATGATCGGGTTCATGCGTGGCGCCAAGAGCGAGTTCGTGTATGGTATGTTGGACCGGGTTTGTTGCGTGCGAACCGAGATGCCATCGTTAACAGCGGGTCATCAGGGATCCCACACGCAACATTCATCCACACCCCCCCCCTAACCCCATCCGAATCGGCTATTAATTGCGGTCACTCTTGACTGTACCACAAAAGAGAGAGAGAGAATCATCTTCGGGAATTGCATTGTCGAATCCATTCATCGACCAAAAGGAAAATGGCAGAAGAAGAAGCTTATTTCGAACTAGTAAAGAATGGGGGTCTCAAAGTCAATCTTGCAGGGAGACATATCCGCGATGAGGGAGCCAAACAAATCGCCAAGGCGTTGACGGACCCTGCCACGAAGGTCCAAGAACTTGACCTTTCCAACAACGACATTCGATTTTCGGGCGCCCTGGTCATAGCCAAGGCTCTCGAGAGGAACCCAAGATTGCGTTCGCTGAATCTTAACCATAACAACATCGGGACGGAAGGTGTTGTGGCTATTGCCAAGGCTCTCGAAATGAACCCGTCACTGCAAACTCTGCATCTAAACTGCAACAACATTGGGAGTGAAGGTGCTGCGGCTATGGCCCACGCTCTTGGAACTAACGAGAGACTGCAAACACTGGATCTTTTCTGCAACAATATTGGGAGGGAAGGTGCCGCGGCGATTGCCACGGCTCTCAAGACGAACCAGTCACTGCAAACTTTGAATCTTTGCCACAACAACATTAGGAGGGAAGGTGCTGAGGCTATTGCCACGGCTCTCAAGACGAACCAGTCACTGCACACTCTGAATCTTTCCGGCAACGACATTGGGAGTGAAGGTGCTGCGGCGATTGCCAAGGCTCTCGAAACGAACCAGTCACTGCACACTCTGAATCTCTCCGGCAACAACATCGGGAGGGAAGGAGCTGCGGCGATTGCCAAGGCTCTCAAAACGAACCAGTCACTGCAATTTTTGTATCTTTACCACAACAACATTGGGAGTGAAGGTGCTGTGGCGATCGCCAAGGCTCTCGTAACGAACCAGTCACTGCAAACTCTGAATCTTGCCGGTAACAACATTTGGCGTGAAGGTGTCACGGCGATTGGCAAGGCTCTCGAAATGAACCAGAGATTGGAAAGGCTGTATCTTGGGGGCAACAACATTGGGTCTGAAGGTGCCGTGGCGATTGCCCAGGCTCTCAAAACGAACCAGAGATTACAAAGGCTGTATCTTGATGGCAACAACATTGGGAGTGCAGGTGCCGCGGCTATTGCCAAGGCTCTCGAACTGAACCAGAAATTGCAAACACTGGACCTTCGAAACAACAACATTGGGAGTGAAGGTACTGCGGCGATTGCCACGGCTCTACAAACGAACAGGGCGTGAGACACTAGAAAGGTTGAGACAAACGGAGCCATAGTTGCTACGTCGACATGTGCAGTAGGCAACATTACGAACATGAGTAGTATAGTGAACGAACCCGTATCCAGATAGTGTCCCCTTACAAATCCTATCGTACTTTTTCCTGTCCAGCCACCCGTACTAGGAAAGCTCAATCGTGGAACGAGATTTTCTTTCACAGCCGTACAGGACCCGATTGGGATCCGACTGCTGGGCGTTTTTCTTCTTCTTCTCCCCGCTAGCAATCAATCAATGTATCAAACTATCTTCTTCAATCAACGTATCCAACTATCTTCTTCGTCCGGTTCCTCATGTACAGGATATCTCTGATAGGGCTTCAAGAAACGTTACACCATATTTCATGAGCATGTCCTCCTCCTTGTCAACAAGATGCCAGGAATACTACGGCTTTGCTCTGCTAGGCGACCCCTGTTTGATGACGGTATTTGGTGGCCGTCTATCTACAATGCAGATTCCGGTTCTTGGTTCGCCCGATCATTTGTCCCCCCGCATTCGGGCTGCAGTGGTTTTGTGATCGATACCAGTTAACTCGTATGCACCTGTGCAGCGGACAAAGGTCTCGAAGGAGCCATGGTGGTAAATATCGTGCTCACCGTTTTGTATGAAAATTGGTGGCCTCATGATGCTGAATGCGTCTTTTGTCGTCAGGACACCAGCCGCTACACATTTTGGTGCCTCTTGTGGTCGTAATGTCGGGTGATTCGTAGGAATGGACAACCATTATCCAAGTTAGCCCTATCCGACTTTACTTGCCTCACAGTCTACAGGACAACAAGTGACACTCCCAAAAACCACCGATAGCATAACTGCAGTTCACGGCTTATACCTCATCCTGATAGCGTATCTTGATGCAATAAATATCCCAACGTTGTGACCTATTTTCTTTTCGATGGAGTCTGATAAAGTAGTGTGTCTGTTCCCTCAACAAAAATGCGATACCTGAAGCCAGATTCATGACGTGGGATTCGCCACAAGCTACACACTCCTATCCATGGGGGTACCGACGTCGATTGAGGATTGCACTGACGACACAAGAATACCCCAAAGATAAGTGTTCGAGTGACGCCACAAAGTAGAAAACCAACCGTTTGGGTCCTCACAGATCACATCCGAACCAAGAGTATTCAACGATCCTGAACATAGCCATGTAGCCAGGTAGCTGGGGGTGACACCAAAGACTGCTCTGCTAGGCGAACCCCCCGTTGGATGACCGGCAGTCCTTGGTTGGTGGTGCATCCATCTACAACAATACAGATTCCGGCTGTTCTCTTAGCTCGTCGCCCAAAATTCATCCTTCCCCCCCTCCCCCCCCCTACCGTATTCTTACATCAGAGTCTTTATGTTCAATACCAGGTCATGATTCCATCACTCTATTTTCTTTCTTTCTTTTGACAAGTCTCAAAGTAGGACAACATACTACTACATGACAATGCTCTGATCGTCGTCTCCTTGTGTTCTTTCTTTGTTGAGTCATCAACCCCAGTCCAATGCTCGAGAGGCAAAGAAGAAGAAGAAGAAGAAGAAACCCCGACGACCCCAATCATGAGGGATGAGAGATACTCGATGTCATCGTTTGTACTATGTATGGTACTGTCCGTTTTGGTAAAACGTTGGGTCGTCGTTTTCCCAACTCAACATCTTTCGTTTGGAATACGGTACAACAACAGCGGCCACACCACAAAGAAGACGAAATGTTAATTCCTTTCAGTCTTCACTCACAGTCAATCCCTGTTCGGTTCTTGTGGGATCGGAAAGGCATACCTCTAGAATCTGGCATTTGAAAAAGAAGTTGTGAGGGGCCCCATGCTTGTTGTATCGAAAATTTTAGTCTGCCTATTGTAGGCATATTTTGCGTCAAGCAATGCCATCGTGAATCATTCTTGCCAAAAAGAATTACCTACCTGGGTTGTCTTATTCTGGCTTGGGGTATTCTTCTCGAACTCTTTCCGAACTCTTTCTTTTACTGTTACTATTTTTTTTGTTTTTTTCGCGCGCTCGTCGAAACATATACATACGTACGGTGACGTTCATGAAGTGCCGTTATTACGGGACGGTGTGGTCGTCTCAGTCATACGGCGAAGGCGATTTGGGATTTCGCAGATGGCAAACAACTGGAGAAAAGCAAGTCTGGGGGTAGCAATTGGTCAACTATTGTGCTTGCAGTTATTTCGAATACCGTACCAAGACTTCCACCATCTAAACGACGGAGAGAATTGGCCTTGTACAAAAATGGAGTCTTCACAGTCCAGTACAGATATCCTTTTCCCTTTGATTGCGACTGTCGCCGCGGCATCAGTAGCGTCACTGGCGATCTTCCAAACCGATCGTGTCTCACAATGGACTTTGACTCCGACACGTCTTTTGGCAAAACGTCGACAGGAATATGATTATCGTTGGAAGACAGCGGTTGAAAAGGCACATTTACAACTTGATTATTATTTGGCAGGTGGGAGTGATAAATTCAATACCGATCCAGAAATCAATCTTAAGAAATGTACCTACCTGGACAATCCAGAGGAAGAAGATTCGTTGGTGAAACGAATCGTCGACGAAACGTCTCAAACTCGATTCACTATCTTGAAGATCGATCGGGATCCTAGCGATCCACATGGCGAATTTTATGTGTTTTTGATGGGAGAAGAGGAGGGATATGAGACAGCATTCTTTCAGGCACAACTAATCTCCTTTTGCTCAAAGTTACGATTGGCATTTGAGAAGCAATCCACGTCGACAGTCTTTTGTTTCGTAGCAGATGCATCCTCCGGAAAGGCAAGTCATCTTTTGGAAACATTAATGAAGGAAGCCAAGATGGGTGTGACAGTTATCAGTGAACCACTTTGGATGACGACTGTGGCGAGACTAGGTGGAGCGAAGATCTATTCGACGAAGGAGTTAGAGACGATATTATTTTCCTTATGTCGTTTAGAGGCATGGAAGATCCGGGAACAGGTGGAAGTCTCTCATACAGTCGTGATGACACTCCCAGGACAAAGTACAGTGGCGGCGCTACTTCCATTGGTCCAGTCCGTATTTCCGAAAGATCGCCATGTGTTCGCGTACGACAGTTGCATGACGTCCGTCGCAAGGGGGATGGAAGCCTCATCATCCTTGCATCGAGGAACTCTTCAGACAGAGCTCAAGACGATATGTTCTCGATTATCACAAAATCCGATTCGATATACTGTTCCGTTACCTACGACATTACCACTGACGAAGTCAATAGGTGGATTAACAGAGGCCTTGGCACATGTTCCCATTGCACAAGCTGGAGTATTGGAAAGTTGGATGAGTAGTGTCGATGCATATCTGCGACTGAAAGATGAAGAGGAATTGAATGGATATGCACCCTATGTCTTGAAGCTCTCGCATCTGACGAATCCAGTAGACTCTGCAGATTCGCTATCGATTTTGTCAAGTCTACTTCGATTCATCACAGGTAAGTTCCTTCAATGTATTCAATCAATGTGATGTCCCATCCGATGTGTTGAATCGTGATCTTACATCTTTGGATTTTCTTTGTTTTGTTTTCGTCAGGGACACAATCCCAAGTGGTACCCGAGGGAATTATGGATGCCACCCAAGAATTCCTCAAGGATTTCAATCGTGGTAATAATGAGTCTGGGGGACTATCATCATCGTCTTCTCCTCCTCCAAGAATATCGGAAGTGGAACGGAAGGCAATTCAGAATTGTATCTTTCAACACAAACCGATCGTCACCTGGAATGAAGGGTTAGATTTGAAAGATTCGTTACCACAGTAACGATATAGGGGAGGACTCTAGAAGTACAAGTCCATCACATGTACACAAAACAAAACTAGGTAGCCGAGGCCATCAGTCGAAGCTAATTCTAAAGTCACAGTCCATTTTGGCATAAGTATCACGCTATAGATGGTAAGCAGGGTCATGAAAGTCGTAGTCCCACCGTCGGTGATGCGAGAACTAAGAGTGAGCGTACCTTCTAAATTTAGAACGAATGTCGATGCTTGTGTTGCACCAAATGCAACATGATAATCTTACTTCTGAGATGAGATCTCTGTTGTCTTGTGGGAATGTGACTAATCATCGTGGATAGAAAATTAGGGAACGGCCATCCTGGACACGAGTCTTGATTACTCTTTTACTGGTAGGTTGGATTGACAACTTGGACTGTAATGTGCTGTCCCATAACCCAACGATGACATGGCAACAAAGCGTATCCTCGCAGCACCTTGCTCGATGTCATCGCTGTTCCTTCTCTTGCAAAAGAGCAATAGAGTGTCAACACTTCACGCAAAACGAAAGAATCCACTCGATATCGTTGTTTTCAATCACACAGTTTTATACAGTAGACCGTATATTCGATTCAAATGGAAATACTTTCAAGTTTGTGTCGGCCCCCCCTCCTCCCTGAAATGAACATTACTTGATGTCTTCGCAACTCCATCCAACGATTTCCGATGTTACAATTGCCGGGATAGTGAGGGAACAACATTCGTTGATAATTTCATCAATCCTAGGAATACTATCGGCGGTGGCAGTAATTTGGTGTATACAATATCAATATAGGGCAAAGGATATACGTCGACACTTGTGGCGCGGGATAGTAAAACGACGAGACGATGTGTTCTCCTCTTCCTCCTCGCCCAACAACGGTAGAATCATGGTCACCTTATTGATTGATGGTTGTAACGGACCCATGCGTCTTGATCGAAATTATTTATTACAGAATCATCCAACAGGTGAAGAAACGAATCATGCCATATCCTTCCTACGAGTAGTGGGCGATGAGAATCGAGGAGAACGACTATGGTTGATCAAGGCATTGAATCAGTTCCTGGTACATCATAATTGGAGATCTGAAATCTACTTTGATGGTGTAGGAGTAGATGGTGTGACTGGAAGTGCAAGAATACATAAGGATGATGGTGGTAAGGATGATGATGACGATGATGTTGGTAGTAGGACTGCAGATGGTGGTGATTGGGATCGTTTTGCCAATGAGTTACAAGGTCGTAGTTGGACCTTATCTCCACGAGTTACCCTACAGGTAACAAATCGATATGATGAAGCAGACAATGTCCTAGTCGATCGTGTCGAAGAAGAGCAAGAAAGGTATAATCTCCAGGGACCAACATCAACAACAAAGACTCGCCAGAGAATCTTAATGAAAGAAGCCTGGAATGTCTTCGAGAAATCCTTCGTTTCATCCCCTTCCTCCGAGCGAAGCAATACAACGAAGAACAACAATAAGAAGAACATCAACAGGAAAGCTGATGATGATTCCATTCCTGTAACATCTTGTTGGACCTTTGTTCGCAATGAGAGTGGATGTGGAAAGTCTCGGACACTTATCAAACGGTATGGATTGATGCGACCACACTCTGTCTTTTGTATATTCGTGGGTATTTCAAAGAGAGAAGATGTCCATCGTGAGATTCAGACAATGAAGACGATACGACATCTCCTATCGGATGACGTTCATTACACATCCCTCGCTAGTACTATGACCACCAACACTACTCCCACCACCGCCGACGACGAGAACAACAAGGACGAGGACATGCATGGCAACGACGACGATATTGTACCACCAATAGTCACCATTGTGGTCTCAGACGATATCTTTCTCCGTCAACGTGTCGTATCTGCTGGAGGCGTGGTCATGACGTTTGAACAACTTTGGGAGTTATTGGTTCCATTTAGTACCTGACCCGTCTTTCAACCGGTAAATTGCAATTCATCGTTTGGGTCAACCCCCTCCACGTCCCTTCTTTGTCTCCACTAGGAAGGTAGGAAGGGAACACTTTCAGGCCGCACTGGAGTGAAGGGCCAGCTTTCAGTTACCTGTCTGCTGTTTTTTTTTCGGGGGGGGGGGATCGACAAACACCTCCGTTGTCCCCGGCTAGTCCTCCATCGGATGATGGAAGTACACCACTACCACATGATGGTGAAGACGTACCAAGTGTCGGTACCATCATTGTTGTTGTTGTTGTTGTTGTCGTTTTTCGAAACGATGTATGAACACTCCACGGAAGGCAGAAACCTAGGAACGTTGCATATTCTCCGCTTGTGACAATGCTATGGTGGACTCGCTGATTCTTGTCCCTGAGCAGACTCCTTGTTGTCCACCCCTCACTGGAAAAATCGTACGAGTAGACAACGATGTAGATAGAAGGAATAGAACGAATGGGGAAGAAAGCCCAATGCTTGGTTCTTGTTTGTAGAAGAAGAATGTCTGTGAAGAGAGATGCTACTAATGATAAATGATAGCCTCGCGTGTATGTGTACCTAATGTACGTACCTAAGGATAAGGAGACGAACAAACAGGCTCTTTTTTCGTCACTGTCAGTAGGCTTTTCGACTGCTTTGGGCCTTGCAATTGTACTGTATAAATATGGGCGAAGGAATGACTTGGACTTCACAAGGCCTTTCGATTTCGTTGGTTTTTTGGGGGCTCTGCTGGTTTGATCCATGGACTTTGGTTACGCTCTTCCTTCCTTCTTACATAGAAATCTCCGTTCCCCATTTTACATTTTCGTTTGTTGCTTCGTTTGTTGCTTCGTACCATCTAATGAATCAGAAGAATCAAGCATTATTCGTCAAGTCAGTAGCGGGGTAGCTACAACTCCACGGATCATCATGTTCCCTATGGATACGCTTTGATAGTAGTAGGACCGACATGGTTTTTTGCCAGACATTCAAACCAGAGCGAAGTCGGAACCCAGTGGGCTCCACTCTCTTTACTCCTTTCAAGGAACATGAAACAATCGAATCGTTTGTTTTTTGCCATCCGTGGTCTGCCAACAACAAGAATCCAACGTCTACCACCACCATTCTCCTCCTTCTCCGACCAGTCCTTGTTCTGGAGGTTGGAACTCGAACCCTCGATTGAAGGCACGAAAAAGGAAAAAGCAATCATGCAATTACCTTATTTGTTATCTCCCCAACAGATGATGGGATATCTTTTCACGACGCACACTTGGGGGGTGAATATCAGGAATCACACAAAGAAGAAGAAGCAAAGAGCAGATTTACGACTTCCGGTCGTGGTGGTGATGGGTATCGGAGGATTTGCTGCCAAAGATTCTGCTATACTTTTATTCCTATACCTTCTTCACTTGATGGGAAGTTTTGTTTTGTTCGATCCGATCTTGGATCATGGAACAGTACTCTCTTTTTGGGTTCTTCTCCTGCATATCGCACTCCTGGTGTTGGATGTCGTTCTTGTTGTTGTTGACTGCGGCAGTGGCAGTGTGATGGAGCTTCACCGGCCTATGGATATATGTACCTAGTTACGAGTCGTAGGGATAGTTCGCCCGCCTGACCATCCACCATTCCTGCCCAACACGTGCAAATGTCAGAAAGTGTGTACCTTCACCCCACTACAAAGGCTACGGTCGTATTCTCGTGAATTTTCTTCTCTCTTTTCAACTACACGTGCCGTCGAAAGGGTTACCACTCTATCGACGCAAATTTCCAGCACGCTTCTTCCCGAAGAATGCATTGATTATTGACAGTGAGACACATACAATTTACACACAGCTTTCACGATATGCAATCGTCTTCGACTACTACCGACCTTCTCTTCCCCCTTATCGCGACTGCAGCCGCTGCATCGGTGGCTTCACTTGCGATATTCCAAACAGATCGGGTCTCTCAATGGACCCTATCTCCCGAACGCCTTATGGCGAAGCGTCGACAGGAATATGAGTATCGTTGGAAGACGGCAATCGAAAGGACACACTTGCAACTCGACCATTGTTTGGCTGGTGGAAGTGACAAAATCAATGCAGATCCAGAAATTAATCTCAAGAAGTGTACTTATCTAAGTAGCCAAGAGGAAGAAGATTCGTTGGTGAAAAGAATCGTCGCCAAGAAAACACTTGCTCGATTCACCATCTTGAAGATAGATCGGGATCCTAGTGATCCTATCGGCGATTTTTATGTGTTCTTGATGGGACAAGAGAAGGGATATGAGTCCGAGTTCTTTCAAGCACCTTTAATCTCCTTTTGCTCAAACTTGAAGGTGGCGTTTGAGAATCAGTTGACATCGACAGTCTTTTGTTTCGTGGCGGATGCATCCTCCGACAGGGCGAGTGGACTACTAGAAGGATTAATGAAGGAAGCCAAGACAGGTGTGGCAGTCATCAGTGAACCACTTTGGATGACGAACTTGGCAAGATTGGCAGAAGGGAAAGTATATACCACCAGCAAGTTGGAGACTGTATTGTTTTCATTGTGTCGTTTAGAGGCATGGGCAGTCCGGGAACAAGTAGAAGTCTCTCATACAGTATTGATAACACTCCCAGGACAAAGCACGGTAGCGACGCTTCTTCCTTTGGTACAGTCAGTATTTCCCGAAGATCGTCATCTTTTTGCGTACGATGGTTGTGTTGCGTCCGTCGCTCGAGGAGTAAACGACGTATCGACGTTTCGTCGAGGGACTGTCCACACGGAGCTCAAGACGATATGTTCTCAATTATGTCAAAATCCAACTCGACACACTGTTCCATTGCCCTCCACATCACCTCTGACGAAGTCAATAGGTGGTCTAGCAGAGGCTTTAGCGGAAGTTCCCATTTCACAAGCTGGAGTTGTGGAAAGTTGGATGAGTAGTGTCGATGCTTTTTTAAGACTGAAAGATGAGGAGAAAGTGAATGGTTATGTACCTTATGTATTGAAGCTCTCACAGTTGACGAATCCAGTCGGCTCATTTGCTCCTTCGACGGATTCCTTTTGGATTTTGTCTAGTCTACTTCAATTTATCACAGGTCACTTCCTCTATGCTTTGTTTTTCTTTCGTTTTTTCCCCCTTCATGATCTCACACATGTTTCATTTTCTGCATATATATAGGGACGCGATCTCGACCAGTACCTGAGGGTATTATGGATGCTGCCCGAGAATTCTTGAAGGATTTCAATCATGTCGAGTCTGCTCCTCGGATGTCAGAGGCAGAACGGAAGGCGATTGAGAATTGTGTCTTCCGACACAAATCGATCCTTATTGAGAATAAGACACTGAAAGATACGGTCCTACCGAAACAGCAATGGACATTGAAACAGTCCAGTCGAGCCGGTGGTTGTTCATGTTGTGGACCTGAGGATAATGAAGATGATGATGATGATTTGAAGGCTACCCGAAATCATACTGTTGATTCACCTATGGATAATGGCATGAAGGTGATGACACAAAATGACGTTACCGTACTGCATGAAGTCAAGACGACGATTCGAATTGTTCCGGTGCAGAAACGGGCGTATGTGGACGGAAAGATGG
>Ga0194115_10007368_pt1 | contig 10932 bp, 7 predicted proteins | sample TA2MahsurfametaG_3_FD_148656 | JGI IMG/M metagenome (GOLD analysis project Ga0194115, IMG submission 148656) | Freshwater microbial communities from Lake Tanganyika, Tanzania - TA2015002 Mahale S4 surface | ecosystem: Environmental > Aquatic > Freshwater > Lake | place: Tanzania: Lake Tanganyika... | reverse complement strand
CACAGGTTCGAGTCCTGTTCCCGCTACTCGGAACCCCTTCTACGTAACGTATTAGGGGTTTTTTCATTTTGGGGGACACTTTGGGGGACACTTTTTCAAAAAAAATCCTCAATGTTTTTAGTTCCCACCCTGTTTTAACTTACAATAATCCGATTGTCTCTAACAGGGCCTTAGCCTTTCTGAGGCTAACCCTTGACCAGAGCAGAGTCGATACGATCAGTGAATGATACTAGGCTGCGAAGTCGATCCAGTAGAAAAAAGCCAAAAAATCCGACCGACATCAGGCAAAGAGGCCTCCCCCTATCCATTTTAAATTCACTTTCTGTCAGCTATAGCCTTCTGTATTTTGGGGGTATAACCCCAACTATCCTAGTCTCTAAAAAAATAACACCCCCCTAAAACCAAGAGATTTTTTTGACTTTTTGCTTTCAACTTAAGGAATTTTTTCTTGACCATAGAAGGTAGCATTCATCAGCAACCAGTTTTATAAAGGCCTTCTACACTAAATATGCAATCAAAATGATCCTAAAAATCTTAAATACAAAAGAAGACTACGAAGCAGCTTTGATTCGACTTGAGGCAATTTTCGATAGCAAAAAAGGTGCTGACACTGCGGACGAACTGGAGTTACTCTCCTTGCTCATAGAAAATTATGAAAACCAGCAGCATCCAATTGATTTACCTGACCCTATTGAAGCAATCAAATTTCGAATGGATCAATTGGGCTTCAAACAAAAAGATCTGGCAAAGGCCTTAGGACAAAAAAGTAGAGTTAGTGAGGTGCTCAATAAAAAGAGAAAACTGTCCATAGAAATGATTCGCAAACTTCATGAAACGCTTGGAATTCCTTCTGAGGTCCTGATTCGGGACTATTAGAATAAATTTTGCGAAAGCGATTAAAACATTTTCTATTGAATATTCAGTTTGAAACAAAGTTTAACCAATTGATTCCTGCTTTTTGAATAGTAAGCCTCCGACAAAAAAAGCTGCCCCCTTCCGGAGGCAGCTATCAACAGCTTGACTCACTAATTTTTTAGTCAAACAAGTCAAACTTCAATCCGAAGTTGAATCGGGCATTGTAGTATTCCGATTGCATGGTACGTGACTGAATGCCTTGGTAGTAACGCAAAGGCTGGTTGGTCAAGTTGTTTGCCTCCATAAAGAATCTCCACTTCGGTGTAAAGGCATAAGAAGCATTGACATCTAGGAAGGTTTGGGTATCGTAGTAGCGATCTTCAAAATTCTCTCCACCGATCTCATCCAAATAGTCGGATGCATAGTTTAAGGATACACGTACGACCAATTTCTTGTTCTCAAAAGAAAGGGAAGCGTTAAACATGTTTTCCGCAGTACCTGGTAGCTGCAAATCATCCTCTTCTCTGCCTTCAATACCTGTGGTAGAAGACTTGGTGAAGGTATGGTTCAAGTAGATACCAAAGTACTTTCCTAACTGTCTTTGAATGGAAGTTTCAAATCCGTACACGGCAGCAGTACCGCCATTTTCTGGTCTGGAGTATTCCAAATTAGAACCAAACTGAGGGTCAGAATAACCTTGAGTAGTAATGGTGTAAACGAAGTTGTCCAAGTCCTTGTAGAAGCCCCCAAAAGAAAGTAGACCTACGTTATCGTAGTAACGCTCTGCCATCAAATCGAAGTTCATGGCTGTAGTTGCCTTCAAATTTGGATTACCACGCTCCAACACTGCATCTTCTGCACTGAATAAGGCAAAAGGAACTAAATCAAAATAGTTTGGTCTAGCGATGGTATTGGTCCAGGCAAATCGAATCACAGAATTGGCATTGGCATCATACTTCAAGTGCAAGCCTGGCATAAAATTAGAATAGCGCTGGTCTCCATTAGCGGAAGATACTTCCTCGTTATCCACATCGTACAGATTACCGGTATAGTCAATGGAGGTAGACTCCAATCTCAAGCCTGCAATGGCAGAGAATTTTTCAGAAAGTTGATGATCCGCCATTACATAAGCACCAACAATAGATTCTTTGGCAAGGTAATTTCCAGGAACATAATCTTCCAAGACATCAGTCTCTTCAAATTGTGCTGCATTAGTAAGGTTCAAACCTCCCAAAAATTCAGGAGTCACAAAATTACCGGCTGCATACTGAGCTCCAGCAAGGTAATTTGGATCAGAGTAGTTCCGGTTTTGTACAGCCCCAAGGGTTGCTCCAAAAGCATTCTTATCTAATGGCGCATATTGAAACCTATTGTTGTCTCTCTCTTTATCTTTTCCTCTGTAGCGAAGACCGAATTGCAACAGGCCATTTTCAGAATAGGGGAGTTTGAAATCCATTTTGGCATTCAAATCCTGATCAAAAGTATAGCCATACTGTTCGGAAATCGCATTCAATCCCAAGCCCTGAGCATCAGTCAATTTACTTAGGATTGCCAAAGGCTTTTCTGGATTGGAAACATCCACTTTCACATCACGGTTGGAGGATCGATAGGAAATGTAACGCTCATTGGGTCTTTCCTCAGAAGCTTTCGCATAAGTCACGCTCCAATCCATCTTCAATTTATTGAAGAGGTGGCTACCTCCAAAAGTGGTGTTGTAGACTCGCTGGTCTTCTAATCGTCCTGCTTTCACGCGGTCGTTGTCAATACCACCTTTAGTTTGAACTTCTACACGCCCTTTTAGTGCGTATACTCCTGGGGAAGTTTGGGTAAACTTTCCTGAATTGAAAGGGCTAGTTAAGCTACTTACACGCATTCTAAAACGGTTTTCCCAATCGTCTCGATGATTGTACATCCCAGAAAGGAATAAGGTATGGTTAGCATTGATTTCGTAATCCAAAGCCAAGCTAGCTGATCGTCTTACACGCTGCACGCGGTATTCCCGAATGTCAAATTCTTCCAACACAACTCCATTAGTTGATTCATACCACACCGCTTCCACGTTATCGGAACCGAAGTTATGGTTGTTGTACGAACCAGAAAAAATCACCCCTAACTTGTCGTTGGCCAGTCTATTTCCAATTACCAAACCGCCAGTCCAAATAGGTTTATTGGATAATAAGTTAACCCCGGAAGCAGCTGTTCCTGATACACGCAGTGCGTTAGGAGCTTGACGGGTAACCAAGTTGACAGAGCCACCGATGGCATCTGCATCCATATTCGGAAGTACAGCCTTGTTTACTTCGATGGTTTGGATCATGTCCGAAGGAATCAAGTCCATTTGCACGTTTCTGTTATCCCCTTCAGCAGAAGGTAGACGCTCCCCGTTTAGGGTCACCGAATTGAGCTGTGGAGCAATGCCTCGGATGATGATATTTCGTGCTTCACCCTGGTCATTTTGCATGGTGATGCCTGGAATTCTTTTCAATGCATCGCCAATATTTGCATCTGGAAATCGACCGATTTGATCCGAAGAAACTACATTGGTGATGTTTGAATTGTTCTTTTGCTGGCTCAAAGCTTTGGCTTGTCCTTTCAATCGATCACCAAAAACAACAACTTCTTGGCTTTCCAATGCTGTCTCATTCATTTTGAACGTGAGCAAAGTGGTTTGGCCATCTTGAACCTCCACCTGCTTCGTTGAAGAAGCATATCCCAAGTAAGAAACTTCTATTTCATAAGTTCCTGCTTTCAAATTCAAGAAGGAGAAGTCTCCTTTTTGATTGGTAATCGTTCCTGTAGTTTTTCCTTTCAGAATCACATTTGCTCCAGGAAGGGATAGATTTTGGGAATCAATCACCTTTCCTTTGAGTACTCCTTGCGCCAGTACTTGACCTCCAATTAGGAGCAAGAAGGCCAGCGTAAACGAAACTAGTACACTTTTTTTCATACGTATTTGGTTAGTTGTTTTTTCTTGATTTCAGTTGTTTTCCAGCCACATCTTCCCATCTGTAGAAGTGAAAGGTTTTGTTGTCTGACATGGCTATGAAAATCCCTTTCGGAAATTTTGGGCCAAAGGAACGGCTGCTCACTTCCGACCCATCACTTTGGTTGGTACTGAGCAATGCTTTTGTAATTAGGGAATGAGCATGAGGATTATCGGGACTTCCTTCCCTCGGGAAAACATGGAATAAGTTGGCCTGCTGGTCGGAAACGAGCAGGTATCCTGTAGAATCGTCCAACTCGTAAATAGAAATACCTTCGTGATCGTCTGCAAAACCTTCGGTGGCAAAAAGTGCCAGTTCTTTATTTCCCATACCTGGTTCGGCAGCATACTTTCTCACCCCTACCCCTTCGTCAGAATAGTAGACGTACCCAAGAGCAGCATCTACTGCGATGGCTTCGATTTCTTTTTTTCCAGAATATTGTCCGAACTTTCGGACCAACTCCAATTGGATGCCTTCAGCAGCAGCTGTGATTTCGTATTGCCAGAGGTAGGTACCATCCGTAGGCCCGTTTTTTCGTCCTGCGATTACATACTGCTTGCCTGTGCTGGGGCTTTTGTAAAGGGCCACGCCCATTAAATCCCTGAAATCAGGGCCAATTTCCCCTTCAAAAATTTCGAGCCCGCCTGGGTTGAACTCCTTCATGTACGGTAGTGAGAAAAAACGGAGTTTGGAGGTAAATCGCTCCCCAGTTACTGCAAAATCTACCTTAGATCCGTCCGCAAGTGTCAAGCCGTATCCTACATCCACGTTATTGGGACGCTGAATGCCTTTTCGCACCAAAGAGTCCACAATTTTTCCTTCCAAATTGAAAACATACAGGGCGCCCAAGGAATCCTTGTCGGTTCCAATTATTAGACTTTTGCTGGGGTCACTGGGATGAATCCAGATGGCAGGATCATCGGTATCGTAGCTCACGGTGTCGGTAATTACCGAAGCTGCAATTTTTGGCTGTGTAATTTCCTCCTTTTCCTTTACTGGAGAACAGGAGAAAAGTAATCCAAAAAATAAACTAAAAATAAGGATAGACCTTCCCATATCAACTTAGGTGATGAGTTATTTCAATGGGTAAAATTATCCTAATAGAATTAGGGGAATGGAAACAAAAAATTATAAAATCTTTACCAATGGCCTTAGCTTGCTAACATTCACCTAACACTTGGGTCTCATTCAGAAGCAGGAATAAAAAAACTTGTCAAAACCTTAAAAAAACCTTCTCTAGAACCGAAAAAAATAGAAAATTCATTTCATTTTGAGTTAACATGCAACAGAAAATCCTACAAAAATTCAGCCTAGAAGCAGGTTGCCTACCTCATTCTGAAGTTTATCAAATCCAAAACTTCACTTCTAGTAGAATTGGATCGCTAAGGTTTTAATAATCCTTTAAAAATAATCTCAGTTTTTATGTTACCTTTATAGATAGTTTTGAAGCTATTCAATCATGAAAATCCATCTCCTGTATTTTTCAGTTATTCTGGCTTTTTTTACCCAAAGCTGTATAGAAGGGATTACCCAAGCAAGTGAAAAGAAGGAATCGGAAAATCAAAAAATTGACTCTCTTTTTTTAGCAGGAACTCCTCTGGGCAAATTAGTCAATCCTCTACTTGAAGAGGTGAGTGGACTGGTAGTTTCTCACCGCTACCCCAATCGCCTCTATGTCCATACGGATAGTGGTGGAGAAGCTGCGGTCTTTGTGCTTGATACCTTGGGAAATGAACTAGGGAAACTGGAACTTTCGGGCTTGAGCAACCGAGATTGGGAGGATATTGCCATAGGTCCTGGTCCCAATGGGAGCTCCTATATCTATGTAGCCGAAATAGGGGACAACGAGGCCAAGTACAATCAAATATATCTCTACAGATTTGCAGAGCCTGAACAATTGCAGGCCATCCCTAGTGCTGCGATAGATCGAATTAGTCTCCAGTATCCTAGTGGTCCAAAGGATGCAGAAGCCTTCCTGGTAGATCCGATTTCTGGGGAGCTGTATTTGGTATCGAAGCGAGAGGCAAAAAATACGCTTTACCGGGTACCTGTTGATGGGTTTGAAAAAGGGAAAGCCCTGCTAGAAAAATTGCATTCGTTTGATTTTACCAGTTCGGTAGCGGCTGATGTTTCACGAGATGGAAGCCAAATATTGATCAAAAACTACCTGCAAGTATTTTATTGGACCCGTCAAGCCAATCAGTCTCTTTCGGAAGCACTGCAAGCACCACCGCTACGGCTTCCATACCTGCCTGAACCACAAGGAGAGGCCATAGGATTTAATTACAAGGGGGATGCCTATTTTACCTTGAGTGAAAAACGAAATGGAATTATTCCTACCCTCTACCGTTATCCCAAAAAATAGCGCTTTTTCACTGCATCTAAAATGTAGAAATTCTTACCTTATTTTGATGGCTAACTTTTATATTCCTGTGTAAGTAAAGGGGGTGATCGCTTTCAGTTCTACTTTTAGTTCCGCCGAGATCGGTAATCCCTCGATAAATCATCTCTGCTTTCTGCAACAATAGCGCCTGACTTAAGCTATGAAACGAATGTAATATTTGTTAACACAAATGATGTAACGAATGCTGACGGACAAAGCCTTTTGTACTTTGAAGCCATACAAAGCAAAAAAGAATGGCATTATCTCCCAAGCGAAACGTCTCATGATGTAGGAGGTATAAATGCCGGTGCAAATAAAATCCGTGAGATTCTGCAAACTTTAATATGAATAATAAAGACGCTCTAACGATTTAAGTTCACTCCTTCAATTTCCTAATAGTTACAAACTCAATCAACTCATTATAGCTGCATCTTTCGTTTGTAAGGGGAGCGGTAATCAAAAAGAGGTCATTTAGACCTCTTTTTTTGTTTAAAAACTACCATAACTTTCTGTCAACAGACATTTTTTGTGGGTGCATCTTTTTCATTTTCAATACCTCATTTTTCGTAAAAGTTACAACCCTAAATCAAAAGGATTAGGAGAAGTATGGTTTATTGAACCATTTGGAGGTTTTAATGTTGGTTTCTGTGGTTCGAGGTCAGTAGAGGGTTTTTGTAAAATTTAATATGTAAATCAGTGTTTAGGGTATTACACCTTTTGATTTTTTATAAGAACTAATTATGTTTGTAATCCAAAAAACTATATAGTAAATTTAATTAAAATGAAGAAACTTCTATTCTTGGGGATATTATTTCTAACCCAATCACTTTTTGCTCAAATTCCATATGGTTCAAATAATGGTAAATATTTAAACATTAGAGGGTCGAAAGTTTATTATGAAGAATACGGTAAGGGCACTCCACTAATATTATTACATGGTGGATTTGGGTCAATTAAAGACTATGAAAAAGTAATAGGGCCTTTATCAAAAAAATTTAGAGTTATTGCATTGGATAGTCCTGGTCAAGGAAGGTCAGAGCAGATTGATTCTATTAGTTATCAAATTTATGCCAATTATTACGCTTCATTCATAGACCAATTGAAATTAGATAGTGTGTATGTTTTGGGATGGAGTGATGGAGGAAATTCAGCTTTTATTTTAGCTTACGATAGACCAGATAAGGTTAAAAAGGTAATTGTAAGTGGTGCCAACAGTGATACAGATGGTTATCCTGATGGAGCAATTGCTGACATGAAAACTTGGGAACCTGAAACCATTTCAGATGGATTAAAACATTATTGGTTAGATGAATTTTTGAAATTATCACCCAATAAAGGAACTTGGCAAAAATCTTTTAAACAGCTTAGAAATATGTGGATTACTAAAGAAGTAATTAGTGACGAACATTTAAGTAAAATCAAAAGTAAGTTCTTAATTATTTATGGTGATAAAGATGTTACTAAATTAGAACATGGGTTGCATATTTACAGAACCATTCCAGGGAGTCAATTAGCAATATTGCCTAATACTTCGCATCATACATTTTCTGAAAAGCCGGTCTTGATAACCGATTTGATTGTTGATTTTTTAAGGAAATAGAAGTCGTTAACCTTTTGATTTCTTGAGTCTGTCAAGTTCAATCATCGCTTTATGTTTGCAACATCCGACAAGAGAGGGAGCGTTGGGTAAAAGAGGTCAGAAATGATCTCTTTTTTTGTTTTTATCCACTCCAGTTTCGTTTAAACAAGGATTTTATCCCCTGCATCTTTTTTAAATCTTACTAGCGAAGTAATGTGCCTAGGAGCAGTTGTGATCTTTAGGTAATTGCTAATTGAGGGTATTCAAGTCAATTCCTTTCTAGAGTACAAGTTCAACACAAATTTCACCTTAATCATCATATCCCTTTTCCTTCAAGGTCTGGATCAACTTTTCTCCTTTTCCATGCAGGGTTTTGTAGCTGAGGGTGGATAGCTTGATAAAGGTGACCCGCTCGTGAAACATTTTGGAAATGCGATCGAGTTTTTCTGGATCAGTCATCTCCTGACTTAATTCTACTGCTCGATTCGCGGCATGTGCTTCGTAAAATTTATCATAATCCCCATTCAATCCATTGAGGGCCTGCATGTATTTTGGATTGTGTAAGGCCTCTACAAAAAATCCAGAAGGAAATACCTCGCGCAGTTGGGGACGAAATTGATTCCAGTAGTGATCACTTTCAAATTGAGTGGCCCTTACTTCGGCCAAATCAGCCATCTGCTCGTAGGTCAAGATTTGGTCCAAGAGGTTGAAATCTTTGATATTGCGCAAGGTTCCCACACTCTTCATTTGCTCAAAATTGTTTTTTCGGTTCATAAACCGATACATCCACAAATTCAATTCGGCGGAGAATTTTTGGAGGTCCAAAGGCTGCCCATTGAATCCAATGGTATGGCTAACTGAGTCAAAGTAGTGGATTTGGGCGGTATTTCGCTCGATCAAGGAGTCCAATAAGTATTGATTTTGCTCCACATCCTTCCGAAATGCCACGATCATTTCATGGGCCCGACGCTTTTCATTGATTTGCTCGCGGATGTTTTCGGCTATAAAACCCATGCTGACTGCCAAAAACAGCATCAGAAACTCGAGCAGGTATTCTTTTGGTCTTTTTAACATATTTTTCTGGATTCAAGCCGAGTGCAGCCTGTTAGGAAGGTTTTGGTAGCTACAGCAGGGTTTTTCTAGTTAAAAGGGGTGGTTGGGAGTGGAATCGTAATTCATTTTGGAGGGCTTCAGGCTGCTTTTTGCGACAAAGGGCAAGAGGATTCTACTGGATACAGCACCGTCCAACTTGATGGTAAAGGTGCCGCCCTGTAATCGTGCCTGTTGCTGCTCGGTGGGTAAGCAGGGAAATACCCCTAGATTACCGGCACAATCTTCCTCTTTGGGCATGGCAGAAATGAGTACTTCCAATCGCTGACCTTTCTGGATGCTGGCAAGTCGAGGTGCCATCGGGAACTCCAGAATGTATTCCTTTCCTGGAGTCACTGCCATTTCTCGGCTCAATTGTACCTGTGGTCGAATGAATTGATCCCCACTTTTCCAGGATTTTTCATGGTCCAACTCAGACAAGGAGGCGATTACATTTCCTTGGGTGATTCTAGTTTTTATCCCTTTTTCATCCACCAGAAAAAGTTCCACCAAGAAGGTCATGTCCTTGGAAGTAGTGGTGGCCAGTAGTCTCACCGATCCTGGTCCTGCGAGCACCTTTTCTTCAGTGAAAGGCTCGGTTTGAAATGAAATGCTGGTGTTTGCTTCAGTTCTTGGTCCAAAGCGTAGCGATGCCGTGGAATTGGGTGTGGAGAGACTTAGGTCTTTTCCCAAGACCAAGGCCTGGGAATTGGTCGTGAAGGGGTAGGTTGAAAAATCATACCAAATCCCAGTTACCATGTCGATGGCATGATAGGGGGCTTGAGTACTGAACTGCGGCATGTCCTTATCCATCAGCCATTTGTCGTACCAGGCTAGCGTCATGTCCACATTCAAGCCCTTGTAATGTCCCCAAGGTCCCATGACCATCTGGTAGTTGGATGAAATGCGTTGGTTGGCTTCCATCTGTGCATACTTGGATCTGCCTGCATGTAAATTCTGTAGCCCAGCATACATCTCCGAAATTCCTATGGGATACAGGTCTTGCCATCCTCCTACGAGTAGGATAGGGATTTCGGATTGTTGAACTTGTTCCAAGTAGTTGATTGGCTGTCGACTTTTCCAAAATTCACCTTCCAGAGCCAATTCGCCACCACCGCTCCAGGATTTGAACAGTCTTTTACCGACTGCGGAGGTGGAATCATTGCCCAGCATACCGGGCTGATCGAAGTCCCTTGGAAAATAGATGGATTGGGAAGGCACTCCTCCTGGGGTCAGTTCCCGGTAGGGAAATGCGCCCATGTAGGTAGGAATGATCGCCTTCACCGGAGAATTTTTCCCAATTTTAGCTGCAGTAGATACTTGAGTGAATCCCAACCAAGAAGTTCCAAACAAGCCAATTTTTCCATTTCCATGGGGGAGTTGCGTAGCCGCCCAGGTGACAATCTCAGGCCCATCCTCTTGCTCTCGTGGGGATAAGAATTCATTTTTTCCGCCCGAACCATTGGTGCCTCGGATATGAGCGACCACACAGATGTAGCCCCGCTTCACGTAATAGTCAATGTAGCCGATGTGGGGGGCGGCATTCATAAAGGCATAGGGGCTCTGGGTCAGCAAAACAGGGAACTTTTGACCTGCTACTTTAGCAATACTGTCTGCAGGGGAATATACATCTACCAGAAGTACGGCTCCATCACTCATGGCAACTTTTATTCCCAACTCCGATTTCATGGCGTATTGTGCCGGCCGAGTAGGCCAAGATTGGGTCTGTGCAGTTAGCTGAGTGAGTATTAAACTAAGAATTGCGAGAGAAAGCAGGATTTTTTTCATTGTTTTAGAAGGCTTGTTCGAAAAATTTTTCCCTATTTAAAAAAAATAAATATTCAAAAAAATTGCAATAGGATTCTCGGTTTTTTGCTAAAGTGGATTTGGAATTGTGCAAGCATTTACTAGCCTGTACTAAAAATGATTCAATAGGGCCTCGCTAGATAATTTTAATTTTTTTCAGCTATTATAATCATGCGTGGTGAAGTATTAAGACAATACGTATCAAGTTGATAATTACCAAAAACTTGTATTAATTG
>Ga0194115_10007367_pt1 | contig 10933 bp, 11 predicted proteins | sample TA2MahsurfametaG_3_FD_148656 | JGI IMG/M metagenome (GOLD analysis project Ga0194115, IMG submission 148656) | Freshwater microbial communities from Lake Tanganyika, Tanzania - TA2015002 Mahale S4 surface | ecosystem: Environmental > Aquatic > Freshwater > Lake | place: Tanzania: Lake... | reverse complement strand
TGACACTATTATCACCAACTACAAGAACAACAAGAGAGTTTGAAAATGAAGGTCTATCTCGCATCCGGTTGGTTCACACCCAAGGCGCTCGAGGAGGTCGAGGCTCTTGAGGTTTTACTTGGAGATCTCGGTCTTGACGTGGCCTCGCCTCGCAAGATCTTCATCTGCCCGCCCAGCGCCCCGCTTGATGTCCAGAAGGATACATTTAAGGGGAACGTGGATCACATTCGTACTGCAGACTTTGTCCTCTGCAATACTCGCGACAAGGACATGGGCACTATCTTCGAGGCAGGCGTGGCATACAATGCCAACGTTCCGATCGTCTACTTCGCGCAGGGACTCACTGGTAACTTCAACCTCATGCTGGCGCAGTCCGGTGTTAAGGTGACCACATCTTATGATGAGCTCCGTGACTACCTGAAACGCTCCATCGAGGCAGGAAAGCCTCTCTTCGAGCCCTACTACGGTCACATTGAGTAAGGAGTAAAAGTGGCACACTCACAGTATAAATGTCAGGTTCAAGGCCAGGAAAGCTTTATTGACAATATGTTTGTCATTTTCTCTCAGAGCTACCTGATCAATGCGGTTACAAAGCGCGCGGCTGAGCTTGGCAAAAACAACACAGACAATAAGCTCAATCTAATGGAGCTTGGTTGCTACAACGGTCGTGTTCATCACTTCCTCATCCAGCAAATGACTGTGACTCAATATACAGGCGTTGACGTTCGGAAGGATTACCTCGATAGCTCTGTTGTGGCTCGTCGCAAGGATGCAAAGCTCCTTTGTGAGGACGTGACGCAGGGCCTGAGCGTTCCAAAGGGCAGCCAAGATATGATTATCTCGTCTGAAGTCCTTGAGCACATCAATGCTGACAAGCTTCCAGGTGTGATTCAAACGCTATTTGAGGCTCTGACGCCTGGTGGCCGAATGGTTCTTGGCTTTCCTATGAACACACGTGCGACTGAGTTTCATAGCCTTGAAGGTGAGAAGAATCTTGGCCATGTTAACTTTATCGTGCACGAGGATTTCATTGACCTCTGTCAGCAAACAGGGTTCAAGTATGTTAAGCACGACAGCTCATACTCAATCAGGTCATCATATCGGCTACCTAATAGTGTAAAGAAGGATCCTGTCTACATAAAGCTCAAGGAAACACTTGGTTCTCCCGTGGCAAGAGCAATCTTTCTTACGTTGACGAGTGATGACACAGGTGGTTGCTTCTACACATTTGAGAAGCCTGACAATACTACGCCCCATCACCCTGTCTGATATTTGATCTGGCATGTGAAACTATGTGATATTTATATTGCAGGAGTTTCACATGCCAGGTTACACGCGTCGCCAGCTTCGGCGAGACATACTAAAAGAGATGATACAGAGAGAGTGCGCATGTCAAGACCAGGATGAGATGCGCTCAGCACATGGTGTAAAGTTTCACCATAACGGACCAGAGGCAGAGAGCGGAATGATTCGGTCAAACCTGTACACGTTGAGCCAGCAAGCACGTGAAATGCATGACATGATTGGAATGAACGACGACTTAGACGAGTGGGTCCAAGAGAAGATCGCCGTAGCTAGCAGCATGTTAGACTCCGTCTATGATTACATCGGCTACGAGTACAAATCATTGCGAGGAGACGTAGGTTCACACGACTCATACAATCCTGACGTCTCAGACGCAATGCACGATGATGAAATTTACGCAGACTATGACTACATCGATGAAGACTTTGAAGATGACGATGATGACTTCGAAGAATTTGTCATGAATGAAGCACAACACGGCCTCAGCGAAGAGGAGATTGATGACATGGATGCTGATGAGATCCTACGTGATCCATGGCAACCAATGCGCCAGTCAACAGGCATCATGTTCTTCGAAGATGAGACGAATGAATCTCGCCGGCTCAGAAGATCTCGATAATAAATTCGTACTGTAAAACAAAACCGCTGTGATTATAATGAGACTATGAAGATACTCATTACTGGTCATCGCGGTTTTATTGCATCTAATCTACCTAAATCCTTTGAAGAGCTCGACTACGAGGTCATCAAACCTAGCCGGCTTAATTTACCACACAAGCTTGGTACGACAGGTGAACCCTGTGTCTATAGAAACTCTGAGGATGATTGGGCACGTGAAATTAAACGTCTAGGTGTTGATGTCGTTGTCCATAACGCAGCGGTCGTTGGCACTGACGTTGTTGCTCTTAATCCAACTGAGGCATCACTTAGCAACGTGAATGGCGCATACAACATCTGTCGCGCCGCAGAGAAGGCAGGCGCTGCAGTTCTGTACCTTGGAACAACGGTCATTTACAACACAGAGCTTTATCAAAGTTCTTGGATCGCTGAGCGTTCTGCACACGCCCCGAGGACCTTCTATGGTTCTTTGAAGCTTGCAGGCGAGCACATCGTCAGGTCCCACAGCACGAAGTGGTCGATAGTCCGGCCTCTCTTCTGCTACGGCGGCGTGGGTGACAACAACTCGCTGATCGCCAAGGGGTTCTTCGGCGCAGCAAGCGGAAAGCAGCAGATCGACATGTTCCTCGATCCTAATAAGATCAAGGACTACATGCGTGTCGAGGACTTCTGCGATGCGGTCGCCACCGTGGTCGACAAGGAGCTCTGGAACGACGATTGGAACGTCGCCGCGGAGACACCTGAGACCACAGGTAAGATCGTCGAGATGATGAGCCAGATCTCGTGCAAGGATCTAAAGAGTGTGGTAAAATGGCACCCAGGAACCGATTACTTGGGTAATCATCGACTAAGCTCGCAGAAGTTCAGGGACGCATCTGGTTGGACTCCAAAGTTTGACCTATATAGTGGCTTGGAAAAGTCCTGGAATGACATCCAGCGCAATCTGGGTTCAACAGATTATAATCCCCTGCGTTACCTGGAAGATGCCAAGTCACGCGGTGTCGATCTCAAGCAATTCTTCAACCGTTAGACAATCAATCACACAAGAGGAATAACATGTCGAATTGGAGCTCTGAGAAGCCGGTTCGTGCGCCTAGCCGGTTCGTCGGCTTGCATGCGCACTCCGGCTTCTCCTGAATAGTCTACTATGGATGGTCTCGGGTATCCCGCGCAGCATATCGAGTGGATTGTTAAGAACGGCATGGATGCATGGGCGCTGACTGACCATGGAAACGGCAGCGGTCTCGCACACGCGCAGTCACATGCGAAGAAGATGAAGAAGGCGGGTCAAAAATTCCGTCAACTCAACGGGGTCGAGTTCTACTTTGTCCCCTCACTGAAGAACTGGTCCGTACAATATCAGGATCACCTCGATGCAGTCCGTGCTGCTCGTTCTGAGAAGAAGGCAAAGGAGACGACCGACATCGACGCCGATGATGAAGGTGAAGGTGGACACGTTATCGAGAATGAGGACGAGACCAAGGACGCATCAGCGCTCCAAATTAAGGACGATGAGTGGAAGCGGCGATATCACCTGGTTGTCATCGCCAAGAATAAGCAAGGCCTCTCCAACCTCTTCACGCTGGTCAAGAAGTCCTTCAAGGACGGCTACTACCGGTTCCCGCGCATCGATTTTGACATGCTCAAGGAGCACGGCGAAGGTCTAGTCGTCAGCACTGCTTGCATCGGTGGCATCATGGCGAACCGAGTCCTCCGGGGTCAGGCGATGCAAAAGTCTGACGCAGAGATCCAGCGCGAGCTCAAGAACCTGACCGATCGGTTCGTGGACGCAGTCGGCCTCGAGAACTTCAACCTCGAACTCCAGTTCAACAAGCTTCAGGCGCAGCACGATGTCAACCGGCATCTGATCCAGCTTCACAGGAGCACGGGTGTTCCGCTCGTCGCGACCTGCGACTCACACTATCCCACACCTGACAAGTGGAAGACGCGCGAACTCTACAAGAAATTGGCGTGGATGAACGCGAAGGAAGAGCCTAAGCCCCTGCCGACCTTCGAAGAGCTGAAGTGTGAGCTCTACCCGAAGAATGCAGAACAGATGTGGCAAGAGTACCAGCGTCACGTTCCTGGGCACGAGTTCTATGCAGGAACCGAGGAGCTGGTCCGTGATGCAATCGAGCGGACACATGACATTGCCTGGCAGCAGTGTGAGGACGTCTGGGTCGACACGGGCGCCAAGCTCCCTGTCTTCAGCACACCTGAGAAGACCGAGTTCCAGCAGCTTGCAGAGCTGGTCAAGGCCCGAGCTATCGAGATAGGCCTTCACGAGAAGCCGGAATACATGGAGCGTCTCAAGGAGGAACTCTCAGACATCAAGCATCTGGGTCACGCTTCCTACTTCCTCACCATGAACAAGATCTTCCACAAGGCTCAGGAGCGGACGCTCTTCGGGCCAGGCCGTGGATCTGCACCAGGATCGTTGGTCAACTATGTACTTGGCATCACTCAGATCGATCCGCTCCCGTACGATCTACTCTGGAATCGCTTCCTTGGTCGGCATCGTGTGTCTTGGCCTGATATTGACTCCGATGCTGGTGATCGTGACGTTCTTATTGACGCGGCACGTGAGCTCTTCGGTGACGATGCTGTCATTCCCGTCTCCAACTTCAACACCCTGAAGCTGAAGTCGCTGGTGAAGGACGTCGCGAAGTTCTTCAACGTCCCGTTCGAGGAAGTCAATGCGGTCACGGGACCACTCCAGGACGAGGTCATGCCGCATGCAAAGGATGACGACCAGGAAAAGTCGGTCTTCGTTCTAAAGCACGATGACTGCATGAAGTACTCACCTGCTTACAACGCATTCATGACGAAGTACCCCGAGGTGGAAGAGCACGTTAACTCGCTCTTCATGGAGAACCGGTCCATCGGTCGTCATGCGGGTGGCGTTCTGGTTGCTGATCCTAAAGCGCTAGCTGAAGGCATGCCCATCATCGGCGTCCGTGGCGAGTTGCAGACACCTTGGACCGAGGGCATGAACTTCCGCAACCTGGAGGACAACGGCTTCCTCAAGTTCGACTTCCTCGGTCTCACCCTGCTTAAGGACGTGGAAAACTGCATCAAGCGAATCCTGATCGGGCAGGGTGTCAAGAACCCGACATTCAGCCAGATCAAGGACTTCTTCGACGAGCATCTCAACTGCCGCACAGTCAAGCAGGATGATCCTGAGGTCTGGAAGCACGTCTATCACGAGGGTCGCTTCGTCGGTGTCTTCCAGTTCACTGCAGACGGCGCACGTAAGTTCTGCCTCGAGGCAAAGCCTACAAACATCGGTGAGCTGGCAGCACTGACGGCAATCTATCGACCTGGCCCGCTCAAGGCGAACGTCCACAAGCTCTACGTCCAGGCAAAGAAGGATGCCTCAAAGATCAAGTACGACCACCCGGTCATCCAGGACGTGCTTGGCCCCACCTTCGGCTACGTCGTCTTCCAGGAACAGTTCATGATGCTGGCTCAGAAACTGGCTGGGTTCTCACCAGGTGAGGCTGACCAGCTTCGCAAGACGCTCGTTAAGAAGTCTCTGGATACGCTGGGCAAGAAGTCTTCTGAGAAAGAGGCGGCGAGGAAGCAGTTCATCGAAGGAGCGCAGAAGCTTCACAATGTGCCTGAGAAGGTGACTGGACCACTCTGGGATACGATCGAGGCATTTTCGGTCTACGGCTTCAACAAGAGCCACTCAGTCTCCTACGCGATCGACTCTTATTACGCCGGTTGGTTGCACACACACTACGAGAAGGAGTGGCTGGCAACAATCCTGCAGTCTGAGACCGGTAACCCCAAGGCGTTGGCCAAGGCAATCTCTGAGATCAAAGCGATTGGTTACAAGATCTCGCAGGTCGACGTCAACTACTCAGGTACCGAGTGGATGTACTCCGAGGAGATTCAGGCGTTCGTCCCGCCCCTCACGTCAGTCAAAGGCTTGGGAGTCGCTGCAGTCGATGAGATCATGCAGAAAAGGCCGTACAAGGCAGTCAACGACCTGCTCTTCGATGAATCGGGTGAGTGGCGTCACTCTAAGTTGAACAAGGGGTGTTTTGAGTCGCTTATTTACGTTGAAGGGCTTGGTTCTCTGGAAGACTTCAAGACAGGTCGTGCAAGGAATCACAGGCAGCTTCATGAAATCATCATTGGACGCTATGATGACCTCAAGAAGGGTCCAACTGGAATGGGTAAGATGGCACTTAAGAAGTGGGTCAAGTCTCACGGTAAGGAACCTGATCTTGTAGCGGACATGCTCAACGAGCTCAATGACCTCCAAGACTGGTCACGAGTTGAGAAGATTAGGTTTGCATATGAGATTCTGTCTGATGTCGCTGAGGATCTCGTCTTCCCACCCGAGATCATGCGCAAGATTGAAAAGTCCAATGTGCCTCCTATCTCATCTCTCAAGGGTGGTAATAAAGGCATCGTCTGGTTCTGTGCGCAGGACATAATCAAGAAGCAGACAAAGAAGGGCAAGGACTTCACGCTTATTCACGCTATTGATAATACAAATAACATGGTGAAGATTAGAGTATGGAGTCAATTCAAGGAAGAACCACAACCATTCACAATGTGGCTCGCAGAAGTTGAAATGGATCCAAGCTGGGGTGCTTCCTCGGCATCATTCAAGATGAAGAGAATCGAGGTTTGACATGAAGTTCAATCTAAAGACAGTTTTACTCGAAGGTCCTGATTGTGCAGGAAAGACTACGGCGTATCGTGACATTCACAAGCACACAAAGTTCAAGTGGAACATACATGATAGAAGCTCTCTGTCAATGCTGTGTTACGCCATTCTCTACAAGCGTGACACAATCCAATGGCGTCAGCAACTGCAGGAAGAGCTGAATGACCTGAACAATGTCATGGTTGTCTTTTTGCCCCCGCTACGGGTGATTATTGATCGTCTAACGACGCGTGGAGACGAATACCAGACAATTGACTCTATTGTCAGGCTGTACGAGATTTTTGAGCGGGAGGCAATGCGCCTCAAGGATTATCCAAATGTCATTGTGTATCGTGCACTTGCTCAAGACTACTCAGAACTTGCAAACCTTATTCTTGACTACGAGTCAAAGACCTATGACAAGCTTGCAGACACGATTGAAAGTCATGTCGCTGCGTCAGGCAAGAATGAGCAAATCAACCTCAAGTTCTCTTGGGTAGATGACAATTTCAAGCAGGTCAATGAGACTCGTCTCATCTTTGAAAAGGAGGCGGAATACTATAGCACGACGAAGATTGCGCTCATCAGGAAGATCAGGAATGAATTTGAAGGCCTGAATGAATATTGCAAACCGCAGACAGCAGCTTCAAGGCGTTTTGTCCTGACCCAAGATACATGCATCTCATTCATCCAGGCACTGTATCGTCATGACGCACTTCACATGAATATCGTCTGCAGGTCATCAGAAGTTGAAGAGACATTCAAGCATGACCTGCACTTCCTAGCTGATCTCGGCCGTGTCGTAAAGTCCGAACTAGGAGTGTTCATTGACAATGTTCACTATACAGTTACGCTGGGCTCAGCCCATATTTTGGAGTAGGAATGAGATGTTTGGTCACAGGCGGCGCAGGTTTTATCGGTTCAAACCTCGTCCACACACTTATAAGTTCAGGTCACAAGGTTGATGTTGTCGACAATTTGACAAACGGGCATCTTGATTTTCTAGAAGGCCTACGAGTGCGTCATGTCATGACTGCACTGCTCGACATATACCAGGAAAGCTCCGAGGCTAAACGCCCCCGCGATCAGGTCCTCTTTATTGAGGGAAACTTTGATGATGCGTCTGTCTTGCGGAGAGTGTTGGCAGAACAGTACGATGTCGTATTTCACCTCGCCGCGAACCCAAGCGTCTCGTATTCTGTCGAGAATCCGACGGTCACGACAGATGAGAATATCCTCCAGACTGTGTCTCTCCTGGAGGCCATTACGAAATGCATTAATAAGCCCAGGTTCGTATTCTCTTCTTCTTGCGCAGTCTATGGTAAAGCGACAGAACTTCCTGTTGCCGAGACTGCGTCGAAGAATCCTGAATCTCCATACGGCTGGCAAAAGAGTGCGATAGAAGACTTCATCAAGATTGCATGCAAGCTTTACCAGATCGACGCAGTCTCTCTGCGATACTTCAACGTCTACGGGCCGAACCAAAAGGGAGGCTCTCCCTACTCGACGGCAATCTCTTCGTGGTGTGATAAAGTCGCTAGAGGTGAGCCGCTCCGATTCGACGGCGATGGAACTCAGACACGCGACATGATCTACGTCAGTGATGTTGTCAATGCAAACATCCTTGCAGGAACGCATCCAGGCAAGTTTTCCGGTGAGACAATCAATGTCGGAACAGGCCGGCCTACAACGAACAACCAGATAGTTGATGTCTTTAAGCGCCGATTTGACAATTTAGAGATCAATAATGCGCCCCCTCGCGCGGGTGATGTTGATTGCATCTACGCACACGTGCAAGTCGCAAAAGACATATTAGGATTTACAAGCAACACCGATCTAGCGTCGGGCCTGTCGAATACGTTCGTCTGGTGGAAGATTTAGGAGATCACAATGTCAACGCGCCCGACATTCACAATTTTTTGCGGCCCGATGATGTCGTCAAAGACTACAAGGCTCCTAGCAACAATCGACAGATTCAGGTATCAAGATCTACATGTAATGGCATTCAAGCCACGCCTTGACAGGAGATACACGCCTGACGAGATATCAACGCATAACGGTGGAAGGATCCGGGCGACGCTTGTCGGGTCAGGAGATGAGATATCGCGTCACGTTTCTCTCGGAAATCCTGACGTCATCGCAGTTGATGAAGCCTTCATGATTGACGGCTCTGCAGACGCGCTCATCGAGCTTTTCCGGCAAGGCAAGACGGTCGTCGTCTCATCCATCGAAATGTCAGCGACCTGCAATGTCTTCACTGAGATTGAAAAAATGTTGCCTTGGGCAACAAAAATTGAGAAGTGTGCAGCAGTTTGCCTGGTATGCAGAGAGGACGCGTATTACACACAAAAGAAGGTCTCTGATCTTGCCGAGATAGCCGTTGGTGGATCTGAACTTTATGAGCCGCGTTGTTGGCACCATCATAATACCATAAAGTTGCCTGACTAAAATAATTAAGGACATGCTTATGGAACCTTCGTCTGTTAATTTCGTTATCTACCATGCTGATTGTAGCGACGGCTTCGGCGCAGCTTATTCTGCATGGAAGCTTTTAGGCGATCGTGCGCAATACCACGCTGCAAAGTATGGTGAGCCTCCTCCCAATGTCACAGGTAAAAATGTCGTTATTCTTGACTTCTCTTACGACAATGCAACGACTAAGAGTCTGATTAAGGAGGCAAATTCTCTGATCGTCATCGATCACCACAAGTCAGCAATGGTCGAGCTCCATGACGTGTCATGCACACGATTCGACATGACACATAGCGGCGCAATGCTCGCATGGAAATTCTTCCATCCTGGAAAGGAATCCCCACGCATGATCAAGTACATAGAGGATCGTGACTTGTGGAACTGGCAGCTTCCTTACTCAAAGGAGTTCGCAGCAGCATTCGACATGGTGCCCTTTGACTTCGAGGAATTTGACAAGTATCTCGATGACTCGGCAATCGACAATGCCCAGGAACGTGGCGCATACATCCTTGCATACTCAAAGACGGTCATCTCCAAGATCGCCAAGCACGCAGTGGCAAGGAAGCTCTTCGGAAAGAATGTGCTTGTTGTCAACTCGCCTCACTGGATGTCTGAAATCGGTGCAGCTCTCTCGCCTAAATGTGACTTTGCCGTGATCTGGTATCACGATCACGAGTCGCTCCAGGCGAAGGTGAGCCTTAGAGCACATCACGACGATGCTGACGTGAGTGAGATTGCAAAAAAGTTCGGCGGTGGTGGACATAGACTCGCAGCGGGATTCAACCTCCCACCTGGCGTCGGGATTGAAACAATTTTTGATGCGGAGTAAAAATGCGTCCCACATGGGATGAAGTCTGGATGAATATCGCCAGAGAAGTGTCAAGACGATCTGCAGATGAGAAATACAAGGTTGGAACTGTCATTGTGACAGGTGACAACACGCAGGTCCTTTCACTAGGATACAATGGCGACCATGCAGGCGGTCCTAACTGTAGAGAGTCAGATACGCCTGGAGAGTCAGGTTTCATCCATGCAGAGATGAATGCGCTCATAAAGCTTGACTATAATAATCTGAAGCCTCGAACGATGTACATAACTTTATCCCCGTGTAGGATGTGTGCAAAAGCCATCATAAATGCGAGGATCCAGGAAATAGTTTATGATGTGGAATATAGAGATACGACAGGTATCGAAATACTTAGAATGGCAGGTATTAAAGTCAGAAAATATCTATAGTTAGCGAGAGTTTGCATGGCGACCAAATACACAGAACGCGACATTCTTAGGCTTCTTAGGGAGGCTCAATCGAGAGACGACGGTGATGATGGTGAGAAGCAGGGCAATTTCACGTCTGACACTAACGTATCACCGCTAGTCGGAAGAAAGAAGAACATCCTTGGAATCACGCCTGGATTCAAGCTCAAACATAAGACAACGGGCCTCACATACACAGTCAGCGAGGTCAGTCTTGACGAGAAAGATGTCATCATGTCTATCGAGAGCGGCAATGGTAAGTCGTTAAGCATCACTTCACAGGACTTTAAAAATTACGAGAGGCTTTGATGATAAGCAACAAGGACATGAAGTCCATAATCAGAAATTCATTGGGCCTTGATGCAAAGGCACGCCTTGATGAGGCACTAGTGGCCCAGCCAAAGACATATGATCTCAAGACTGAGTTCCTTAGTGGAAAGAACAAGCAGGCTCACAAGGAGCTGTATGAGGGATACGTTGAGAAATTCAACAAGATCAGCGCAGAATTAGACACTGCTGATCGTGAGAATGCCAACGCAAATCATTCACAATTCAGGTCTCTAAAGATTGATGAGACCTACAATATGAATGCCTTGTATCTCCACGAGCTCTACTTTGCAA
>Ga0194115_10007360_pt1 | contig 10941 bp, 9 predicted proteins | sample TA2MahsurfametaG_3_FD_148656 | JGI IMG/M metagenome (GOLD analysis project Ga0194115, IMG submission 148656) | Freshwater microbial communities from Lake Tanganyika, Tanzania - TA2015002 Mahale S4 surface | ecosystem: Environmental > Aquatic > Freshwater > Lake | place: Tanzania: Lake Tanganyika... | reverse complement strand
CCACCCACCCACGGTGAACGGGGCCCCCCCCCCCCCCCCCCCCGATATCGAATCGCTCTGCTTCCGAATGGAGAGTTAGGGTAGGTACATCCCTTACTATGTGCCGTATTCATCTTCATAGTGACGAAATTTATCGTACTTAATTAACTCTAGTATAGCGACTATAAATGGTAGAAAACACACAGTGTTAAGTGATGCCGTTCGAAAGCTTCCGTGTGACGAAGCCCAATTGACCAATCAGACCATTCTCTACCCATGATTTGCTGTCACCGTCAATCCCACGTGCAAGGGAGCTATGCAAGGTCGGGGACGTGGCATCACAATCGTATCGTTCGGCCTCTTCGCTGGATTGTTGGTAGCTCCCATTTCCCAAAAGAACAAGAAGGCCCCTCAAACGAAGTAAATTGATCACTGTCAATTCTCTCCGAGCCCTTTTACACTCCAATGACTACATTAGACTACGGGCTTCCCCGATCCGTCGGCGCGGATGACTTCGGATATGGAATGGATTCACGGTCAGACATATTGGGGGATGATGAACAGACCCGTGATGAGATTGAAGGGTCTGGAACAACGCACGACGACGCGGATGTTCTGGAAGAGTTCATAATACAGTCACGTCCAATTGCAGAAGCTGTACCCGAAGTATACCGATACTCGTCAGTCGTGGCGTTCACGACGGAGGTAGAATATATTCCAAACGCTACTGCAATGGGATCTATTGCGCCGCCGAGAGGAAGAGCAGCTGGTGTGATTAGTGTCCGAATCCTGAAGGAATCGACTTCTGATTGTCTTGGAATCACCTTTCGATCGATCCTGGGAGAACTGGCAATTAGCAGTATTTCTCCAAGTAGCCCGTTAGCCAACTCACCTCTCCGAGCAGGTTATCGTGTGATTTCACTGGATACGCAAAACGTCAGTCACTGGACGGACACTGAAGCTACGAATTATTTTGAAGGTCAACAAGGATTGGTTTCTATAGTGGTCAACAATCAGAACGGTGATTCGAATATTGTCGATGTCTGCGTCTACAAGCCAATCGAAGCTATCAAAATAGGTATTACGTTTGAAAGTGACTGTGGTCTACTTCGGGTCCACAAGGTAAACCCCGCATGTCTCATTGGGGAGATGTCGGCAGCGGAAGTAGGTGACTTTCTCGAGAGTATAAATTCGGTTCCTGTTCAAAATGTTTGTCAAACAACCGCGCATTCCTTTATTCAGCACACCGTTGGGCTGGTTTGGTTGCGTCTCAAGAAGAATCAAGATATAACGGTGTCAAAGCAAGATATTGTGATGACGAATCAATGGAACCTCTTCCGCGACGGCGAAAATATGATTTCAGCACATGAACTGGACGTCGTCAAATCTGGTGAGTCATCACCTTTGGATTTGCATCACATGTCTCGTCCAAGATTCATAAGCGCCTGCGTCCGGAAGCCGACCTTCTACGAGGGGATTGGAATTTCATTTGAGAACCCAAGCAGAGATTCGTTGACAATCTCCCAAATTGTCAAGCAAAGTCCGTTTTCGAACACTCCCTTGTCAAAAGGCTGTGTTGTTCACTCGGTGAACGACATTCCTTGTCTTCGATACAACAGCGATGAAGCAAGGAAACTAATCGAGTCTCTGTCGGGCTTGATTCGAATTGTGGCTCAAGACCTATATGGTGATGCATCATGTGGGGTGGCAATGGCTTACAAGCCGAAACCATCCACAAGTCTGGGAATATCTATCTCGCATTCTGACAGGGGAACACTTTCTGTTCATAAAATTCAATCCGATTCCATTTTTTGCGATTCGGTTCTGAATGAAGGTGACGATATAATTGCTATCAATCATGTTCGCTGCGAACACATGCAACCTAAAGAGGCATGCGCCCTTACACAGAGAAAAGGAGACAGTGCGTTAATTCTTTTCCGTGTGTTTCATAACAACGCCATCGTGCTCTCCACGGATCAAACCCCGAAGAAGAAGAAGAAAGCGCTAAGCGGATTCTTCCGGCGCCGAAAGATATGATGATCCATGGAATAAGTGGTTAGGACAATCATTACGGATATTCTCCTGCCCTAGCCATACTCGTGCTCATCATTGTACTCCAACCTTTTTGTTTCCAACCATTGTATCGATGATTCGTCTACCGTATATCATACAGTGCCGCAAACATTTCTCGGCTTCATCTTCGTAAAACAGTAACTGTAAGGCTCTGAATGCCTATGATATGTATGCTCTGAAAATGGCATTGTCCTAGTATGTATCATACGGTACCTATGATAGCGCTCAGGGCTTAGGCCTTAGGCGCCTGCTTGACAGACATCGTCTCTCCGTAGACCGTAGGACCGGCAGCGTCCATTCGAACGAGGTGATGGCTTCCATTTTTCTTTGAGTTTTTGCATACACATCTCGATGCATCCATATGCGGACCCACCGCACCGACAAGCAGGACTATGATTCTACCAGCAAGCTTAGGCTACCTACAGCTGCTATGCGTCTGCATGGCCTTTGAACCATCATCCCTACGACCGCGTGTGGGAAGGCCATTATTCGCAAAACAATCGGGAAAGGATGACATCGGAATCGGGATTGATCTTGGGACAACAAATTCTGCCGTGGCCTATCTCGATGGCAACACACCGAAGATCATCGAGATACCCAATAATGGTCGGACTATGAAGTCGGTGGTCGCCTTCGACCAACAAGGAAGGGTGTTTGTAGGAAAAGAAGCGATAATGTGGGAGGAAGAACACAAGATCAGCGCCTACAGACATGTGAAACGAGTTATCGGAACTGGGACGAATTTTCTTTCGAAAGAGACAATTGGAATCGTGCCTCACGTCGTTCAGTATTCGCGCCCACCCAAAGGGAAACGGACAAGGGAAAAGAAACCAACGTTGCAGCGTATTCTCACCGATGCCAAAGAAAACCCAACAATGCTACATTCGCTCCACAAGGATGAGAATGGAGACTCTCACTCAGTTTCACCAGAAAGCGTTTCGGCCGTCATACTAAAACACCTTATTGATGTCGCAAGAGAACACACCAAAAAGAGAATTTCTCGACTTGTGATTGGTGTTCCAGCCTATTTCGATGACGAACAACGTCAGGCTACGATTCGGGCAGCCAACCTTGCTGGGATCGACAAAGTCAAGTTGCTGCGTGAGCCAGAAGCTGCGGCCTTTGCATACGGACTCAACAAAAAGTCGGGCGATGAGGAAGAGCTTGTTCTCGTGTTCGACCTTGGCGGTGGCACCTATGACGTTAGTGTCCTGCTTGTCGAAGCGGGTCTTACTGAAGTCATTTGCACAGCAGGGAACGCTCAGCTAGGTGGCTCCAACTTTGATGCCAAAATTGCCAAACAAATCGCCAACGCAATAAGCAACTGCTGTCAGCGACAAGATGCGTTGTCCATGATGAACAGGGTAGCCGAGTGCGTACGTATCTATTTGAGTAACAACAAGAGAATCCAGTTGGCGCTTCCAAAGACGGAACAAGATTGGATTGAGTTAGTGGATCCCAATGCTGTCATCGTGGAGGATGCAACTACGTTTGATGAAGGAGATGGTAACTCCACCCATACTTTTGTACGATGGACCCGAAAGGAGGTAGAGTCCTTCTGTCTAGATGAACTCCTCGACCTGTTGCGACCTATTCGAGAAGTAGCCATTATGGCTGGGGCGATGCTTCCTGGTGATGCCCGACCGTCAGTGGTCGAGTCAGCTCTAGAAGTAGATGAAGTCCTTCGTGAGGACTCGGAGAACCTGTATGAAAGTGCCGACAACTTGGTCGTTGCCGATGTCAACCAGCAAATGGATTTCAGGGCAGCCAAGAAGGCGCAACAATCCGGTAGGAAAAAGGCACGACAGATTGCGAAGGAAGAACGAAAATACCGATCTGAATCCAAAAAGGCAGCAGAAGAGCCAGATGCAGTCGTCGACATGAAGATTCGAGGGGATGGTATCACTGGTCGTCCTCTCCGTAGGGTCGTCTTGGTGGGTGGTGTAACACGAATGCCAGCTATTGGGAAGATCATCTCAGCTTTGACTGGGTGCGTCCCACAGAAGACTGTCGACCCTGATGAGGCAGTAGCCCTCGGATGTGCAGTACATGTTGGAGTCCTTGACGGTGTGAAGGAACTTGGAACTGTATTGAATCCAATGCAAGCCGCCCTGCTCCGCGCAATTGTGGAAAAGGATCGACGGGAAGGCAAATTCGACGATATGATCTTCGATGATGAGGAGGACGTTGAATTCAGTGAATATGAGGAGATCGAAGTATCATAGCGTCCAGACATGCGAAATCCCACCGCGTTTTTCCGGCCGATCTCTACTCATGGTAGGCCAAACCTCTTGTTTTGGCTCCCTCGACCGTTCGGAACGACTGTTGACCAAAGCACTGTTCGGCATGGAGACGGCTCAAGAATCCAAGATCTTCGACACGATATGTGAAACACGCAATGGATCATCATCGGCAAGTGTGAAAGGAAAATACTCTTGTCGTCGATCCAGAAATCGAAGCCTCCAGAAGGAGAGTTCTTTCCCCTGTTGCACCTCTTTTCGGTGGCTTTTTCGCTGAATTCAAATTACGTTGCCTTCTCCTATCCCACTAGTAATTTTTTCAATAAACCTTCCACGGTAGTATAAAATCCTCGAAAACCGCCTTCTGGTAGTCCCGATTCTACATGGGGAATACTTGCAGTGGCTAAATCACAATCAGTGATCACCTCCTACCAGCAAAAGCAGTTTCGTCAACAAGCGACAATTTCCTATCAATCATGCAACTATATCGATGTAGATATGATCTTTATTGATGTACTATTCATGGTACTCCCTCATAGCTATACTTGCTTCTATATTCGTCGATGAGTAGTTTGGCTCTAGAATCGTCGGTCTTCTTCGGGGCAGAATTCTCTGCAGTATCGTGGTAGCTCTTGCTCTAGTTTGTCACGGTCACCTTCTTCACCGTTTTCCAAACCGACACTAACAGCAATTCCACTGGGACAATCAATTTTCAGATGGACACTTGGATCTTGAATAATCTGCGCCGTGACGAATCCACATTGATCACAATACCACCACTTCGATGATTGGTCCTCCCATGGCGGGAATGGGACACATGATAACCAGGTACAATTGGGACATGGTGTCGTCGTACCGTCACCCTGCAGGAGGATCACGAATGCGACGATGATACCAATAATACTGAAAATCAAACCTAGGAATCGAACGCAAATCTGTTTAGCACGGGGCCACCAACTTTCGTCCATACCGAAGAAGTCACTGGGCAGCTTCTCCATCGTACTTAAGCCACATAGTAGACCGATTAACATCCCCCCCAAGTCTGTACAAATCATTTAGTAATATTGGTGTGAGATGATATCGTGGTACCGTAGCATGTCAACGTGGAAACCACCAGTAGGAGACGTGAGGAGGAGGGACTTACGAGTGAAATTGTCGACGTAGGGAGTTAGACCGATTAGACAGTTGATGGCAATGTCAACAAATAAAAACACGACGACCAATGCATGTCTGTGTTTTTTCCCATTCTCCGTTACAAAGTCATTGAACAATAATTTCCAATTCATGAAGATATCACTGAGACACGCGCCGATCAGACCGAAGATCCCCCCACTCGCACCGACCGTAATAAAGGTGGGCAAGAAAATGGCAGATATAATACATCCACCAATCGCTGGTAGAATAAACAAAATCGCGGCCGCAGCAACTCCATGACTTGTCTCAATCGCCTTACCGATGAACCATAGGGCCAACATGTTGATAACGTAATGGACAAGTCCCGCATGCAATACCGTTGCCGAAACGACTCTCCAAACTTGCCCCTCATTCACAATCAAGCTAGAATCTCTGGCTCCCATCCGAATCATTGTTTCAGGGCTTGGTCCTATCATGGGGTTGACTTCTAGAGGCTCGATTTGCCAACCATTCAGCACAATCGACACGATTAAGAAACAGGTACAGGTGAACAGTAGGAAGTAGGTGAAGAAGGGACGATTGACTCCCTGCTTCTTACTAGCGTCGAAATCAGCCCATGACATGTACCTGGTGGAAGGCAACAAGATGGAATGATAGGTGAGAGGCACACTGTTGACTGACCGGGACAAACACACACACACACACACACACACATCCAAAAAGGAATGTTACTTTGTCCATAGTCACTTACGGGTCACCATTGGCACGACGACAGGCAGCATCTTCGGCCCATTCAACGTCGGCACGGATTGCAGCCAAATGATCATACAGGCCCAGAATCCCCCATGGACGTTCATCACCATACTTCTTACGTCGTTTTTCTTGTGCGAATTGAAAATCTCGAATCTTTCGAGCAAAGGCTGGTGCCATAAAATCTTGTCCGACCCAATCGGCATTTAATTTCCCAGCCAATAATCGTAATTGAGCAATGTCTTCCTCCTTATATTCCATATTCGGATGGATATCCGTCGCAGCCAGGAATGTCGATTGCCTCCTTCGGGAACTTTGTTGTTGTTGTTGACGATTCCCATTAATGTTGTTGTTGCTCAGTACGATGTCATCCGAAATGGAATCACTGTCCTTGAGGGAATCGGAATCGGTATCTGGAAGAGAATTCCTTGACGATGAATGTTTCTTCGGCACAACCACCTCACCGGGTGCTGAACGTTCCCATGGGTCAATCGTATACGAGGGCGTCCCAGCACCTCCTCGTTGTGCCGATGTATTCAATGGCGTAAGGTCATACTTTCGTTCGAAGTTTTCCTCAGTCAAACTGTGGTCAATTTCCACTGTCAATCCAGAAATGTTCAGATCATTCATGTCGTCTCTTTGTCCTTGTTACTTTCGATGCATTCATGAACAGACGGGGGTGGTTGACGATTTACTAACCGGAATAGGGAACCGACGTACGGTTACGGTTGCTGCTAGCTTTATCGCCGGGAGCTATCAGTCCTTCCCAGGGGGGGAATCTTCTGTAGAAAAAGAAGACGACGACGATGTTTCAGCGACCCGAAACAAGATTGGGTTTTTTGTTGTTGTTGCTTTGTGTGTATCGCAGATAGAATTTGAACTTGACGCCTGCCGCGCTCAACGATCAATACGTTTCGCGCGCAAGTCCATGTCTGGCCATGCGCGGCAACAAGATGAATCGATGATGTCATGCCACTCACGACTGACTGTGTCACGATTCGATGCCCCCTACCCCAAACATCGTCGCTCTTTATCCGACCGAAGAAAGTCAAACACTCCTACTTTCGCTAGTCGAGTACGATACATTCTGACAGCGGAGAATGGTAGTACTGAAATGAGGTCAGAAATAACGTGGTGGGCCTATGGGTAATGATGGGGTTGTTATGGTTGTCTGTCGACGAAGTAATCGTCAGTTGAGCATTTCGATCGAACAACCTTGACAGTCCATCTTTCAATCCTCCTCGTATAGCTTCTGAACCCGCATAGCGACGAATGATATTTAGCGCACAGTGGAATACTTCACAGGGTGGGGGTAGCGCGCTTTTTCTTTACTTTGTCCGGAATCTGGATTCAGGAGCTGCAACAGCAACAAAACTATCTGCAATTTGAGAAAAGACGGGTTCTTGTGCTGGAAATGCATTCCGTATCGTCCCAGTCACAAGCATTACAAGACTATCATCGACTTGGATAGGTCGGATAAATAATTGTCGTTCACTCTCTCGCATGGCAGGTGTATAGCATGTCATCGTGATACTATAAATACCCTTGTCATTCATCGGCTTCACACGGACATCGGTGGGGGTCCCATAGGCACCAAACTTCCCCTGAGATGCCAAAACAGTATCCATTAATATCTTCTCAAAGACTTTACGATTTTCCCAACCTGAGATTGTAGGAACTAATTGGATAAAGGCTGAGTCGGATGTCCGTAAATTCCGTGCTTCTAAACCTGACGTCGTCGGTAGGAGGGGCCAGGGAGTTTGAAATTCGATTAGAATGGGTTTCCCACTCGTCGATTGGATCTCTGCAGAAACGATACCTCGTTCATTCTGAATCGGTGTCGAATTTTCCTCAAAGAGGATGACACCCGTTTGAGGTTTCGTCTTCCCCAATCCACCGACACCACCCTCAAATGCCAAGGTTGTCGTAGGAAGAAGAAGAGTTGTCGTTGTCGTAGTCAACAGTGACGCCACCAGTGAACGAAGAAGGAAGGATCGTTTCACATCTTGTACATCATCAGGGATAGTTCTTTCCTTCGTTTCCAGTGCCTGAAGAAACACTTGGGTGGGTGGTAGTACATTCCGGGAGGACGAGGTGGTGACACCCTGAAGGGGGAAGGCATATGCCTCATCATGGAATCGCCACAAAATAAAGACGCTCAGGATGAATGTAAGGTCTAACCATCGAGGGATCATTTGGTATTCTTTTCTTCAAAAGGGGAAATCACGCAAGATAAGTGGAGGACTGCAAAGTGATCCTGTATCGCTGAGGTAATGTCAACCAGAAAACCAGAGAGGGATTCCGCGCATCCACATGCAACGAAAGGATTTCATGCAGTGGCTTCGGAGTCTCGAGACCACGTACCCCCATTGGACTGGTTGGACCAAAGTGTCAATACAAATCGACTCGTCGGATTCATCAGCATCGATACGGACGTTGACCTGAAATTCACAGTCATCCTTGTTGATGGCATCACCTTTTCCTACTGCCACGCTGACAAATGAACCTATAGACAACGGATGTTGAGAGAAGATGGAATCAAGGCTGACGGAAATTGTGGTGGTCCAGCCTAAATTCGTCAGTGTTCACTACGGAAAGGTTCCGGACTGAGGCTACTACTAACTTTATGAAATCTCGTGACTGATCCCGTCGATGGATCTACCATATATTTGAACGTCACCTGAGCCTCAAGATCCACATCAAAACAGAAAATGAAATCTTTGTCTTCGCCTTGCACAATCTCATATTCGTCCGGAACAAAACTTCTGTGCAGCCCAAACAAGGAGCGCTGGAAGATCCTTGCTCAGGCTGAGTATTCCTTCCTCATCAGAGTCACACACAAATAACGGATAAACTCGCCATGGTGTTTGTTGTGTTGACTTATGGAGAGCGTGAATAGTGACGTGACCAACTCTGAAGGCTCAATTTCTCGACGCAAAAGAAACGGGTACATTTCCTCAACTTCCCCAAACGTGAGAATTCGCAGAAGCGATCAAATGACAAGGATTTCCAACAAGAAACTCTCAGGACAGAGAATCGTCGTTCCCTTGCGTCAACGCTGTCCCATTCAAAAACAACGCCAATTAAGGGCACGCCGTGTGTGACACGAGTAGTGAACTCTGGCTGACTGGATCAGATCAATCCATCGAGTCTAGACGGTGATACCGTACTTCGAACGACTGTTTTCTGGTACTGTATCATCTCAAAGCAGCAACCAAATCGGCTGATTCGTCATGTCGCTTACAAGTCGATGTGATGTTCGTGCTTGGCCCCGTACATTTTCGATGCATTTATTGCTCTTCATGCCTTTCGGCTGGAATGTAGTAGGATGTTGTTTGTTGAGTGCGAAAGCTTTGGAAATCGTTGATCTTGGATAGCGATTTCGGTCTTGGGTCATCATCCAGTCTTGGTCTTTCACCGGTTCATCTTTTTTTTCTTATATGACAAAAGAGCTTGAAAGTCCGAATTGAAACTCTAGAAACTAATGCCCCTCTGGGAACCCCTGTAGATATATTTTATTATGCCTTCGTAAGATTAGAGCCTACTGATTTATTACATAGGGTTCAAGATGTTCGACAGACAAAGGCTAGCGAACACGCCCGGACAATTCAGAAATGGCACGTTTCTCAACCCAAGATTAACCTCGGTCGACCCAAGAACAAGGGACAAGAAATCGAAATTTCAGGACAAGCTTCGAATCACAAAAAACAAACAAAATCTTTCATACGCCACAAGCAAAGCCACCAGAGCCAACTCATAATGAAGCTAAACTCTGCCGTCGTCTTCGTCGTATCGATCGCGGGCGGTGCCTCTGCTGCCGGTAACCTTCGTTCTCCGAAAAATGACTACAATCGCGACGAGGCTGCAACAATTGGTCACGTCGAGGCTTTGTTGCAAATGAAAGGAAAGCCAAATGGTGGTCGCTCATTAGGAGGAATCCATCAAAAAATGTCATTGGGACAGCTCGAAGAGCAAAAGAGGGATGCAACGCGCGAGAAACATCAGCAGATGAAGTCCCTTCTACACCACGAGGAGACGGAAGAAACACATTACACTCCTTATTCCGAATTGACCCTCAAAGAGCCCACCGAATCAATCCCGGAGCATACTGAACCCAACAGCGACTTTGGGATCAACATCGTCGGTGGGGAGGTATCCGATGAAAACGAATTTCCCTACTATGGTAAGCTGAGTCTGATGTCGACATGTGGTGACCCATCCGATAACATTCTCCACTTACAGTTCCCCCCATTGCCTCGCAGTCGATATGAACGGGTGCGGTGGTACGCTGATTGGTCCCGATGTCGTTCTTGGAGCGGCTCACTGTGGTGGCTACGTTGGAGACACGGTCACCATCGGGAAAACTCGCGTCCAAGTGATTCAGCAAAGAATACACCCCAACTACAACAGCAACTCGGAGGAGAATGATTATTACCTCTACAGGTTGAAGTCATCTGTATCTACCACAGGAGCCAGGGTGACTTTGAACACTAACGCGGCCACACCTTCGGCTGGCCAACTTCTGACGGTTCTTGGGAAAGGAGATACGTCGGAGGGTGGAAGCAGTTCAGACGTCTTGAGGGATGTGGTTGTCCCTACGGTCAGTAATGCCGGATGTCAAACGGCGTACGGTTCCAGATACAAGTCGAATGTCATGTTCTGTGCCGGTGAAGCGGGAAAGGACTCATGCCAAGGTGACTCTGGAGGTCCGATTGTGATTCGACGAGGGTTGGATCATGTCCTCACAGGAGTAGTTTCGTGGGGC
>Ga0194115_10007359_pt1 | contig 10941 bp, 8 predicted proteins | sample TA2MahsurfametaG_3_FD_148656 | JGI IMG/M metagenome (GOLD analysis project Ga0194115, IMG submission 148656) | Freshwater microbial communities from Lake Tanganyika, Tanzania - TA2015002 Mahale S4 surface | ecosystem: Environmental > Aquatic > Freshwater > Lake | place: Tanzania: Lake Tanganyika... | reverse complement strand
AGTAATAGATGACTTCTTTTTCTTGACCTTTGCTTCCTTTAGCATCTTCGGCCTTTCTCAGGTACCGGAGCAAGAGTACAGTCCCCCCTTTCGTGCCCCGCACTCTTTCATAGTCCAGGAAGGTCCTCGGGATACGTCTTCGTTACCTTTCTCACAGTCCGTCCATCTCATGTCCAGCATAAGAAGCTTAGCACCAGACACCAACGACTCGGAATACTGACCTAAAATTCGAAGCGTTACACCTTCAGGCTCTTCTTCTTGTTTCTTCTTGTCTCTGTTGAAAGTTCGACTTAACCGTAGTAGACTGCTGATCCAAAGGGTCGCCAGGTAACCCGCAATGCAAATTGGATTCATCGATTTTCTTTAGACGTCATATTTCTTATCTCTAGATGTCTTTATCCAGATAGGCCTTGCACCCAGTATCCGCCGAGAGCCAACGTCTTGTCAAGACTGGTGCCACCCGTCGATTATTTGCAGTTTGATCACCGTAGAATGGTTTTGACTGTGAACGACCTGCCGTAAAGGCATGTACGACTCGATTGATCCAGAAGAAGCCCACGGTAAGATAGGTATTGGAATAGGTATGCTCCTTTGCCATATCATGGGTTCGATCATGCCTCTGTAGTGTACTTCCGACTCTCCCGACTACAGCGCTGAAAGGACTTCTTCGTGTCCATCTCTCTTCTTGACTGCCGTCGCATACATCTCATCCCAAACCGAAACACTTGGCGTTGGCATCCTCATCTCACTGTCAATTTCCTTGCCATCTGCACGAAAGAACGAAACGAACGAACGAGGATTCCTCTAGCAACACGATGCCCAAGGAAGGAGGGAAAAAGAAAAATGCATTGACGCCAGTCGAACGTATGGAAGACTTGGCCTTGACATCCCGTGTAACGGAAACCTTAGAACCACACTTGGGAGGATTGACGGATAAGACTCTGACGGAATTCATTATTCATTTGGTCGAAACCCAATTAAAGGCAGGGTCTTCCTCTTCTTCTGCTTCTTCGAATCCCCAAAAAAATCAAGATGAAGAACTTCGACAGAATCTCAAACAGAATGGTGGTCCAGAACTTCCCTTGAATATATGTCATCGGTTACTTGAATGGGTGGAGGAACAGTCTCCAAGGATGAAACGATGGAAATCGAAACAAGACGCACGGAGACAGAAGGAGGTGACGACGACGTTATCTAGTACATCGGTACATAATCCACTCGCTATGACATTCCCAGGTCTTGCCAAACCGAACTTAAATCATAGTGTGGATCTAGGTGATGACTTTTATGATCATGGCGATTCGAGTAAACGCAAAGTATCGAATGTCCCCGCCTGGATGGATAACAACAATGATAACAGTACGAAACGTCCGAAAAAGGAGGAGGAAGAAAAACAAGGATTAGAACCATATAAGATTGTCCAGGCGAGGATCGAAAAGTCGATGGATTTTGGTGTGACTGTCCGATTATTAGTACCCGAAGACCGTCAGGGTGTTGCATACAAAAGTCAATTACCGATCGAAGCGACGACTCAACGGAATTATTTTCGATGTGGACAAATGGTATGGTGTAAGATTTTAAGTATTACACCTCAAAAAATCGTCGTCAGTTTAAAGGATGTCGATCAGAAGACCGGACGAGATATTATGCCTCATCGGAATCGGGTAGCACAGGAATTGGAATCACGACATACTACCACCGAATTGTCAACTCGATCGGTAGCGAGTGATGTCATCCATCCAGGTTTAGACGTTGCAAAACTCAAGCAAGAGAATAGTTCCTTCCAGGGTCGGTCGACGACGACGAAACAACCCTTGTCAGAACATGAATTATATGAGGCACAACAATTAATTCGTAGTGGTGTCCTCCCCGTGGAACAATACCCGACATTTGATGCCAATTTAGGGATGTTAGCAGTCGAAGAGACAGAGGAGGAAACTGAAGTTGAATTGGCTGACGTCGAACCTGCCTTTTTACGGGGACAGACACAAAAAACATTACGTGAAAAATTAGAACCAATAAAGATCGTGAAGAATCCCGATGGGTCTTTACAACGTGCAGCACTTCAACAGGGGACGATGGCAAAGGAACGAAGAGAACTTCGACAGGCTCAAACCAATCAATTAATTGATTCTATCCCCAAAGATTTGAATCGACCATGGGAGGACCCACTTCCGGAAGCGGGGGAACGACACTTTGCACAAGAATTACGATCTATTAATTTGATGAGTCAACATCAAGAGGGGGGAGCACCCGAATGGAAACAAAAGGCTGAATCAAAAACCTTAAGTTATGGTATTATTTCCAACAAGTCTATCCATGAACAACGACAGTCATTACCAATCTATCGATTGAAAAAGGAACTCATGCAAGCTATGATTTCCAATCAAGTATTGGTCGTCATTGGAGAAACTGGATCTGGGAAGGTACGTCACTAATTTCTAGCCTGACTGTGAGGCAAGAGACGCGAATTGATCCTTTCGCGACTAACTCTTGTTTCGTTTTTCTTCCGTTTTTGTTGTTGTAAAGACAACACAAATGACACAGTACATGGTGGAGCTTGGGTTGACAAAGAAAAAGGGGATGCTGATCGGTTGTACACAGCCACGTCGTGTGGCCGCTGTGTCTGTTGCCAAACGTGTAGCAGAAGAATATGGGTGTGTCCTAGGCGAGCAAGTAGGATACAGTATCCGATTTGATGACGTGACTAGTCAAGATACGATCATCAAGTATATGACGGACGGTATGTTGATGCGGGAATATCTTGCCGATAATGATTTGAAGCGTTATGCAGCTCTTATGTTAGACGAGGCACACGAACGAACGGTGGCGACGGATGTATTATTTGGTCTTCTTAAGGATCTTTGTCGTCGACGACCAGATCTCAAGATCATCGTCACGTCTGCGACATTGGATGCGGAAAAGTTTTCTAGTTACTTTTTCCAATCGCCTATCTTCACTATTCCTGGCCGTACCTTTCCTGTTGAAATCCTGTACACGAAGGAACCAGAATCGGATTATTTGGATGCTGCTATGATTACTGTCATGCAAATCCATCTGAGTGAACCTGCGGGTGATATCCTTGTCTTTTTGACGGGTCAAGAAGAAATCGATACCTGTTGTGAAACCTTGTATTCTCGGATGCAAGCTCTGGGAGATTTAGCCCCAGAACTGATTATTTTACCAGTATATTCTGCCTTGCCATCGGAGATGCAATCACGAATTTTCGAACCAGCACCAAAGGGTTCCCGAAAATGTGTCGTCGCGACGAATATTGCCGAAGCATCGCTGACGATTGATGGTATCTACTACGTCGTCGATCCAGGGTTTTCCAAACAAAAGGCCTTTAATCCCAAACTCGGTATGGACTCATTGGTTGTCACTCCGATTAGTCAGGCTTCGGCAAGACAACGGGCTGGTCGTGCTGGACGTACGGGGCCAGGAAAATGTTATCGACTGTATACGGAACATGCCTTCAAGACAGAAATGCTTTCAACGAACATTCCCGAGATCCAACGAACAAACTTAGGAAATGTCGTATTACAACTGAAGGCGATGGGGATTAATGACTTGCTTGGTTTTGACTTTATGGACCCCCCACCAGTAGCGACTCTAGTGGGTGCACTCGAATCCCTTCATGCTCTGGGGGCACTCGATGATGAAGGCCTCCTCACACGACTTGGAAGGAAGATGGCCGAATTTCCCTTGGAACCGAATCTATCGAAAATGTTAATCCTATCGGTCGATCTTGGATGTTCCGATGAAATTTTGACTATTACGGCTATGCTAAGTGTCGAAAATCCCTTCTACCGACCAAAGGATAAACAGGCCCAGGCAGATATGCGAAAGGCGAAATTCCATCAAGCTGAAGGTGACCATTTGACATTATTGACCGTCTACAAGGGATGGGAAGCCTCCCGATTTAGTAATCCATGGTGTTTTGAACACTTTGTCCAAGCCCGAAGTATGAAACGAGCACAAGATGTCCGAAAGCAGTTGGTTACGATCATGGATCGCTACCGTCTTCTGTTGATCAGTGCCGGAAAGAATTACAAGATGATATGCAAGGCAATTACTGCTGGATTCTTTACGAATGCTGCCAAGAAGGATCCTCAAGAAGGGTACCGTACTCTCGTCGATCAAAATCCTGTCTATATCCACCCATCGTCGGCTATCTTCAATAAGAATCCAGAGTATGTCATCTACCATGAACTTGTCTTGACGACGAAGGAATATATGCGGAATATTATGGTCATTGATGCGAAGTGGTTGACAGAGTTAGCACCTGCATTTTATAAACCTGCTGATCCCAATAAGATTACGAAACAAAAACGGAAGGAGAAGATTGAACCATTGTTTGATCGATTCAATCCGAAGGATTCTTGGCGTCTGTCTAGACGAAAGGGATAAACGGGTACATAAATAAGTAGAATGAACCTTACAGAGGGGGTCGGGAAACTGTGGCTCTGATCTTCCCTTCTATTTCTAGGTATGAAGGATAGACACGAATCACAGTCGACAAACCTTACTATTTTTGTTGACAGACCGAGTCTATTTCACAACCGTTTGTGGGTCGATGAATCGGTAGTTGAAAAAAAAAACAATCACGCAATTGCTGTGAGGTTTTTTTTACGTGACTTTGGGAATGGAACTATAGCATCTTGTATGATAGCAATGGGGAAACCGGCAGGAGTAGGGAAATGGATATTTCGATTCTTACATATGTATGATGGCATATACTAATTTTTTTGATAGTATAAGTACCTACCAATATTTGGTCGTGTGGGTCCACCGGGTCATATTGTACACGAGACAAGAGACACCCACAGCACAGATCACGAGTCTCACGAGTTTGATTCGTCTTGAAGGTTTTCTCGTCTAGAGACACTATTTACACTTTACACATATAGCATTCGCACGGGTACGACAATAGACAATCACCATCATCTCCACTCGATTCGTTGTACATTGAAAGCATCCTTTTATCTTTGAAGATGGGTACCCTTCGAAAAGTATTTCATGTTGTGCCGATGGTATTCATACTGGCTTCTTCATCGGGAGGGATTTCAGTATCCAAGGCAATCCCGCTCGAGTGTTATCGTGAAGAACCTCAAGGGCAAGCATCGGCTAATGATGGCCACGAAGGCGAAAAAGGCACAGCGTCATCTTCAATACTATGCAAATTTCGAATCATAGAAGAACCAAGTGAAGCAATCAAGGAGTCGAATCACTATTCTCTAGATCCTCTTTGTTGGGATGATGGTAGGGATGCAAGTGGATCGACCAAAACGAAATGCCTTGAGGGAACACTTCAGATGAAGATGACTGTTGAAAGTGACGAATCAGTCTCACTTCCTTCTACAGACGAAAGAAGCAATAGAAAAAACGAGGACAAGAAGGAGGACAAGGACTTGTCGAATGCCGGACCTAGGAACAAACGAACGATTGTGGTAGGACGAGCATCGTATGGATTACCGTATGCACAACATGGAAGTCGTGTAGAGGTAGTATTGAATCAAGTACCATCCGATGGCGACGCATCATCGTCATCATCATCATCGTCACAACAGGAATGGATTGACTGGTATATTGATCTTGCAGGTGCACATTATCCTCTGGCGGGGGATGACCCGAATAGTGCCGATGTTCGGGTCCAGATTGAACTTGTCATCAATGCATATGAACATGCCATTGAGGCACTCAATCGTCTGGATCAGCAAGATTCCTCCAAACCATCATCATTATTATCATTTGAAAATCAAATATTGTTAGCCTCCTGTTACTTCCATCTTGCAGAGGCATATTTACTCGATCCGGAAGAATATGCTGAGCAGACGGTAGAAGTTTTGACATTCTCCTATAAAAGGTTCAAAGAAATCTTACATGATCCGAATCTGGAACGTCTAGAACGGACCGCCATTGAAAGTAAATTTGCAGAAGTTGCCTCGAAACTAGGCATCGCATCGATGTCCCATTTAGATCCTATGGATACTTTACCCATTTGGGCAAAGACGATGGATCCGACGACGACTCAATATGTCAATGTGTACCGTGGAAGGCAACCACAACAACAAACATCATATTCCTCTGGAAAGCAATCTGGAAATTCCAAAATAACTTTGGAAATGATTCAGGGATACTTTGATGAGGCGATTCAGATCTTTTCACGACACCTTGAAGATGGAGGACAATCATCCAAGTCATCCTATGGTAGAGAGTACGTATGGAATCGATTAGTCACACCAGAAGATCTAAAATTCCAATATGCAGAGACACTACAGCAATCAGGAGTTCTTTCATCCCTCCAGGGTCAGTTTGTATCGGCAAAGAAAGCCTATGAACGTGCCTTGGAGATACATTACAGTTTGTTGGAGACAAGAGATACGAGTCAGGGATACTACTACCTTCAGCAGGATAAGGTATATACTCAGACTCTGATAGCCGATCTTCATTTGAGTTTGTCCGATGTATGCCTTCAACTTGGAGACTATCCCTGTGCGAAGAAAGAGTACGGGGATGCTATGATGGTCTATATGAAACACAAGATCCCTGTAGCTCCTATGATGTCGGGCGACGTCGATGCCGAATTCGACGCTGAGATCCAAGAGGCACATGCTATCCTTCAAGACTATAGGATAGGCACTGGTGGGGCCAGTGGAGGAGGTAGAACCCGTCAACGGAATGAATTGGATGGACCGCTGTATGGGAACGGTGGCAATGACGACTATTACTATGCGAAAGACGATGAGTTGGAGGCGGAATTACTATTATCGTTGGGGATACTCTACTTGAGTTCTGGTGATGTCCGAGCTGTATATTACCTTGAACAAGCTCGGGACTTACTAGAGAAGTCGAAAGAAAATCGAAAATCATTGGCCATGGGTGAATTGATGCTTAGTCTTGCTATGGCATTATATCAGAATGAGGAATTCGAAAAGTCAAAGGAGGTCCGATGGCAAGCTTTGGATCTACTTCAGATTCTATATGGTGATGGTATCAATCCGTATGGGTCCGAATTATCTGATAAATCGACCATGCTGGTAGATCATGAGAAGAAAAACCCAGCCAAGATCATTACTTTGGATTCCTTCAAGGATCAGATCGGTGCACAAAACATGACAAAGATGGGCCTTCTTCAAGGGGAACTGTAGCAGTGGGGGGTTACTTTCCATCTCATGGAGATATTCTTCTACGGTGTATTCTATAGAATCAATTTTTCGCATGTAGAGATTTTTGGACATGTGAAGCGATTGTCTGGGATGAGAACCCGATTCACACCTGAAAAAAAATGGAGCTAACTTATGTGATCCTGCCTTTTCGAAAAGATATAAAGTACATATCACCTATTTGCTCTATTTTATTCCCTGAATCTATGTCGTTTCCTATTCATGCTTTACTTTCTTCGCTGGTGGCAAAGATGGTCCTTCATCGTCGTCGTCATCATCATCATCATCGGTCTCATCATCACCAGCATCATCATCACCACCATCCTCGCCCCAGTCAACGTTCTGATTTGTTTGTTCATCACCTAGTTCCGGTGGTCCCGCCCATACTCCTGTTCCTGCTGGTTTAGGACCCTCGTCATCGCTATCTTCATCATTATCATCGGTTTCGTCGTCGTCGTCATCATCGTCATCTGCTACATTATGGGCAGCCTTGGCCTGTTCCATTTTCTTTATTCGTTCCTCTCTTGCCATTTGGACGGCAGCTAAATATTGACCATATTTATTCCCAAAAATATTTAGTGGTCCAGATCCTTTCCCTGATGCACAACCAAGACATCCAGTCGTTGGATCGAAGGCTGTCCTTGCTTCCGGGGAACGATCCTTTAGGGGGACACGACAAATGGATGTCGTACCGAATTTATAATTCGATGGATTAATCACATATGTACTACACAATCGTTCATAACCAGGCTTCTTCCACTAGGTTTTTGTCCATGATTCGGTCGGCGGGGTTGACAAAATCGAACGGTGAGATAAAACGTCCAGGGCAAGCACATGGTTAACTACCATTCCGGGCACGTCGTAAAACCTTACCTTCGCAATAAGTGCCGCATCGATCAATTTCTGTTGAATACAATATTGATAGACTTGTTTCGAAATTCGATTATATTTGTAGTACATATCGTATACGTATCGTGATTTTTGCCAATTAATTTGATGGACAGGCCACATACTTTCTGTCTTTCGGAGTTTTTCATTCGTCTCCTTGATCTTATCACGAAGTTCATGTTCCAGTGCCTCCAAAGTCGGTTCGATGACCTCGAAACCAGTTGGAGGTTTCTTGTTTTTATTCCAACGTTGTGGGAGAGGCATGTTTGCTTTACAAGGGACTATGGGACTTAGGCAACCGGCAAACCTCAGCTTGGATGGCACACCTTTGTCGGCCTTCATGTATGTATGTGTACGGGCAGGTTCATGACCGTATCGATGAAAAATACGTACAATATTACATACATATTACACGTCAACTGTTCGCAATCGTACGACGGAAGAACTACCCAGTCATGACCCAGCCTCGACTACCGGTATAATATTGGTCCGATAAAGACAATGCATAAAACTTTGAGAAAGCCTATATACAACTTGAAAATATGTGATGAGAAAGACTATAAGTCCTACCGAACCGTTCGTGGGTCAGAACCGAGCCTTTGCTACAGGTCCCTTATTTGGAACAAGGTCCCGGTACAAGAGCGCGAAGAGTTGGTCCACCGCGCTTATTGTATAAAAATGTCGCTTCTCATCTCATCGTACAATACATCGATTCACTGGAGAAGATCGAGGATTGTAGGCCCTTATACCTTTTGAACACTACATTAATTGTCGTATTGCCTTCGATTCGCGCCAGAAACCGTAGTTGATTATTTAATGGACCAGTTGTACGTCGAGAGAACATCGGGCTCCCGTTGCCTCCTTCTTTAACATAAGTGAATCAATTTCCATTAAATATTAGAAAAGTCAATGAATCTACCCTTTTCGCCTTCAAGACTCTAGTGCCCCTCCGGAGAAAGATTTCGTCCAGGCCCCAAATCGCCGTATATATGCTACCGTATCAACCACCACAAACCTCGGATTAGGGTCGTATTCTAAAGTAAATCGATATCTGGAACTAAGGGAGGAGCTAGCTTTAGTATTCATATCGGAACAAAAGTGAAAAGACTAACCATGAACATCTTCGTCGGCGAGGATTCTCGTACCGGGATATGTTACCCTACTACCTCATGGACCTGCCACGATGCCGATACGACGCTGATGCCACTCCTTTCTATTTCACACAGGCAAGAATGGCAGCTTGATACCTATTCGGTCGGTCTGCCTTATCCATCGGATGTTCTGGTACAAGAAGATCTGGATACCTTTGCAGATCTAACGTTCTGCAGTGATAATGACAAGGCGCAAAGAATCTCACCTTCGCTCTTTGGCATGAATAATCTCCACGACAGAAAACATGTTTCCGCCCAAGGTACCCACTATGCTTGCTTCAGTACTTTGGGAGATTCCAAGGTGCCTACTGAAACCATGGGCGTGGACCATAAACTCAAGAATTTTTTGTCAACTATGGAAGGTTCCCTAAATTGCTTGGTGGTTCATGATCGGCATCATCAACTGATTGGGCAACAACAACAACAATCCAATGAAACCGAGATAGGGTCATTTCGGTTATATCTCAACACAGCTCCTACGACTTCAGCAGTATTCCCTACAACAGAGATTCCCGAAATCCAGCCGTGGAATGTCCAGACTGCATGTTCCAGCATTCATCAACAACAGACCCAGATGACCAGAGAATCGAACCCCCCAATCCTCCCAGCTCAAAAGGTTTCAAGATCTTCATCGGCCATTCAAGGACATAGTCGATGCTTTGGTTCATGTTCAGAAGACCAAGTTGACTCAGAAGCATCCACAGCTCGCGTCAGGGATGGCAGTTCGGAAGTCCGGTTTCGAGAGCACCAAGAAGATCAATAGATGGTAAAGTTCGTGGAATTTCAGGAATTCATCAAGACGACTGGCCGCGCCTCAATTCCACAGGACTATCCTGGGAAGAAATCTCTAGCTCGATGGGCCAAACGGCAGGTGCGTTGAAAGCTGATGACACCTTCCCTCCTGGTGATACATCCTAGTCGGGGACTGTCACATTTACTATCCATGCATCTCATCTTGATTTACTCACTTGTATCCCATCGAAACAGCGATATCAGTATAAACTCCGGACAGAGGGGAAATTATCGACCCTTACCAACGAACGTGTCGACCTTTTGGAAGCGGTAGGGTTCATTTGGAGTTCACATCTTACAATCTTTGAGGAACGATTGGAAGAACTACGGAGTTTTAAGAAACAGGTAGGTCATTGTAATGTCCCAAGTCAATATCCACCGAATCAAAAGTTGAGTACATGGGTGAAGTGTCAACGTCGTCAATATCGACTTCTCTTACAGGGACGGAAATCTAACATGACTCCCGAACAGATTGACATGCTGAACCGATGTGACTTTGCATGGAAAATTCGAGATCATCCACCTCCGAAGAAGTAAAAACAAATGTACTTTCTTGTTTCCCATTATCATCTTTTTTGGGATATCTCGATGAACTCTAACATATTTACTAGAGAACAAACCAACATAATTCGAACATGGCTCGTCGGCCACAAAACATCACATCACATCACCACCACACTCCGATCACGTCCAAACTGCAGTCGATTCCCTTTCGAAAAAACACCCAAAAAATTAAATATGTTAACATACATACTCGTCGTCCCACACTCATTGATGTGAGATGGAAGTGTAGTAGTTGCTTTGTGGTGGTGGACCCGATATCCCGTTTTCTCTGTCTTCATGTTGAAATGACTCGTACTCCTTCCTGCCTTGGTTGACTCGTAGGTATGTGTCGTAGGTCTTGAGTCGTCTTACTCAAACCACACTCTCCGTCACACAACTCT
>Ga0194115_10007357_pt1 | contig 10943 bp, 19 predicted proteins | sample TA2MahsurfametaG_3_FD_148656 | JGI IMG/M metagenome (GOLD analysis project Ga0194115, IMG submission 148656) | Freshwater microbial communities from Lake Tanganyika, Tanzania - TA2015002 Mahale S4 surface | ecosystem: Environmental > Aquatic > Freshwater > Lake | place: Tanzania: Lake... | reverse complement strand
TCAACACGAATCAGAAAATATGCGACGAAGATTGGAAGAAATGATGAGCGAAAAAATAAATGATCACTGAAGAAGATATAAAAGAATTACAAGAAAGAGTTTTAGATTTAAAAATGATAGAGCTCTTCGAAGAACCATCCACCTACGAAGACGAAGATTATGGAAATGACAGAATTTATTGATTTTATTTCGAAAGAACTTTTGATTTCTGTTGTGTTTATTGGAGGGGTTGTGATAGGTTATGTAAATGGTATAAAAGATTCTGGAGGTTTATGAGAAAACTCAACGATGTATTACTTGGAATCACGGTAGCAATCATTGACTTTATCTATCGTGGATTACCAATACAAAGATTTTGGGTGCTTGAAACGATTGCAAGAGCACCATACTTTGCTTTTCTAAGTGTGCTACATCTTAGAGAAAGTTTAGGATTAAGAACAGAAGCACACTACTTTCTAATGAAAGAACACTTCGCACAGACAATCAATGAAACCGAACACCTTATCGAAATGGAGTCGCGTGGCGGAAGCGACCGCTGGTTTGATCGCTTTTTCGCTTATCATCTGGTTCTCATCTATTATTGGATTCTGGTGGTTTATTATTCTATTGCTCCCGTTTCTGCTTATCACCTAAACGCAGGCATTGAATATCACGCAACAGAGACCTACTTAAACTACCTCTGGGATCACCAGGAGGACACCAAGATTGCTGAGATCGCAACTGATGAAATGAATCATTATATTGAGTTAAACAGAGCGATGGCAATGATATGATGTTATTAGCAAAAGCACTTTTATTTGTTTCAATTCCGTTTGTTTTAGCAACACTCTATTTCGGAACACGAGGAGGATACTATGACTCCAAAGATTACAAGGGAAATGGCACCGCACACTAAGGAGAGGTATCAATTTGCTGCCTCTGCTTTTGTTAGAATGTGGGGTCACAGTTCATTAAACGATCATAAAATTAAAGATTTTTGCCTTGAGTGGGCACATCGAGAAGAAAATGCCCCGTTAGATAATTTCCTTGTAGACCAATACTTTTACTACGAGTTCAAGACTTGGAGGGGATACTAATGTCACAACTACCATGGGGAGTGTTTATTATCCTTGGTATAGGACTAACAGGCACTGCCTACATCATTTATTACATACTTAAATTAGCATATGAGGAAATGAGGTCAGATTAATCTTTATTGTAAAACTTTTTATATTGTCTGAGTTTTTCTGCTTTCTTTTCTTTTGCTAGTAGTTTAGTAACCTTCTTGAGATTATCTTCTTTTTGAAAAGCAAAGTATATCTGCAATTCATATGGGGTAAGATCTCTATTCAGAAGTTTCTTACCTCTTACAAAGATCTGTTGAACAATAGGTTTCATCTTTGCTACCATCCATTCCACAAAAGATTTGCCAACAAGAGCCGCAGCAACAGAGGCAGTAGCAGTAGTCCCAGCAAGAATAACCTGCTCTTTAGGTGGGACTGGGACTTCCCCGATGATTGGTACTTCAATGATGGGCACTCCTAGATTTGTATTTGTATTATTTTCTTCGTTAGTGCCCTCATCAACTGGGGGGGTTTGAACGAGCTGAGGCACTTTAGGTATGGTAGGTTTAGTCTCAGGAAGACTTCTAGGTTTATCTCTTTCTTCTTCTTTTTCTTGTTTTTCTCGCTCTGCTTTTACAGCAGCATCAAACTCTTCTTGTGTCGGAACATCAACTGTTGGATACTTGATCCCTGTATTGGGAATCTGAACTACAGGTAGATCTAAACCACGAACAACAGGGACCGTTACACTTTTTGTGACAGGAGGATTGATGGTGGGTATAATAGGTGGACCACCAATGCCAATATTCCCTACTTGATTGGCATTTACTCCTATATTGGCAATTTGGTTGGCATTATTTACTGGGTCGATTGGCATTGACCACATCCTCAACTCTTGGATATCTCACTACAACATCAGAGCATATCTTTGCATAGGGTGATTGTGGATGGAAACTTACTCCAGCTTTGAGTGCTTCACCACACTTCAATAGTCTGACTAATTCAAAGTCAAGTCTTGCTTTATCTGCTTCTGCCTGTTGTCTTGCAATCTCTACTCTTGCTCTTGCTTTACACAACTCAGTCAGACCACCATCCAGAGGAAAGTTGAATCCCATACTGAATCCAGCATTTGCACTTTGAGTTTGGTAAGTAGTTGGATCTTGATTACCATTCAGACTTCCCATGACAAAGGGAGACAAACTCATTGTCGGTCCTTGACAACTAACCCCTGCTCCGTAGGTATTAACTGCATACGGCCCTTGGAGGACTTGGACTGCTTGGTTAGTAACGTTTCCTGTAGCAGAAGCAGTAGGCCCAGCAATGTTAGTATTACTAGGAGCTGTTTGAGCCAGCACAGGCGATACATAAAGTGTTACTGCGTAAAGACAGATATAGAGTTTGTTTTTGATTCTGTTTCTGTAGTTCGATCTATCCATGTTTCTTTTGCAATTCCAGGACCGAGGTATGTTTCACTAAACTGGAATGGCGCACCAGGGGTAGTTAACGTATAAGAATTTCCAGGAGCAGGTGTTCCTGTAAATGTAATATTTGTTCCAGTGACAGTATAAGACGTGCCAGTTGTATATTCAATCTGACGAATAGTTTCTATGATCTTTGTAGTTGATGTAGTTTCTGCTGTTACTGTGCCCCTGGTAAAATTAGGAACGACCGTATTCGCAAGTGCAGTTGAGTGGAGGGTGACAAGTGCAACCCCCGCACACAGGGCAGAGCTCACCCTGTTTCTGAAACTTGAGGTAAATCCATCTAAAGACATAACGAAGCCCTCTCATTTCTTTACAGATTCACGATTGGGTTCTTCTGCTTGTGTATGCAATGGACATGCCATTACAGGCATACACCAGAGACAGATGACTGCTAGGATAAGTAAGTTTCTCATTTGAATACACTGAGTTCGATTGTTCTTTGACCAGTAGCAGTGGTGCCAGGACCACCAGCAGTAACAGTAGGAACTGATGTGTTAGAAAGAGTACCAGCAAGAGTTCCAGCACTACCACTTAATTGAGTAGTAGAGTTACTGTAAAGATTAGGAGCAGCAATAGTTCCATTAGCAGCAGACTGTGAAGTCACAATAGCATCAGCAGCAGTATAGCTTTCTGAAAATGTAAATGCCTGACCAGCATTAGTAAGACTTGGTGTTGTATCTCCATATGCACCATTGGCACCAAGACCAAATGAATTATTACCAAGACCAAGTGCAGAGAACTGTATATTTGAACCACTGATAGAATATGATGCTCCAACCCTAGTTGATTGAATAGCAGCACCCTGGACTGTCAGTTGTACAGAGTCGGTAATTTTAGATGTGATTTCAGCGGCACTAACAGGAATAGCAAAGAATAACGAAAGGACAAACAGTAGTCTTTTCATCGTTCTATTTTATGAGACTATATGTATTTATTACATGTAATTTTTTCGAGAAATCCGAATAATTAATACGGTTTAACAGACCTAATAATCTTCATATTTACTGTTAAATAGTAACGTCAGATGCTTCGGGTCTGATTGTATTACTCGCTTATTGAGGAGATCGAAAATGTATACTACTAAGTTTACGTATAACACAACAAACATTGATAAATTCCTTTCTGATATTGACAAGTATTCAATCGGTATGGATGAATGGCTTCATAGGTTTTCTACTCTACATGAAACCAGTGGAAATTATCCACCATACAACGTAGTCAAAGAATCTAGTGTCGAATTTAGATTGGAAATTGCACTTGCTGGTATTGCTAAAGAAGATATTGAAGTAAGTACTGAATGGAATAAACTTCATGTTGAATCTAAGAGTCAAGAATCTACAGATGTTGAATACATGCATCGTGGACTTGCTAAACGTGGATTCAAGAGATCATGGACACTATCAGATGATATTGAAGTTTATGAAACAAAATTAGAAGATGGTCTTCTTACCGTAAGACTTCGTAGAGTCATTCCCGATCATCAGAAAAAAAAAGTATATGAATTGTGATATATAATATACAACTAAAGAGACTCCCAGTGGGGGTCTCTTTTTATTTGGAGGACAAAATGAATGTTTATGTAAATGTTACTAAATCTGGTTATGATGGAGAAAGTGATCTATTGACATTAGAGATACCTGCATCTTATACTGATGAGATTCTGAGATACGTACGCCCTATCGCAGAGCAAAAAGAAGTTGCAGAAATAAAAATCTTACAAGACATTATTAAAGAAGCAGTATTTGAAATTTCAAGGAGAAGTTATGAGCGTAAAGGTCGTAAGAACAAGAAGCGGTGAAGATGTCATTACAGACATCCGAGAAGTTGCTTTAACTGAAGATGAGCAGCAAAAAGTAATTGGATTTCAATTACTCCATCCTTATGTCGTCTGGGTTTCCGATGGAATGGAAGCTGAGGATGATCAAGGAAATATTCATAAAATTTCTAGTCCAGAAATCACTATGACTCCATGGATGCCATTATCTAAGGAGAAAAAAATTTTTGTGAGACCAGATGAAATCGTTAGTGCATACGAAACTTATCCAAATGTACTAGAAAAATATCAATCATTAGTGGAGGCAATTAATGGAATCGACAGTGAAGATTCTTCTTCTGAAGAACGGTGATCTAAATGATTATCTAATTGGAAATGTTACAGAATTAGATGAAGAGCCATCTATTTTAATTGAAAATTGTTATCGAATTGTTGAGTGTGCTGAATATGGAGATGATCAAGAAAAGATAGAAAAACGAGCATATGCTTTAGAAGCGAATCATATTAAAATTTCTGCTAGAAAAATTGATGAGGGTGCCGTAGATAAAGATTGGTATGTTTACGAGTATGCGATATTACAAAAATATCCAAAATTCTCGTTGCAGAGGGATCTGTTCTTGACAGGAGAGGCGATCTTTACTATAGTGGATCCATCCAAAGAAATCCTCTCAGCGTATCAGTCTATTAATGAGTAGTTTTTACACCAACGTACAACTTGCAGGAAATACCCTCCTTTATCGTGGGTATGAGAATGGAAAACCAGTCCAGTCTCGTACTCATTTTTCGCCTACGTTGTTTGTCCCTTCAAACAAAAAGGAGAAATTTAAAACACTTACTGGAGAGTATGTGAAACCTATTCAGTTTGAATCCCCCAAAGATGCTAGGGAATTTATTGCCAAGTATGAAAATGTTGAGGGATTTACTGTATATGGATATGAAAGATTCGTTTATCAATTTATCGCTAAGGAGTTTCCTGGTGAGGTTGATTACGATATCAAAAAAATGAAGATTTTCACAATGGACATTGAGGTTGCTTGTGAGAATGGATTTCCAAATGTAGAAGAAGCAGCAGAAGAAATGTTGTGTATTACGATCAAGGATCTTAATACAAAAAAGTTTTATGTTTGGGGTACTCGTGAATTTACTCCACCTGAAGGGGTAGAATTTTTTGTCTTCTGGACAGAGAGTGAAATGCTCAATCACTTTATTGGGTGGTGGACTGAAAACACTCCAGATATTCTTACTGGATGGAATGTCAATTTGTATGATGTTCCTTACATTTGTCGTAGGATTAATAGGGTGTTGGGAGAAAAATGGATGAATTCCATGTCACCGTGGAATCGTGCTAATGAAAGAGAAATCATTGTCCAAGGTCGTAAGAATTATGCATATGATTTGTCTGGGATTAATATCTTAGATTACCTTGATCTCTATAAAAAGTTTACTTACTCTGCTCAGGAATCGTATCGTCTTGATCACATTGCAAATGTCGAGTTGGGTCAGAAAAAGATTGACCACAGTGAATATGAAAACTTCAAAGAATTCTACACTAAAGACTGGCAAAAGTTTGTTGAGTATAACATCCAAGACGTAGAGCTTGTTGACCGTTTGGAAGACAAGATGAAACTAATCGAATTAGCAGTTACTATGGCATATGATGCCAAAGTAAACATGGAAGATGTTTACAGTCAGGTGAGAATGTGGGACACTATGATTTATAACTATCTTAAAGATCGTGATTTAGTTGTCCCCCCTCGCAAAGGATCTAAAAAAGATGAGAAGTATGCAGGTGCATATGTCAAAGAACCTGTACCTGGAATGTATGATTGGGTTGTGAGTTTTGACCTTAACTCTCTATACCCTCATCTTATTATGCAATACAACATTTCACCAGAGACTTTGGTTGAGCAGAGGCATCCTAGTGCTACTGTGGATAAAATCCTCAATCAAGAGATAGATATAACTGGTGAATACTGTGTATGTGCTAATGGTGCTCAGTACAGAAAGGACATACACGGATTTCTTCCCGAAATAATGCAAAGGATTTACGATGAAAGGACCATTTACAAAAAGAGAATGCTACACGCTAAGCAAAATCTTGAGCTTGCCACCACACCATCAGAAGTTATGGCACTTCAAAGAGATATCTCAAGATGCAACAACATCCAAATGGCACGAAAGATACAACTCAACTCAGCATACGGTGCCATCGGAAACCAATACTTTAGGTACTATAACCTGGCAAACGCAGAGGCGATTACACTCAGCGGTCAGGTCTCTATTCGGTGGATTGAGGATAAGATGAATGCTTATCTCAATAAGATTCTAAAAACCGATGGAGAAGATTATGTTATTGCTGCTGATACTGATTCTATCTATCTCAATCTGGGTCCTCTGGTTAAAAGTGTATACAAAGGAAGAGAGAAAACTCCTGAGAAAATTGTGCGGTTCCTTGACAAGATCTGTCACATGGAATTTGAAAAGTATATTGAAAGTTCTTACCAAAAATTGGCTGGGTATGTGAATGCATATGACCAGAAGATGCAGATGAAGCGAGAGAATATTGCAGAAAAGGGCATCTGGACTGCCAAGAAACGATATATCCTCAATGTGTGGGATAGTGAAGGAGTTAGGTATGAAAAACCAAAACTAAAAATGATGGGCATTGAGGCAGTAAAATCTTCTACTCCTATGCCATGCCGTCAAAAACTAAGAGATGTGCTGGTCATTATTATGAATGAAACTGAAGAGGCAACACAAAACTTTATTGCAAAATTCAAGAAAGAATTTACTGAGTTGCCAATCGAAGATATTTCATTCCCAAGATCTGTTAACAATCTAAATAAGTATTCCACACCATCTTCGATTTATTCTGATAAGTGCCCTATTCACGTACGTGGTGCATTGCTGTATAATCATCATGTAAAGAGACTAAAACTGACGCATAAGTATCCTCTAATTCAAGATGGTGAAAAGATCAAATTTATTTACCTAACAAAACCAAATAAGATTGGTGAGAATGTTATGTCATTTTTTCAAACATTTCCAAAAGAGTTTAGTCTTGATAGTAACGTAGATTATGATTTACAATTTAGTAAAAGTTTCTTGAATCCAATTCAGGGTATTTTGGATACAATTGGATGGAAAGCGGAGAAGAAGGGAAGTTTGGAGTTTTTGTTTGCATGAAAACTACGTTTATTGTTTCGTATCAGAAAGCATTTGGGTTTTCTCTACGGGAAGAAAAAGAGTTCGATACTTTATCAGATGCTCAATGGTTTCAACGTGCCATGAAACGTTCTAATTACATCACAACTATTCTGGAGGTGAAGAGGTGAATTTTTTACAAGATGTCGTAAAGGAGATTGGTAATGAATATGCTGCACTCGTTGCTGATGGTGTTGCTGCTGGTGACTGCGATTCTTTCGTTGATACAGGTAGTTACACTTTCAACGCTTTGGTATCAGGGTCGATTTTCGGTGGCATCCCGTCAAACAAAATTACGGCTATTGCAGGAGAATCGTCTACAGGTAAGACTTTCTTTTGCCTCTCTATTGTCAAACATTTTCTCGATAGCAATCCTAATGCAGGTGTTATCTATTTTGAATCAGAATCTGCTATTACTAGAGAAATGATCACCTCTCGTGGGATTGATGCAAAACGAATGATGATTGTGCCAGTCACTACTGTGCAAGAATTTCGTACTCAATCTCTACGAATCCTTGACAAGTATCTAGCACAAAAAGAAGGAGATCGGCAACCAATGATGTTTGTGCTTGATTCACTAGGAATGCTTTCGACTACAAAAGAAATTGAAGATTCTGAAGCAGGTAAAGAAACCCGAGATATGACCCGTGCTCAAGTTGTAAAGGCAATCTTTAGAGTGCTGACACTCAAGTTGGGTAAGGCAAATGTGCCTCTTCTAGTCACAAATCATACCTACGATGTTGTTGGTGCTTATGTGCCCACAAAAGAAATGGGTGGAGGTAGTGGTCTTAAGTATGCTGCAAGTACAATCATCTATCTTTCTAAAAAGAAAGAAAAGGACGGCAAAGAAGTGATTGGTAATATCATTACCTGTAAGTCTGCAAAATCTCGTATGACAAAGGAGAATAGTCAAATTGAAACACGTCTTTATTATGACCGTGGATTGGACAAATATTATGGATTATTGGAGTTGGGTGAGAAGTACGGAGTATTCGAACGTAAGGGGAATCGCGTGGTTGTTGGGGAATCTTCCGTTTATCCTTCTGTTATTCTTTCCGATCCTGAGAAGTATTTCACGCCCGAAATAATGCAAGCATTAGATGAAGCTGCACAGAAGGAGTTTATGTATGGCAACTGAGCTAAAGGATTATATTCGGTGTTATGACGAGGTATTATCGCAAGAGTTTTGCTCAAAAGTCATAAAAACTTTTGAGCATGATACTGAGCACCATACTAGAATTGATAGAGAACAACGACCAACTTTTACTGAGTTTAATCTATCAAAGAGATACCTTGATGCAGATCCAAAATGGATGGATATTCAAATTAATATTCAACAAGTATTTGTTGATTATGTCTCTCTGTATATGAAAGAGTTAGATCTTGGACCAGATTTTCCTCCAACATATTCTTTTGAAGAATATCGAATTAAAAGGTATGCTCCAAAGACAGATGAATTTAAAGATCATGTTGATGTTGGAGACTATGCTTCTGCTAGAAGATTTTTAGTATGTTTTTTATATCTTAATAATACTTTAGAGGGTCAGGGAAATACTGTATTTCCGAAACTGGACTACTCAATTCAACCGAAGTGTGGTAGACTATTGATATTCCCATCCCTCTGGTTGTATCGTCATTCTGGTCAACCACTAAAACAAGGATACAAATATATCGTTGGAAGTTACTTACATTATCTATGAATATTGAGCATACCATCCTGAATAACTTGGTATACAATGAGAAGTATTGCCGCAAAGTAATTCCATACATTAAGGAAAGTTATTTCACGAGTCGTGCTTGCCAGATTCTTTTTTCTGAGATCTCTTCGTATGTCTCTAATTATGATGCTTTACCGACTCCAAATGTGTTGGGTATTGAATGTGATAAGCGCGAAGATCTTACAGAAGATCTATATAAAGAGACTAATACTCTCATTGAAAACCTAATTAATGAGGACAATGATTATAAGTGGATCCTTGAAACATCTGAGAGGTGGGCCCAGGAGAGAGCGATTTACTTATCGCTTATGGAGTCTATTAAGATTGCAGATGGAAAGGACAGTGATAAAGACAAAGGTGCAATCCCGTCTATTCTTTCTGAAGCACTATCGGTATGTTTTGATAGTCATATTGGTCACGATTATATCGATGATGCTAGTTTGAGATATGATTACTATCATAAACAAGAAGATAAAATCCCATTTGATTTGGACTTCTTTAATAAAATTACAAAAGGTGGTCTCCCAAGTAAAACGCTCAACATTGCTCTCGCTGGCACTGGTGTTGGTAAATCTTTGTTTATGTGTCATGTCGCAAGTTCAGTGCTATTACAGGGCAAGAACGTACTATACATCACGCTTGAGATGGCTGAAGAAAAAATTGCAGAAAGAATTGATGCTAATCTATTGAATATTAACATCAAAGATCTTACTACTCTTCCTAAAGTGATGTTTGATAATAAGATCAATAACTTAAGTAAGAAGACCCAGGGTAAACTTATAATTAAAGAGTATCCTACAGCAGCTGCACATGTGGGTCATTTTAAGTCTCTTCTTAATGATCTTTCTCTTAAGCGAAGTATTAAACCCGATATTATTTTTGTGGATTACCTTAATATTTGTGCTTCCCAGAGATATAAAGGATCCGTTGTTAACTCATACACATATGTTAAAGCAATTGCCGAAGAATTACGCGGTCTTGCTGTTGAGTTTAATGTACCTATTGTCTCTGCTACGCAAACCACTCGTTCAGGTTTTGGCAGCACTGATGTTGATCTTACTGATACTAGTGAATCATTTGGTCTTCCTGCTACTGCCGATCTTATGTTTGCCCTTATTAGTACCGAAGAGTTGGAGGGTATGAATCAAATCATGGTCAAACAACTCAAGAATCGCTATAATGATCCCACAATGAATAAAAGATTCTGTGTCGGGATTGATCGAGCAAAGATGAAACTCTATGATGTCGAGCAATCTGCACAAGAAGATCTAGTAGACTCTGGACAAGACTATGATGAAGATGATAAAATGGATCTGGTAAAACGCTTTAATAACAAAAAAACCTTCGCAACCCTTAAGTATGATTGACACTAAAAAGTATGTTGAGTTTGTAGACACCACTACTTCTCTACCCAGTAAAAATTTTCCTGACTTTTCTTCTCGTCTTGCAGAACTTCAGAGAGAAAATTTTCCTACCGAGAGATTGCTTACTGCTGCTGTAGGAATGTCTGCTGAAGCTGGAGAGTTTACTGAGATTGTGAAGAAGATTGTCTTCCAAGGTAAACCAGTAAATCAAGAAAACTTGTTTCATCTGAAGCGTGAATTGGGTGATATTATGTGGTATGTTGCTCAAGCATGTATGGGTCTCAATGTCAGTATTGACGAGATTATCGAAATGAATGTTGATAAACTTATGTCTCGTTATCCTGGCGGTCAGTTTG
>Ga0194115_10007355_pt1 | contig 10947 bp, 8 predicted proteins | sample TA2MahsurfametaG_3_FD_148656 | JGI IMG/M metagenome (GOLD analysis project Ga0194115, IMG submission 148656) | Freshwater microbial communities from Lake Tanganyika, Tanzania - TA2015002 Mahale S4 surface | ecosystem: Environmental > Aquatic > Freshwater > Lake | place: Tanzania: Lake Tanganyika... | reverse complement strand
ATCTTGAATTATTCTTACTGCTATTGCCCCATCCTGCATTGTGCCAGTCAGGGTTGTAGGCACGAGCAAAAGTTTCAAAGTTCTGGTATCCGTGCTTACGAAGCGTACGCTTGATCAAATTGACGTCGGTGTCAAGAACTTCACAGATTTTTCTAGCGTTGAAGTTAACTCTTTCAGCAATCTCAAGTATCCTGCCAAAAGTTATGTCTTTTCTTTCAGCCGGATTATTCTCTGACATAAACTTGGACTGATTGATTTTGAATTGCTCAATCCAAGCCGAATTTTTCTCTGACCACTTGACACCGTTGAGAATCTCTGCATGTAGACGCTGGTGGTCTTCGTTCGTCATGACTTGGAGATTATCGGGCCTGTTGTCGTGTTTAATGAAGTTTCTATGATGAACAACTTCATTCTCTAGTAGAGGCGCACCCTTGATCATCTCTCCGATGACTCGGTGCTCGGCAACCCAGCCATTCATCTTCGATCGGCGATCCATCGTGTAGATCCAACGATATCCATCGCCTTCTTCTTTACAACCGTTAAAAAGGTCGCGACGATAGAACGGCATCATTGCGTCACCGGACTTGAGGTCTTCTATCTTGCAGAAGGTTCCGTCGCGCTTCATCAAACGATGGTTTGGTGTTCCGATGATCTGCTGCCCGTTGTCAAAAGTCACCGTGTAAGCGTGGTCTACACGCGTTTGACGAGCTTGCTTACCCCACGTCGAAACGATTCTTCCTAAATTATGATCGTAAGCATACACTAAGAAGGTCTTGCCTGGTTCTGATCCACATTCTTCAGCAAGATCTTTAATCTTCTTATAACCGCCCGGTACAGCGATCTGTGTGTCACCGTGTAGACAATATTCCATCTCCACGAAGTCCTGATATCTCATCATTCTTTCGGAGAGGTTGTAAGCGTTAGCAGTGATTGTCGTGTAGGTAGGCGCTACGCTCTTTTGAAAGAGTAAAGTACCGCTACTTTTAGAGGAGTCAGGAAGAGCTACTGTAGTATCAAGAGACCGAATCTTTCGCTTTACGATTGGACCGCTCTTAAAAAGTCTAGTGAGTTTCTGAAATAGTGTCTGTTGATTTTTTGCCATGCTGTGCCTCCCCAGTAAGAAGTCGGCGTGTCACCTTGCGGGTATATTAATCTATTTCTGTCAATAATTCAATATCATTCTGAAGATGGTTTAAATACTGCTTTCTTCACTGCTGGGTTTGGCTTTGTGGGTGAGTCAATATACTTCATGCTGTTGGTTGCCACAAATTTAAGCTTTTCTACAAGCTCATCTAGCGCAGTTAAGCCAACATGTGATTTTGCCGACTCGGAAGCATTTGACTTAAATTTTTCAATTGACTTAATAAGATCTGCACAAGTATTTTGCACGCTTGAAGATTGTTTGATCTCATCAGAAATATCTTCATTAATCTTTTGAATCTCTTCTTTAATGATCTGCTTAAGTTGTTTGATGTCTATGCTTGGCATTGCACTTATTCCTTCGTATATGTATTCACTTCACTTGAATAACCAAGAAAAATCTGAATTATCTTGTCCGGGTGCAGGAGAATTCTGCTGATTGTTTGAATTACCAAATGGTGATAAGCTTCTAAGCTGAGGATGCAGAGGTGCCATTGTGCTCCTGTTGCCGGGTACACCTATCGCTTGATCTACTGTTCTAGATCCTCTCGACGTGGCCTTAAGCATAGCATATGCCATGTTGGCAGCTTGATCATTTATTGAACCATCACCTGCACACAGCCACATGCTGATTGCTATACTGATGATTAAATCATCGTGAGAATCTTTAGATGCCATGGCTTTTGATCCATTCCAAACAAAAGCCTGCATCTGATCATACAGCCTTTGTGAATAAGACTTCACCATACCATTTCGTATGAGTTCTTCTAATTTAGCAAGAATTTGATGTCTGGATTTTGTTTGTGTGGAGAAACCAGGCAGATCATCGGTATTGACAGGTCGATAATCAAATGGATCTCCTCTAAAACCGCTGTAATAAAGTCGAGGATATCCCATATCTCTCAATTTCACGCACGTAAAATACCCAAAAGAATTCTGTTCAGGACACACAAGGGCGTCATTATATTTCTTGCCGTATTCAAACAGAAGATCAGATAATTTATCTGGTGGTGTCTTCCCCATAAATTCTGCTGCTACTTCACATGTTTCATAGTCAACAATATGAAATGTGGAATAGTCTGCTGCATCTCCGCGGGCAACATCTGCAGCTATAACATACTTTTTGTTCAACTCAGGCTGTCTCCATATCCACACACCATTCTGCGGACCTTCTTTGAGTATCGGCTGCCTAATCATGTCTCTCATTCGATCAAGCTCGGTAGGCTGTAAGAAAGTATCACCGGACGTTATGAAGTCGCAGTTGTGGAGGACGATAGACTCTGCGACAAAGGAAGCGTCTTCCTCAACCTTGATGTCGTACACAGTCAGTCCGCTGTCGTGGACGAAGTCAGACGTCTTGTCGACAATCGATAGAGACCCCACGAAATGGTCCTTGTGCAGGATGATCCTAGACCCAGGAAGACGAACCTGACCTTTCGACATAAGATCGTTGAAAGTTAGACCGTTCGAATAGAACTCGAGATACCAGAGGTCGTGATGCTTTGGGTTCTTCTTGTTTTGATGACCTCGGCCGATGCGAGGATGAAGTCCGAAGAGAGAGTAAAGAGTTCGAAGTTGGTAGATGAGTCTGACACTGGTGCTGAAGATAGAAAACTTTTTGTCGTGTTTGTGGTTGCCGTCACCGAGATAGTGTCCCTCGAGGAGACCTCGAATGAAATCGGCGTTTGTTCTCATAATAAGGTCCCAGTCGAGGTGCTTATCAGGAGCATACTTACCTATGACGAACTTCCTCATCAGACTACCGAAGAACTTATTATACGTCCAGACACGGCAACCATTTGTCTTCTTATCCTTTGCAGAGATTACTCTGCAATCGAAACGTGTCAGATATTCTTCGACCCACGTGAGATGTGTGTCGTATTCATCAATGTGAAAACCCAGGTCAAGACCTCCGCAATGACTCTTGCATCCTTCTGCCAAGTATAAACCCACCATCTTTCCGAGGTCATAGTCAACTGGGACGTGTCTTTTGTTTCGTCCCCACTGCTTTCTATAGCGACAAGTTTTATCATCACTTTCGACTGAGTCGTGGACTTCAGCGAGGTCGATTGATGTAATCTCGCCTAGCACATTTTTAACATCTAAAGAAGGAAATAGGCAAGTCAAAATCCTGTCAGTCGTCTTCCTTTTTGCTGATATTTCATCGATAGGAATCCAAGTTGGGTCATCTTTGGCTGGGATGGCATCGAAAGAGCTGGTGTTGTTTGCCCAAAAACGATATGAAAGTGCAGGATGGTTACCAGTGATCAACACTTCATTTCTTCTATTACCCGGAGAGGACACACTGTAGACCTTTTCTTCTTCTTCTACTTGTCGTGCATGAGTCTGAAGAATCTTTCTGAATCTTCCCTTATGAGTGAGGACTTCGTCTCCAGCACACAAATCTTCGACGCGACAATATCCGTCTTTGGTAATAATCCTAGTACCTTCTGCGACGCACAAGAACTCTTGTGAAACCTTTCGACGCGGTAAATTCTTGGTCTCTTTATCGAACCACGCTTGATCGTGATCAGGGTGCACATCCCATGGCAGTCTAATGGGATTAAATGCATTGACACCTGACTCCGCTTCGGTCCACAGCTTATAGTACTGACCACCGACACCATTCGGAGTTGAAAGAATGACAGCACTTCCACCCGTAGATAGTGTAGGATAAAGACCGGTCCAGATGTCATCAAAATCTCTAATAAAAGCTGCCTCATCGACGATGAGTAGTGCTAGTGCTTCAGAACGACCTGCGTCAGGTGACGTAGGAACGGCTGTTATAGTCGATCCATTGGTAAATCTAATAGCCTGCTTTGTTGGCTCATGCTTAGTCAGCAAGAGCCAGGGAGGTAAAGAATCCAGCATGGTCTTCACCTTCTTGATGAAGTTCATCGCTGTAGGAAGCTTAGTTGCAATTACTAAGATATTCTTATCTTTCTTGAAAAGAGCCATCCAAAGAGAATATGCAGCAGTGACAGTAGACAAACCAAGCTGTCGGGATTTTAAGACTATGTTAAACCTATGATCTTGAAATTGCTTGACACAGTCATCCTGAAAATCATAAGTTTCAAATGGAATGAGTCCTCTGACAGGATGCTGTATCTTCGTGTATTCCTTCATGAAATACACAGGGTCCTTGCCGCACTTTAAAATTTCAGCTACTTGCTGCTGCCTACTAGGACTTACTGGCTTGGTCATGACATGTCAAATTTAAAAGTTTTTCTGTAGTAAGCTGTCCTTTTTGCAGTGTGGTGGTAACCGCCACCAATCATCTCTACAGAATCAGCAGAATCAATCTCTTTGAGAGTCAGCGCTTGACCGGTGAGCTCTTTGTATCGCTCTTTTAGGGATTTTATGTATCTCTTGACCAGCTCATCAGCATCATTAGCTGTGATCTTTTTTACCATGATGGCATCACCGTGCGTTGAAAAATTCATTATGCAGTTAAACGTAGCTGACAACATGTTGCCTGCATAAGAAAAATTTACAGCATAGGATGCAGTTTTTGGTGTGGAGGTTTTTCCCCATGTATTATCTAAAATTTGACCCAAAGCATTGTAGTCTATCGTATTGGCCATATATTGATCTCACTAATCTGAATTAAATAGGTATGTCAAGAATTTAATTTAGACATGACATATTCTTTGGTGGGACGCCAGCCCTCTTTCCATTCACTCATTCTAGGGTAAATAAATTTGCTTGCACATGTGTCGCAGCACTCAAATTTATTAAATGCTTCTTCATCATAAAATGAAAACATTATCTTTTCGCACAGCAAGCAGAAGATAGAAGTATTATCGTCGCTTAGATCATTTTCTTTAATGATATAAAAACCCTCAGGGTGCTCTAATATCTGTCTGTTGTTTGGATATGGTTTCCAGTTGTTCATGCAAACACTATCTTTGAATCCTTTTCATTCTTCGTTATTTCTAGAATGTGATCGGCAACATCCTTTATACCGTCGACGTGTGTAATGACCAAAATTAATCTAAAGAATTTTTTTAAACTAGTCAATAGTCGATTGCAGGCTTCAACTCCTGCGTCGTCTAATGTTCCGAATCCTTCGTCAATAATGAACATATCGCACTTTGGCATAGAAGACACATTGACAAGAGCCACTCTCAGCGCGATGGATGCAATGGTCTTCTCCATTCCGCTGCAGAGCTCAATGATCCGTCTAGAATCGCCGTAGTTAATGTAAATCTCAGAAGCATCTGAGTCATCATCATTCTCTAGTTCAACTTGAAAATCTACAATACCATGCAGAATCTTAGCGATCTCTGCGTTGATAGCAGGAATTTGAGATCGCGTGATGATTAGGGGAATTCCTTTCTTAGAAAAGGCACCTGAGATAATCTCGTACGCCTTCATGTCTCTCAGGATCGTGTCTCTTACGGATTTTTCGTTATCAAGCTTCTCAACGTCAGATAGTAGTTTTCCTTTTTGGGTAGCAAGATTAATTCTAGTATCGTCTGACGCTTTAATAAGTCTAGATAATTCTTCTATTTTTGTCCTGATGGAAACAACTTCTGTATTTTCGTGATTTTTTAAAGCTTCTTGCAGATCATTAAGCTTGGTCTGCGCTTCTTTTAGGCTCTCGGACATGTCATCACAAGAAGATTGTGATTGTGCTATTTCAGTTTCTTTCTTGGAGATCTCTAGTTTTATCTTTGCAGACAGAGTGACAGCTTTTTCTAATTTGTCTATCCTTGTTGCAATGTTGTCTTTGTTAAGAAACGCGAGCTTTTTATTAAGATCTTCAAGTTGCCTTAAAGCATCTTTTGTCTTCCTGTCTTGAGACACAAGCTTTTCCTTATTTTGATAGGCATCCTTTATGAATTTGCAAGAGGCATATTCATCACCGCAAGGAACTTCGTCCAAGATCTTAAGAGATTTTTGGTAGGACTTTAGCTGCGTGTCTTCTTTGTCGTGACTGTGCTTCAGATCAGTCAATTTGCGCTCAAGCTCACAGATGTTTGAAAGTTGTTTCTTCAGATCCAAAATATCATCTGATTCTTCAATCTGCTGTACTATGATCAATTTATCTTTAAGAATTTTGATGTCATTTGTCAGAACTTCTATCTTTGATGTGCAGTCGTCGCAAGACTTAGTTAAAGATGCAACTCTCTTTTCTTGAGTCTGTACATCAAATGTCGTCACAATCTTAAAATCTTTGTGTGATCCAAGTTCAGTTTTTAAGTCAGATATGTCAGACTGACGCTGGGCATTTATCAGCGCTATTTCTTCAACTTGCTCTCTTAACGTAGCTACAAGCTCTGCGTGTTTCTTCTTTAATTCATTCCAGTTCTTGTCTGGGTAGTTCTTCAGCTGCGCCTTTAAACCATTGAGATCTTTGTTGGCTAAATCTGCCATCTTGTCGAAGACATCGAGTCCTAAGAATTTAGATAAAAATGCCCTGCGTTTAGTCGATCCTTGTGAAATAAATGCATTAATATCCCCCTGCGCTGATAGAGAAGTAATAGAAAAATCTTCATGTGCACCAATTAGAGATCGAATAACTTTCTCTGTATCTGTTCTGAGATCACCGCATAGATCCTCTAACTCTCCATCTTCTTGCATCTTAAAAAAGTTCAGAGAAGTTGTAGCACTTACCATGCCTCGCTTATTAGTTGATTTTGTGGTTTGACGCTCTGCTACGTAAACATTTCCGTTGTGGTCAAAAATTGAACGTGCGCAACAATGATGTTTTCTGATATTGCAAACGTGAAGATTCTTTATTGAGCCTCTGTCGGTCGTATTGAAAAGGTTGTACATTAAAGTTCCAACGATGGAAGACTTACCGATTCTATTAGAACCGAATATTCCTACTATGCCATTAAGCTTAGAAAAATCTATTTCGTTATCTTCACCGTAGGCGAAAGTATTATCCCACTTGAGATGCCTTAGGGACCACTTTGATCCCCTCGATTGATCGTCTGAAGATGAAGCTGTCGAAAGATATTTCTTGGTTTGAGTTGTCAAGCTATCCCAGTTAACATCAGACACTCCGTTCTCTTTGCAGTATGTTTGAATGAGCGTTAAGATTACATCAGGGGATGTTAAATCCGACTTAGCGATAATTGTGCTGCCGGCCTTGATCGTCTCGCTCTCTGCTTTGTACTCGGATTTGAAAGTTACTTCTGTAGCATCATACAGACTCTTTAACGTCTGATTGAAAAAATTGACATCGTCTTGACTGAGAGCATTAGAAGATTTAATTCTAAAGCGCGATTGTTTGGGATATTGCGAAGCTTCCTTCAAAAAATCTTTTTGAGAACCATTCCAACTAACAGTCACAAAAGGTCGTGGATTAGGAAGCTTTTTAAAAGCAATGTCCCAATCGTCCTGAGACTTAATGTTCCACAGAAGATAGCCATGTTTCAATTCTTCAGCATAGTTCTGCTGTACCGGAGTACCTGGAAAGGCTATCCATGGTTTCTTTTTACCATCAGAAGTTTCTCTATACCCGAGATACTGCATCTGATGAATGTCACCAAGAAAAGCAAAAGGATAATCATTAAAAAACTCAACCTTGATGTGAGACTCATCAATCTCCCATCCTGACTCTGTCACACATCCTAAAACAGCCCCGTGATAACAAGCTATGTTAATCTTGCCCGGCTCTGGTTTGACGTCTTTCCATCCTTCTTCGTCGAACAAAGAATAAACGCACCAATTGTATCCTGGGTGGAACTCATAAACACCGCTCTTTTTATAGAGCGTGATATTGGGATTATTTATAGCTTGAACAATAGGTGATACAGCATCCTGTCTAGACAGATTAGTCAAATTGCCGTCATGATTGCCGAGCGTCAAGTGAACAGGGGCAATTTTAACTAAAGTCTCTAGCCACCATGTCAGCTGCTCAATGTACTCTGGTGAGATGCCTGTTGTCTTGGTATGAAAGATGTCTCCGCCGACAAAAATGTGGTCTACTTTATTCTTCTTACAATCTTCAGCAAAGAACTTAAAGACCTGTCTGTACTCATCGTGCCGGCTTAACCCGCGCCAGTGCACATCTGCGGTATGGGCTATTTTAACCATTCTATCAATCTTTTACTTAAGTTACAATAATGTTCAAATTTGCTAAATTCGTAAACTAGAAGTGAGCGCTTTGTTTAGCTTGTTAGAAAACATATCACTCCAGCTAAACGGCCGGGCTACGTCTAAAGCCTCTAGAAACTGTTCTTTGGACATATTTCCAGGATCACCCCATTGTCTAACGTCTACGACTACGACATCGACATCATATTCTTGAAGCTTCTTGACTAACTTGGGCATCTTAGAATCCCACATGTCACCATCCATTGCCAGCGCAATCGGTGTGTTGTGCAATAGAATTTTGTTAAAAAGTTCATGTCGCTCATCAAGATCAGAACCTAGCATAGCTGTTGAATTTTCAGGACACTTAACTAAATCAAAAGGTCCTTCACATAGAACTAGTCTTCTGGACCAGTCTATATTGATCTCATTGAAGACGATGGGATTCTTGTCAACGTCGGGATTGTCATATTTTGGTTTTCTGGTAGAATCTACTGCACGGGCAACAAAGTAATTAAGACTTCCTTTGCTGTCAAAAGACGGCATTAGAACTCTCCTCTTCCAGCGTGGATCATTTGAGAATCCAAATTTAAAGTACCATGCATCTTTCTCCTCTAATCCTCTGCCGTGCACGTATCTCCAAAGCGCTCTAACATCTGGGTCATTTGAGTTTCCGAGCGAAAGAAGACAAAAGTCTCTTGGTAATTCTATTTTTTTTGTCTCTTCTACTTCAGCTGTGATTAAATCATTTCTGTCATTGACACCCAGCAATTTCTTATAGACACTGATTTGATCTTGTGAACCGTACTTCTTTAGAAGCGGTAAAAGACTGCGGGCCTTCCAGCCGCATACCCAACAATGGTTAAAATCATTGTCTGTTCTAATTGATAGCTTCTTTTTTGTTGGATCTGTCGGTGAGCAGATCGGACACCTGACGTCGAAGTTGATGCCATTTCCTGATATTCGACCACGGCCGAATATTGATTCAAAGAATTTAATCTTGTCCGTTAGACTTTGGACCACAATGGTATCGTAAATCGCAGGTCATCAATTTTTCAACTCTTCTTTTTGATCAAGTTTTTCTTTTTTCTTTCAGTAAATTCTAAACGTTTTTCTCAGTCTTTCTTTTGTGATAGTATGCATGCTGCCTTCGCTACACAATAACTATCAGTTGCGTCTCTAGACCAATCAACCATTTCACCGTTTTTCTTTGTTGGCCAAGTGACGTGCTTTAGGTCATGTTCCGACATGTACTTGAAGACCTGTTCTTTTCCGCTCATGCCTGCGATTGATGTTTTTTTCATCTTTATTCCGCAGAGCTTTCGAGCGGACGACGAGGCGATGTACTCAGGATCTACTTTAAATATTTCACGAGAGATGTACGACACGATGCCGTTGAACCTCATGAGCGTCGTGATGGTCGCAGCAGAAGACATTCCAGTCCGAAATCCCATCAACGGCTCTTCTAGAAAAACTCTAATTTTACCTTCAAATCTCTTTCTCAAAGAATCGAATTCAGCTGCTACAAGATCAGATTTCTCCCACAGCGTCTTGCACTTCTTAAATTCTATTCGATCTAAGTATAAAATGTGGGAGCCTTTAGAATCAGGCATTAGGTCAGGATTCAACAGACACACCCCCGTGACTGAGGTAGAAACGTCGAGTCCAAGTATCAAGTCTCCCACAGCATTCTATTTTTCAACAAGATTGAAGCATGTAAATTCGATTAAATCAAGCCCATATTCTTTAATTCAATTTCTGTAAGTATTTCATAAGTGGCACCGTTGCTGGCGCACCATGCATGCGCCGCGAGCGCCTTCTTCTTAACGCTGGCTTGTTCCAGTTTTCTCTTCTGCTTGATCTCAATTAATCGCCGAGAACCATCTTTAAACTCGACATAAAAATCAGGATAGTACTTTCGAATCTTCTTGGTCCTCTGATTGGACACGTATTCTATCACTGTCTTTTCGTAAGACCAGCAAGACACATCTGGGTGAGCGTCGAGGTACAGCATGTACTTCTGTTCCCATGAAGATCTAAACTTGCAATCACCTGCTATGGGTGAAACATGCAGACCCCGTCGATACCGGCCGGTCTTCTTTTTCTTTCTCTTCTTCATCAGAAATCTATTGCAAACTTAAATAAAATTTTGTCACTGTGCCGCTTGATCACGGGTTGCGCTAATTTAACTTTTGCGACAACGTTCATATTTTCATCGTGCAAATTTATTCCAGAGATGTAAATAAATTTATTATCGTCTATAATATCACCAGAAGCTTTAATATTAGATTGCTCAAGACCAAAAGTTGGATTTGAAGAAGAATTAAGTTGTGCTGACCCTGCTAAGATCTCGTACTTTGTTGAATAAATATTGCTGACCCCCTTAAAAGTCATCTCGTATTGTTGCTTTCCAAAGAAGAACAAGTGAGGATTTTTTATGAGAACTATACCCTCATCATAAAAAATATTTCCGACACAATTCTGCGTAGAATGCTTAGATAATGAGTCAGATCTATACAGACCTCCGAGACCGTCATCTTTCAGCGTAATCTTGACAGTTCCGAAAGAACCTGATATTGCCGAGTCAGATAAAGTAAAACTGCCAGGTAGAATTCTTTTACCGTAGTACAGGTTACTGATATTGAAAAAAGTTACTTGATTTGAAGATGCATCTCTCAGAGTATCAAATATTGGCAAAGGCAAGTCTTTAAAGACACCCCTGTTGACAGCACTATCTGATGTAGATCCATTGAGCTCTTT
>Ga0194115_10007352_pt1 | contig 10954 bp, 8 predicted proteins | sample TA2MahsurfametaG_3_FD_148656 | JGI IMG/M metagenome (GOLD analysis project Ga0194115, IMG submission 148656) | Freshwater microbial communities from Lake Tanganyika, Tanzania - TA2015002 Mahale S4 surface | ecosystem: Environmental > Aquatic > Freshwater > Lake | place: Tanzania: Lake Tanganyika... | reverse complement strand
TTAAAATTTTTTTTTTTTATTTTTTTTTTTTTTTTGATCAGGAGCACTTGCTGCTGCCGCATGCAGCGCATGTCATGCATCCCTCCTGGTAGACGAGATCCTTGCTTCCACACTCAGCACACGAGGCACCTGTCGTCTTTGTGCCATCGGGAATATAGCCTTTGAGAACTCTGGAGACAACCTTGGAGAACGAGAACATGTCAGAATTTTTATCCTTCTGAATCTGCTCTACGATGTACTGTATCGGAACACCGTGCCTGAGTGCGAGCGAAATCGTCCTCGAAAAGGCGCCCTGAGTCGGGTTGTCGAATAGGTTCGCAATATCTTTGAAGACAAGGCTCTCATCGTCAACTGGCACATGCAGGTTATATGTCGTCATACCATCTCGCTTGCCATTCTTTACGATATTGCCTGACTTATACTTCTTTGGAATCTCAATGCTTGTAGGAATTCCACAGAAGACCTCATATGGCTTGCCCTCGAGGAGACCGACGAGAACGAGCCAGGGCTGCGATTCACCCGACTGGTCTCTGACATTTGCCCTGTGAATGTCGCAGACAAGAGTCTTTGGTCGTCGAGGTGTGGCGCGATCTTCCGCGGGACGTGGCTCCTTCTTTGGCTCTTCAGTTGCAACAAGGACACCTGTTCTACAGCCATCTCGGTAGACTGTGAAGCCTTTGCATCCGGATGCCCAGGCACGCATGTAGACGTCATTGACGGTCTCTCGTGTCGCGGAATTCGGGAGGTTGCAGTTATGAACAGAAAAACCGTTGGCTGAGAACGAATTGCCATCGGGAACTGTTAAATCGTATGTCCTCTCCTCGCCGACCTGTTCAATTGAGAGAATTTCTTCAAAATCATCACTCGTCTTGCTCTCGTCAAGCCATCTCTTGATGGCCCAATACCCAGGATTTTTTATCTCCTCTTCTCTCAGGCGAGAAGCGCTGAGAAGGAATTTTGCACCTGCCTGTTTATTAACTCGAAATTCTTTGGGGATTCGAGCATCTAGGTCTCTGCAGATGAGTTCTACTACTGCTTCGTTCATTACATTCCTCCCAAAATTTTAATCAGGTCGCTGCAGAAAATATCATGCTCAGTAAGAACATGAAAATTATTTCCAATCTTATCACGCGCTGTCGAGATTTTCACTTTATTGCAGCGATCATTAACTTTACTTGCCGGCTTTATTTCCAAAACAATTTTAGTGCCTGATCGATTCACAAATGCGGCGTCGGGGTAATAGTGGCGTTTTGTTTCGTCGATTTCGTATTCGACACGATCAGGTGTAAACACAGAAAGAATTTCTCCTACGCCGACAAGGTGATCAAGAGCTTCAAAGACTCTCTTTTCCCACGAAGATCTAAAGAAAAATTTATCTCCTGCCTGGTTAGTCATCGAATACCAGCCTTTTTCCGATCTTGTGTAGCCATTCCTGACATTCTCAGTCTGTGACCTAGAGAATCGCGCCGAAATATATTCGGCATACAACTTTTCAATCTTATCGCAAGAGAGCGAGTCGGTGTTTTTAATGCCACTATGTCGTGCAAGGTGCTTCAGCTTCCAGGTTGTTTTGTCTTTGACTCTAAAGTTTTTATATGCTTCACGCGTAATAGACTTTTTCTCTTCGCGGGAGAAATCTTCGCGATACTCGACTCCGAGCACAGTGCAGGATCCTTTTACTACTCTCTCTTGGTCAGCACGACGAATTGACTCGAGGTCTCCGTGCTTCCTATTTCTTCCAGCTCTAATCTTCTCGGCATGCCCAGCTCGAACTCTAAATTCTTGCTTCCAGAGAGACAAAATATCATCATCGCTCAGCCCTGCGTAGAGTATGCCATGAGACTCAAGGAATCTTTTTGCACGTGTTATTCTGCTATTCGATCCGTTTTTCTGGAAGCTTCCTGACTCTCTAATTTTTTTAATTCTGGCTTGATCGGCCAGCCTTCTTCTTTCGCGGTACTCTGGTGTCTTCTTGAGACATGTCAGAGAGCAGCATGTAGCTTTCATGCTGGCTGACTTTTGAATCATACTTTTCATTTGGTTGACTGTCGCTCCGCAGACAACACAATCAAAACTGTTCATTGTCATTTTCTCCTCCACGCTATTAATAAGTATAGTGTGGAGGAGAAAGATTACGACAATTTAATTCTATCTCCGGATCGAAGATCGCTTAATTCGGCCCACGCCTCAAGGCCATCTTCATCGTTTAGGAGAATAAACTTGTGATCGAGAGTCGTCTTAATGCTTAGTCCTGATTTTGTTGTGACGCGGTAAGTCTGCTTGATGCCCTGGTCCGATACAAACCCCACCATCGCGCGGCGCCCATGATGATTAATTGTCATGAGGTCATCTACGGTCGTTGAACCTTCCTCAGGACAATTGGCTAGATCTGCTATCTCGTCTACATACAACAAGCCGGAATCAGTCTCCACAAGAGAATTTCCTGCGACACAGGTCTTGCTTATTGAGTGGTCGACGTAACGCTGTGCTGCTGCCTGAATATCAACTGACTTAACCCAGTCAATATCATTTGCTGTGCCGCCCCAGTAAGGAGAGTCCTTTGGGTCCGACTTGCCTGTCACGTCCATCCACTTCTTAAACCAGTGGTGATAGACAACATACTCCTGCCACTTGTCTCCCATCGGGTCGACATAATCAACCCTTGATGTCAGGTCACCTTGAGTTATTTTACGACGACGCTTATAGGAGAGCAAGAATGCTGGCTCAATACCTGAGGTCGTTCGTGTGAGGCAGGAAACAGAGCCAACAGGAGCGGTTGTTGTCAGAGCGATATTTCTCCGTCCCGTTCGCCGCCACATATCTTTCCACTCATCACCACACTCGCTCAAGATTCTATTGAGGTAGTCATGGCTCGACTCCTTGTCGTAATTAAAGACAGGGAATGCGCCGCGCTCGGAAGCTAGTTGAAGTGACGACTTGTGTGCACCGATGGCTAGGGCCCTATAGATCTCTTCTGTCCTCTCGATTGAGACGTCGCTGCCATACTGTATATTGAGCGCAGCGAGAGCATCGCCTAGACCGGTAATGCCCAGGCCAGTCCTTCTCCCGTTCAGTCCTGCGGCCCTAATCTTGCTCCACAGATCGCGCTCAATTTTTTTGACGCTGTCAGGTTGCGGATCTCTATCGATCTTGGCAAGAATCCTGTCAACACATTCAACCTCGAGATCGACAAGATCATCCATGAGGCGCTGTGCCTTCATTACAACGCTGTCGAATCTGTCAAAATCAAATTGTGCGTGAGGCGTGAAGGGGTGCGCAACAAATGATGTCAAATTTACTGCCATGAGCCGGCAAGAATCATATGGGCTTAACGGAATTTCTCCGCATTGCCGACTAGCTAGAACGAGATCGGCGTCGTTCTTAAAGCCGTCAATTGATTCGCTGCCAACCCTAAAGCAAAAAGTATGAACGTCGTCGACGGTTCCGTTGTAGACATCTTCATTGCCGCACTTCTCTACTGAGAGAACTCTATGGTTGAAGCTCTCAGCTGCAGCTTTGAGATCATTCCACGTGGCAAAACCATTTTTTGTTCCAAGGCGCGAAGAGCATCCTGTTTCTTTGCATGCAACCTCCCACTCTCTGGCAAGGGGTGCTCTAGCAAGAGAGCTTCTCAGGGATGTATAAGCATTGAGCTGTGCGACTCGCTTTGCTTCGCCGCGATTTGCATGCATCGCTCGCAATGAGTTGGCCCTCTTTGAGTTTTTGCCGGCGACACGATTCGCGTATACATTTGAACAAGAATGTCCGCAGAAAGAGATCTCGCGTCTATCGTAGCTCGACCAGAACTGATTTTTACAGGTCTCGCACGTCTTCTCAACATTGAGCTCATTTGCAGCCAGCTTCCAGGAATAACCGTTTTCCTCTGCCTGGAGTGCACGCCGCGCAAGACGTGGGTCAATATCACAGATGTCTGTCGACAGTCCACACGAAATTGCAATATCGTAGCATGTCTCGGAAAAAGTCTTTTCTCCCAATCGAAATTTACTCAAGAAGACTGGAAAGTCATTTTCTTTTGCAAATTTGCGCCAATCGCTGGTTGTAACTCGTCGCCCAAGACTCAGCGAGAGCTTGGCGATTGCGTCAAGCAGAACATGCGTAGTTACATCCTTTGCACGAGGATTTCTAAGACCGCTCACCGACTGAGACATTTTTTCTGTGTATTTGGCAAATTTTTCGGGATCTGCCTTTATCTTAAAGATCGGGTTGTTTTCACCTCTAATTAGATTGCCGTGAAATTGATCATGATCCTTCTTGCTCATGAGCAATAGATTATCCACGTGATTATTCAGAGAGTTGAAATCGACATGATGAATTACTTCATTCTTGTCGATCTTCCTGTCGTTGTAATGCTCCCAGATGAGGCGGTGAGTAGACTTCCACGTTTTAGACCCACCAGATCTAGTCCAGCTATAATCTTGTGACGTGGTGACACTCAAGTGAGGCAGAGCTTCACTAAATTTACCATGAACGTGGTGCGAAATCCAAAGTGAATCACCAGCAACAAGATCCTTTACTTCGCACTCGCTGCCGTCACGCATGATCATCTTGTGATTGCCTGTCGCGCGAAATGTATGCCCACCCTCTACGGTGACGCGATACGTCTCGACATTTTTACCAGTGACGCGTGGGTTCCTCATCGTCTTAATCGTGACTTTGCCGTCTTCGCCACACGCGAAAACAGGAACATCAAAACCTTCGTCTGCGAGCGTCTTGATGTTGACAAAGCCCCTACCGTCAGCGACCATAATTTCGGTGTCGCCCGTAACACAAGGATTCGTTGATATTGTCTTATAGCCGACGTCTTGATAGCAATCAACAATACCCTGATTGGTAATTGTGTCCCAGAATAGGGCGCCCGGCTCTGCGGAAGTCCATGCTGCATCAATAAACTTATCCCACACCTGCTTCGCATTGATCGTCTTGGTGATCTCTGCCTCATCGGGTGAAGACTCAACCGGCCAGCGCAGAACAAAATCTTTGCCGGCCTGCACAGCATTCATAAATTCATCTGTAAATCGAATTGATATATTTGCGCCAGTCACCTTCTTGAGATCGCGCTTAATATCAATAAAGGTCTCGACCTCAGGGTGGCGACAGTCAATAGTAATCATTAGGGCGCCTCGACGACCACCCTGTGCAACCTCGCGTGTCGAATTGCTGAAACGTTCCATGAAGACGCCAATGCCGTCAGTTGTCCTAGCAGCATTTGTTGTTGGTTGACCCTTCGGCCTAATTGTGGATACATCAAAGCCGACGCCGCCTCGGCGCTTCATAATCTGAACTTGCTCTTGGTCCGTAAAGAGAATACCTCCGTAAGAGTCGTGTGGCTGCTCTACAACAAAACAGTTCGAGAGTGACTGAAGCTGATAACCATTGCCAATACCTGACATTGGTGATCCCTGGGGCACTACGTCGCCAAACCCCTTGAGGAGTGAATAAATCTCCTCTTCAGAGAGAGGGTTAGGATAATTTGACTCAATTCTGGCAAACTCTCGTGCGAGACGCCGGTGCATCTGGTCTGGGTTCGTCTCAAGTAGGTCACCGTCAAGGTTTCTCAGTGCGTACTTCATAAAGACATCAGGAGCTAGTTCATCTCCCTCAAAGTACTTGTTTGTCTCTCTCAGAGCGCGCTCTCTTGTTGTCTCAGTTGTTTCCACAGCTTCCTCCAAATTACTCAGCACTGTTCAGCTCGTTCCACTTCTTGCGAAGAAGGTTTTTTGTATCGGACGCATCTTGACTCACGGCTTCGCCGAGTGTGAGTTGATTTTCGTCCAGTATCTCTATCTTAGATCGACCTGTATCGATGTGAATAGGAAAAAGAATGCCATCCTTTCCTGCTCTGTTCTTGGCGACAAAGAGTCGCGCAGCTCCAGTTGCTTTTTCAACGGCCTTTCTGGAGACTGAAAGAACTACGTCGGCAACCATCGCCTTGCCATATGCCTCAGACATATTTTCAAGCCCTACGATATTCGAATTGGCAGAGTCTCTATTTGCCTGGGAAGCTGTCCAAATAGGCACATTCATCTCCATTGCCATGTTTCTAAGCTCCTCATAGATTAGCTTAAGCTCATGACGCATTGAATCATAGCTACGCGTCGATCTCATGACGTCTGCATAGTCGACCATGATGACTCCCGGGACAAAGCCCTTCATCGACAACTTCTCGATGTGGTTCCTGAGAGTCAAGACTGAAGCAGAACCTGTGGGAAACTCCTTGATAATAAGACGCCCAAGATCATTTTCTTGATATTTTGCCTTCACGATGTCCTTGTTGTCCTGGACCTCGTTGCTATTCATGTCACAGAGGTTTGAATCATACCTCAGGCCGACGTTTGTCTCGGAGAGCTCAAAGGTGTAATGGAGCACATTTTTGCCGGCGCGCATTGCGTTGGCGCCCAGTGCCACTAGAAAGTGAGAATTGTGAGAGAGCACGCCGTTCGTCATGAAAGAATGCGAGATTGCGACCTGGAGGTCATACAGTTTCTTCTTGACACTTTTTTGCGTGATTTTTGAAATAACAGGTGAGTGATCATGAGAAACGAGCTTATCTCCCTCTCTAAGATCCTTCATTTTTGTCCAGCCCGTATGCTCAAGGACGATGTGATCATCGGCACCTTCAAGTTTTTTGCCGCATTCAGTCTCTAAAAGATATGTTCCTTGAGGTTCCACAGTTCTAAAGCCTTCTATCGAATAGAATCCATCGAACGAAAGAACCTCGACTGACCACTGGTTTTCATGCTCAGCGGGATCAGGTCCATCGTATCCCAGCTCAGAGAAGAGCTGGCCAATCTGGACGTCCTCGATCTTGTCACGAAATTGAATTTGCGGCATCAACAATCTCCTTAATTGTGCCTTGACTGTTTTTCTTCCAGTCATTTTCCCAGATAACCGTCTGCTGGATCACACGAGCTCGTCTTGCTCTGTGACGTCTCTTGCAAAGACATCTCCGCGTCGTGTTTTAATCTTTTCCCAAGGTTTATAGGCTTTTCCATCAATCAAGACCTCCGTGTATTTGATCTTGATATAAGTGTCACCAACAGAGCACTTTCCTACACCGGTGTTCGCGGTGATGACTCCAATCTCACCTTTGCCTAGGCCACCTTGGAATATTTCCTTGCTGTCAAGCTTTGCAAAGCCTGTTGGGCAGACGATGCGACGCTGCTTGACAAATCTCGCCTCCATGTCATCGAAGAAGTCATGTCCAACAGAGTTTGGCATGCCAACAGCAACTGCATTTTTCATGAGTCCGACAACACTCTCGAATTTGTCCGTCGAGATGAGCTCAACGGCCTGCTGGAGTGCGTCTTTAAACGCCTGGCGCTTGCAAAAATCAAGACTCTTGTCTTTGACGTACTGGAGGTCTGCAAGATTTGGATTAGACTTGACACGATGTAGAAACTCAACGATCTGGTCTCTAAGAATCAGGTCTGTCTCGGTTCCTGCAGTCAAGTCTTCCTTGACAATTGTCGCTAGCAGTCCAAGCGTCGGAAAAGTCCTGTATTTTGTGAAGTAGGAGAAGTACCTCTCAGCCAAAAAATTTAGGTACTTGACATCAAAGTAGGAAGGGTCCATAACTTCAGACATTTGCGATGCCCATGTAAAGTCCGTCAGCAGACCTTGAAATATGGTCTCTTGAAACTGCTTTCCATACTTCGAGAAGTTGATGTCTGCGCTTCTTCTAATCTGTATTGAGTCTGTAGCGTTTTCCATTTTAGCCTAGATTTTTGAGTGACATATAAAAGGTGTCGACATCAAACGTCTGGATTCCCTCACGCAGGAGAAGACGTATGAGTGCTAGCTTGTTTCGATTTGAGTGTTCAGACTCAAAAGAGTCATTAATTTTCTGGATCTGGCTTGCAGAAAGATTTGATGTGTCTAGAAACATCAAGCTCCAATTACGTCGGGCTAGTTCTGCATCCCTTACGATGTTTTCGAAAAGAGCAGTCTTGCCGGCTCTTTTTTGTGCCTCATCGACAATATCATCTACAGACACGTCCTCTTGTTCACGAAGTCGAGAAAAATACCTAGACATTGTCTTGAAGCCAGCTCGGTCAACTCCGGGTATGCCGTCAGAACTGTCACCCACAAAGCACCTTGTCACGCAGAAGTTATTACTCGACACGCCAAACTTTTGGATAACAGCGTCCGGCGTGATGAGTGTCTTCTGCCCCAGCGACCACTGGTTGACATTTGGTGCCAGAAGCTGGTATAGGTCTCTATCGGAAGACGCAATGACGCAGCGCTCGTCCCTGAGCTTGTACTTGACAAGGTAGCCGATCACGTCGTCTGCCTCGCAGTCTCCGACATAGACTTGAGTCACGGGAACATGTCTTAGCGCCTCGATCGTCAGCATTATCTGCATGTCATGATTCGAGACAGTGTCAGGCAGATCGTTGTTCCTATTGAGGCGCTGAGGGCGACGTCCCTTCTTGTAATCAGGAAAAATCTTTCTTCGTCTAGGAGAGCCCCCACCCTCCCAAATAATGTAGATTTTTTTAGGAAAAAATTTTTCACTAAGGAGTCTTATAGCTCCTAGAAAGCCTACGAAACCGCCAACGTGAGCGCCGTTATTGCTGACTGTGGGATTCACCACAAAATGCCGTATGAAGAGATTCATGGCATCTACTAGCAAAACGACGTCGCGCATTATGGGCCCTCAGGCCCAATATCATCCTGCATCTCCATAGCAACAGCGCGCACCTCTTCGTACGAGTTCTCATCAAAATCGGCAGGAGCTGAATCAGTGATCTGCTTTACCATGCACCTGTCCAGCAGAACATCAATGTACTTAGCGTACTGCGGGTCTCTCCAGATAGAGCCAAACTCTGCCTTGTGGAATTTCTTCTCAATCAAGACTTCGCCGTTCTTTGAATTAGAGACTAGGAGCTGCTTCCATGCACCATCACCGCCTACCTCAACAATCTCACCTGAGTCTAATGTCTCAGAACCATGCTGGCGCAGAATATCGAAGACTTGCTCGTCCTCAATAATTCCCTTGCCGAAGTGAATCTCAAAATTACAGGTCCTGAAGGGCGCAGAGACTTTATTCTTAATTGTCTTTGCGCTGACGTTAATGCCGATTGTCTCTTTGGCCTTGTTTAGGATTGGCGACCCGGCTCCGAGCTTAATTCTAACTGATGCGTGGTAAGGAATTGCATTGCCTCCGCTTGTCGTCATGGGATCGCCATAAAGGGTATTATGCGAAAGAATACCATTACTATAGTAACTTTCTGTCTCATCGACCGACATGTCTAAAATTTCAATTTCTTCGCTGCCCGCCGAAAAATTAGCAGCTATCCACTCACCCGACTCGTGATAGACAGTGAAATTTTTTTCCTCCAAGAGATCGACTGCCTCAACCCATGACTCTACGTCTCCAATTCGGACAAAAAATTTATGTTCAGGGCTCACATAAAATTCTTGCCCTCCCGCAGACACTCGAATCGGAACTGTCGACTCTTTTCGCACAACATGTGTGACTTTCTTCCAGACATTAGAACCTGAAGCGTCTTTAGATAAGATCTCCCAATCTTCAGTTAGAGGGTAAAATTGATTTACGACCATGTCGTCAATATCAAATCCTGCATCCTCAAAAAATTTCACTATAGTCTGCTTTTCTAAATGCATATGTTATGTGCCTTTCCAGCAAAGTGCTGACTTCTTCCGGTGTTTTTTTTATGTCCGTTTCCCAGACGTATAGCACAAAAAAACCGTGTTCTTTAGCAAATCTTCTCTTGTAGTTGTCACGACGAACCATTTTTCTTTGCGTCTCATTTAACATGCTGCGGTCAGTATAGACCGCCGGATTTGCATGCCAGTAATCGCCGTTGACCTCAATCAGAAGGGAAGTATTTTTGATCCAGAAATCAAAATAAAAATTACCGATAGGATGCTCTTGTGAGAATTCAATACCACGAGCATCCAGAAAATTTTTTATAATTAATTCTATCTTCGTCGGTGAGGATCTACAACTTCTTCTTTCGGGTCTATACACAAAGTTGTGAATTGTTTCAAATTTTATTCTAGCGCCCGTTATTTCCTTATTAGAAAGCCCTGTTCTCTCATGTATTTCCATCCAGTGAAGATTGAGTTTTAGATATGCGAGGAGACGCTTGCCTGTATCATAATCGATCGACCGATTAAAAAATTTAAGTTCAGGACAGCAATAGATGCCTTCTGCAGCTAATGCACTCCTGAGCGCTCTTGTGGGCTTGACACCGATGTGTGCCATCGCGGCATCAAATGAGCAACACTTTTCATTAAGAACTTCTCTTGCATTTTCTATTACGGCGTGATCAAGTTTTTTCTTATTTGCGTCAGAGATAGCCTTTCGCCTAACATCTGAGAAAATCTTTCCAGTGTTTGATGACGCTATCTTCTTGCGTGTCTCTTCGCTGTGGCCTCTTCTTTTGTGAATTTTTGTCTCAAAAACTTCGTGCATAATCAACCTCCAACGAAGTCTAAATATGCACGAAGTTGATTAGTTTTTCGGAGATCTTCGAACAGTGATTAGCGTTTCTGGACCTACGCAACCGATCTTCGTGCGCGTCTGGTTGAGGCAGATGAACAGAACGTTCTGGTTCGCAATGATTCCTGTGATCTTTCTCATTCCCTTGGAGATTGCTCGAGCCTGCAGGCCGATGCTGTTCGCGTCGTAATCGCCGTCAAGCTCTGCCTTTGGACTTGTTGCGGCAACAGAGTCCCAAATGATTGTGATTGGAACGTCCTTGTCCATCGCCTTAGCCTTGGTGATCGTCGCCTCCGCAATAGAGAGAACTTCCTCCGTGCAGTGAGTGTCGACGTACACAAAACGCTTCGTGATGTCGACGCCCAGCAGACCTAGGTTCTCGACGCTCGTGGCATTCTCAGTGTCAATGTAGACGACAATGCCGCCCATTTTTTGGGTCGATCTAGCAATCTGCAGTGCAATATG
>Ga0194115_10007350_pt1 | contig 10955 bp, 6 predicted proteins | sample TA2MahsurfametaG_3_FD_148656 | JGI IMG/M metagenome (GOLD analysis project Ga0194115, IMG submission 148656) | Freshwater microbial communities from Lake Tanganyika, Tanzania - TA2015002 Mahale S4 surface | ecosystem: Environmental > Aquatic > Freshwater > Lake | place: Tanzania: Lake Tanganyika... | reverse complement strand
AGTCAAACCTATTTTTATCCTGCAAGAGTTGTGTGACGGAGAGTGTGGTTTGAGTAAGACGACTCAAGACCTACGACACATACCTACGAGTCAACCAAGGCAGGAAGGAGTACGAGTCATTTCAACAAAGCTTCACCACAAATGCTTGGTTCCGTCCGGATGTTCATAATCCGACAGTGCTGTCCACTATGGCTCCAAAAGATGATGATCCTTCCCTCGAGGAACTCTTCAAGAAAGCGAGAGAGCGCAAGAAAGAGAGGGAGGCCACGTTCGTGCAGCCACTTCTTGATCATGACTCTGACCCGAACCAGAACGTCGAAAAGCTGGTTCGAAGATTGGAGAATTTTGAGTGCTGGGAAATTCGAAGCCTCCTCGTTTCCGTCCTACTGGATGGTAGAGTCGATATGCTCAAAAAGTTCCTGATTGGTGAAGGTAGTGAAGACACGACAAAGATGCACGAATCGCCGACGACTTCCGATAGATCAGCCCCTAGTACGGAGAAGGAAGGTACGGTCTCTTTAGGCTCGACTCAAGCCGATCGTGCGTGCTTGGGTACCAAAGAAGACCATCGCACACCCTCTACCTATAGAAGAAGCGGTTCGATCGGTCGTAGGCGTGCTACTCGTTCGTTGTCCGCTGACAAACAGCTGGTCGCGATGTCATTGAGCCTTCAGTGCCAGAAAGACTCCGAGGTTGAGGGCTCCCGTCAGGCCACGATTCTCGCCAAGCGTCGTGAGCTTGACGACGCCAGAAACAAGGCGAAGGAGAAAGGTGGCGATGCTCCTCAGCAGCAAGGCTTCAGGAGGGAACTGACGTCTCCCAGGGCGGATTTCACCCGAAAGAATCGCTGTGCCGGTGATCTCGTATCATCTAGGAGAACTATCCCCGCGCGACCCCGCCACGGCTCGGCAGACAATCTCGTGGGTCTCAAAACAAATTCGATGCACGGCGAGTCGCACTCCGACAGGGGAAAAGATTCTACCCATAATATTGAGATGAGTGTTGAAGGACTCTGTACAGAAACAAGTGCAGTAACCCGCAGCCAAAAAATACGTGTTGGCACTCCACCTGTCACATCCTCAAGACCTCGCTCTAGTTCCGCAGAAAACCTGCTCGGACTTGGAGCACATTCACTGCATGGTGAAAGACGATCTGATAGAACAAAAGGGTCGAAGCAGAACCTTCTCATGAGTATGAGTCTTGATGGAACTTCCTCAGACAAATCTATCCCACCTCGTCGACTTCAGCGGAGTCAGAGCCTCCGCAGTTGCGCAGTGGATCTGTCTTCCTCCGGCCGTAGATGTGTGAGTCATCGACGCGTACCCTGTCCACGCGAGTCAAATGTTGTCAAACGCTCCGATAGAGGCATGATCATTGTTCAGCCTACCAAGACAGCACAACCAAAAAACTGGAAAGACGATGAATCCACATTGGACGGGAGCGTTGAGAAAACCACATTCCTGCAGATGTGTCCAGGTCAGCCCGACCACCTTGTTGAAATCTCGCGTCCCAGTCTGGATCGTCATTTCGATACTCAAAATCGATGCTCTCCTACTCCATTTGAAGCAGGTATTTCAAAGATGAGGGAGGATGCCGATCTCGAGAAATAGAGCCCAAAACGCTTGCATCGCCGGCAGTCGAAAGACGGTGTGCTTCGGATGAAGCCAACAAAGCCCACTAGGTAGAAGGTCCTATCAGATATTAGAGTGATCTCAACCAACGATGAAAAAATCCAACTAGTTGCCTGGTTTACATATTCGCTCCAGTATTAGCATCGAGGAAATTCGAGACATGACATCCAATACTTCCAGACCTGGATGAGATAGTTTACTGCCGATCGTTCCTACTTCACGATTGTCCGGACGGCAGTATGTAATCCAGTAACCGTCCATCAGAGCAACATCTGGAAACGTTGTTTGGAAGAGGTCGTAGGCGATTTCGTTGAAAAAAGGAATTATTTCCGTCGCGAGGGGCATCGTTTGGCCTCCAAAAGGCCAATCTATCCCAAAGTTACCATACTTCGGCCATCCCGCCGTGGTTGACTGAAACACCCTGAGTTTGGCATCGTACGAATGGATTAGGTCTGCAAAATCGTGAATCAGGGCCTTATATTCCTTGATACACGAGAAGGTTCCAGAGTCGAGGATTTCGTTGTCCATGTATTCATACCGATCCTTTCTCCATTCACTACCGCAAAGTCTATGAATATCATGTAGGCCAGTGTTGAAAAAGATTACCTTGATATCACTCGGTGAACGTCGGTAAATATCGTCAAGTTTGATCCTAACCGAGTCATCTTCCAATTTCGTAACCCGCCTGTATCCTCCATAGAGGGTAATATATGAGGATTGAACATTCGGTAGATGCTCTGTCATGGTCTTGAACATATCCCACTGTACCCTCATTACTGAATCGCCGACGAAGATGATATGGATATTTTTGTCTCCACCACAAGTACTGAATGGGTGTTTCTTCCCAGCTGATTTGTCGAAAGAAGCAGATGGCAACAACGTGCAGCCTGACGAATACTCATACGCCATCTGAATCCCCAATGAATTCACATTTCGAAGATATCCTTCCCTAGTGATTTTCGATGACGTTGTCTGGAGGTTTGAAACACTGTTTCTATTTACGACTTTCCAATGTGCGTTCAGAACCGCACTGTCCACAGATGTATCTAACAGTTCAGCGGAGGTACAAGCTGGCAATGGTTCGATTCGAGTTTCTTTCGTCGTTGTTATGGGATCGGCTTGTTGAACGTCTATGACGAGGGGGAAACCAGGAAGAAGATATCCTTCATACGCTGGCTCCTCTTGTTCGGCGCTTAGTGGAAAGGTAGTGATCGCTGGAGGATTTGAAAACGTCAAGACTGCCTCTACCGTGTAACGACCAGGATCCGGAAAGACAAAGACCATTGTATATTTTCCACGGCCCTCATGTTTCGAAACTCCAGGAATTACAGAGGGTCCATAAGCTCTGAGATAAAACAGTGATGTTCCCATCAAACAGTCGTCATGACGGTGACACCAGACCTTGACGGTAAATTCCATTCCGACTCTCGGTCCTTCCTTGGATATCGAAGTAATCGAAAAGAAACCAGCAAGTGTCGACGCAGGTCTTGCCCAACCCGTATATCCTGGAAGTTCACCAGGAGTCAATGCAATAGTTTCACTACCGACTTGTACGCTACCGCGTTTCTCTTCGAATGAAACATGGGTTTCACGATCCGCCGAAAACGATATCAATGAAAGGTCACCATAAAGAATTACTGCCATCGACAACACTAGGAGCCCTATCGCAAGCTTCCATCGCACTGAGATCATGACTGGTGAGGAAATCTCCGTAATGACATGGGGTCCATCACATCTGCTTCAGGATGAGGCTACGCTTCACTCTATACGGGTCACACTGACACAAGAAAATGGCTTCGATGCTTTTGGGGCAATGGCGTCGTAGAGACAGACGATGACACTGAAGGTAATGCCAATACCATACCTATGCTACAGTACAGAATCATATACGTAATTTGATATGGCTGTGATACGTGGAATGATGTGTCACTGTCACTGTCATAGCGCCACAGCAATCACTCGCGTGACACTTGCCCGCGACGAATCGATGGTAGGGAATCAATTCGAATGAGTCGATCCTGGTGCCTTTCGATGAATGGGTATCAAAGGGCATATCTATTGTGGCAACCACATCATTCGTTGGTTCATGACGTGTTCAACTTTCCGGTTCATCTTTTTGTCACGTCGTGCGGGCAGAGAATTCCCTGTCGACGTTCGAAAGACGAAAATTCCTCGGCGGTTGCATAGAACGGGCCAATGCAGTAGTTCTGGATTGTGAATTTGTTCTCGTTCGTCGTCATTATAGAAAATCATTTTCTTCCAAGCGAAAAAGATGAGATTTTTATTGAATCCAACCGTCAAGTTTACAAGCAAGGTCGTGCCCAAAGGAGAAGCCCTTCGTATACCTGTCCCGAAGGAATCTGTCGGGGTGGTGTCACCATTGGTGTCATTTTTCGATGACTCATCATCCGTCACAAAATCATGGGGTCAACAATGTTCTCCGACTTGTGGATGTATTGTTCGATTCGAAGCGATAATCGATCCTTCCACTCAAATGATTTTGAATGCGAAGTATCATGCCAAGTCTCTCGTTTCGATCGAAAAGGATGGTGAACTCCATCCAGTTCGAACGACACGGACGAACAAGCCGATGATGAAGGAATGTAAATGCAAGACTGTCCATACTTTGGCAAGTGATATTGTTTCATACGTTACCTCAAGGAAGGTTGATACTATAAGGAATATGAGTGAATTCTCCAGTACAAGATCGTCGCCAGCATTCCGACATGCTGTCCTGGTGGAAAACAAATTGCCTCGGACGGATACACACTGCTTTGATGTTTTGGAGGAAGCCTATACTGCATTAATCAAGGGATATATGCTTCCTAGTCGTCGGGGTAGAAGACGGTTCGACACACTTCTAGCACAGGACTACCTATGGACAAGTCCAGTGTCGGATGAAGATGAACATCTTGAACCATCACGGACACGGGAGAGTATGTCTCAAACTCCATCACTGTCCATGTCATCACCCCGATCTGTATCGACATTAACAATGTTTGATATTAATGAAGAATGTTATGAAAATGAGGAATTTCAACGACAGGAACAGGAAGAACAACTAAAGAGACAGTCCAAATCATTGGATTGGCTATCATTCGTGGATGAGCAGAACAAGGATCATGGTACTGCGTAGAATGCGAGAAAAGAAGAATTTCTTTGTTTGTGGATGGAAGAAATGTACAGAAACTACCTGTGGGGGTGTATATAGAAGCGCAAAAAACGTGTGGGACTCATCATGATAGCAAAGTCTAATCTTCTACTACTCGGATCACGCTACCTCGTGGTAGGCGTTCGGTCTGTGGGACTAATCCAATATTTTTCTTCTGACCATAATAGGCGACTGGCCAATCATGTCCAAAGGGAATGATTTCCTTTGGTCGGATAGCTGTTATGTCGTAACATACACTTTTCGATAGGGGTATATTGGTTGAGGGTACTGGATCGTCTGTATTCAGATATTGTTGAAAGTAATCCGCCGCTTCTCCATACCTTCTCTCTCCATAACCGGCGTCGAATATACCTCTTTGTGTGAAAGGATCCAATAATGTTAATTGGACATAGACCGGATTATCCTTCCGGCGTGATTTCACTGCTGCAGAAAGAGAATCAGCTGCAAAGGCACCGACTGATATTCCAATGACATGAACCGATTTGAGGTTCGTCGCCTTGTCTAATAATTCTTGTGCTGTACATCGACCTAATCGTTGACCATTAAAGCTGGCCTGTAAGAAATTCGTTGAATAGGTACTCCAATCGATGATGGACGAATACGATGCCTTTGTATCGGAACGTTTGAGATTTTCCATGAGTCTATCTGTAAATCCATCTTGTCCACCCGCACCATGGAAGACTAGAGTAATATGCTCTACATCATCCCACTTCCCCTTGGACGGTGAAGGGATGATGACCTCGTTGAGAAAGTCAGAATCTTTTGATCCAGTACGGGAATAAAGTTCCAAGATGGGTGGACCCGCCAAGATGAGACCACCAAGAATTTTGGACAGATTCCTCCGTACTGTACTGAGTGGACTAGCAGAGTCTTCAAGCGCGAGCCGTCTTGTTAACAGTTGAAATCTAGAATGAGTGACTCCCACCGATTTTCGACCAGTCCCTGTTGGAACTACTCCTCGGAACAACCCGAGACGACCATTCACTGATGTCAATTTCAGAGTTCGGGAAAAAGAACCAAGGGGGAGAGATATCCCTTCCAGTCCATGTTCGTGACAAAGTAGGACGATAGATAATGAAAGCAATGAACGAAGTTTCCCTAGTGTCATTCTAGCGTACTAGACAACAAGGTGTTGCTTCGAATGAAGGTGATGGGCATACCGTCTATGGTGACGAGCTCAAAACACATTGTCGTGCGAAATCGTGCATATCATGCATATCCTACATCTCAAAGCTGGCGTACGTATCATATGACGTGAGGTAGACCTACTCGTGATACATAGGAAGTAAAGGCAGTCCTATTTGGCGAATCATTCGAACACTTCATTGGACAGATTTGTTCGCGGGCATTTTCGTCCCGCCAAATCTATTAAACGAGTCAAAAGCGCTGCGGTTGATTTGATTATATATTGATCCTTCAGTGACGTATAATTTCATCGCGCCGGTACCGCCCCAACATATTCTCCTCTTCGCGTACTCCCTCAATTTTCGATCCCCTGGAGGCAGGCGGAATATAGTGGAGTGAGCCAGCAGCCGGCGCCCGTTGCTGGCGCCCCCGCGACGAAGCACCCAAGGAGCACAACCAGGAGAGCGTCATGGGAGAGAGTCGATGATCTTGTTCTCAGCCAATCCGTGAAAGCCTCAAGACGAATATCAGCACGATTTCAAGTTTTTTGTTCTTGTCCGCTTCTATATACTTCTATCATCCATATCCGTGGGAAAACGATAAACAAAGAGGAGACTCATCGGTCGTGACGCCTTAGCTTCCGTAAGTTTTGATGACAGTCAGGTTCCTGTAGCTTGTGTTGCATTGTTTTTTGGTGCATGGCACAGTAGGGGTATCATCCTATTGGGGTCATGGCGATTCGGCCTGGACTTATTCTGTCCGAGGCAATCCTGGGGTCGGTCAGGGGTTTGGGGCGCGTCGTTCTTTGCTTGTGAGACAGTATGGATCCCACTGGTTCCCTACATGTTCCGTATAGCTTTTGGATTCCGTTGTTCATCCCGTCGGACCAATATCGGTGCGGAAATAAGGGCAAAACGGTTGGTTTTGATTCCCGCCATTCCGGGGATGGTTTGGGAAGATCTTGATTTGGGAGGATTTCTGACAACGCATGTTGTGGAACATTCTCCCACTCCATGTTTCTGTCATGATGATTACATGATCCGGAGCTTCGACTTTATTCGTGCTGATTTTGAAAATGTCTCTTATGGTGGAGTGCAACCGCCTCTCTCACACTCTTTGTGGTCTCTCTTCTTCCACCCTACAGCTTCACCTTCACGCTGATCTGGACAAATATGACTGAGATAGCCAATGAATTCGTTACTCCAGTCCGTGGACCTAGCCTGTCCAGTTCCCTACGCGACAAGGAAGGTGGTGTAAATAGCAGGATCGAGATGTCGGTACCGGCTACAGTGACACCAACAGAGCCGTCGCGTGAAGAACTGAAAACGAAGGAAGAGGAAGCAGTCTCTCCTGTTGCAATGAGTACTGGTGAGCAAATGGAAGAATCGTCAGATGATAGGAAAGTTCGCTTCGACAAATCAGAGAATACTGAGTCTCTTTCAGATTCGCCGTCCAGCACTGACAGTCAACGCGGTCTGGTTTCCCGGAGAGGTGGTAGAATATCGTCTCCAGCACGTACAACGAAGAGCAACCCAAAGGAATCATCTCTCGAATTCAGTGCATTTGGCACTCCAAGACAAGTGACTAGTGATTCCACGCCGTCATCGAAATCCGATACGCCAACGAAGAAGTCAAAAGAAGGGAAAGAGCTGGTTTCCGCTGTAAAATGCGACGCAACTCCGAAGAAGTCTAAAGAAGGAACTGACACCATGTCTAGATCAGCCGTCGCCGAAAAAAAAGACGGTGAAGATCCTCCAATGAAGAAGTCCAGTCAAGGCGAAAAGAAGAACAATGTCTCGTTCTCTCCCGTACCTCCACCCCGCACACCCGTCAGGTCACCCGCAGGCGTAGGAGGGGGGCGCTTTCAGAGCCTTCCATCTTTGGATGATGACGCACTTCGATCGCCAGGGAGCTTTTTTCTGTCACCCAATACGCCAACACCGTTGTCCAGGAATATGAAACTCGAAGACACTTTCGACAAAGCGTTGCCTGAAAAGAGAAGTACGACCAAAGAAGTATTTGGGAAGCCGGATGCGCGACAGCCCATGCGATCACCTAAGACCCCACGATCGCCGAGAACTCCCAAAAGAGAGGATAGAGACAGCTTCCTAGCAACACCCACAGATTTTACTACGGACTACGGGAAGCATTCCAGTTCAGAGGCCTTTGATCAGTCAAATGGTATGTTGTTCGTGTCGGATCGTCTGCTGCTTCTCATCATGGTGCCAACTCACGATCTCGTCGCGTCAGTTCTTGCTTGGTTGCAATCTCCTACGACAAACGGACTCTTCTCGCCGGGTGGTTTTAGTTCCATGCTGAATACCCCAAGAGGTGCTCCAAGAACACCCAGAACACCGACTGTTAGCACGTCTTTCTTCTTTTCCGACGTGGCTGGTCTTCCAGGCGGAGGAGAAATGTCTCCAAAACCGGGATCTGAAGCCAAGAAAAATGGCGGAAGAGGGGTGTCAAGTATTATTTGTATTTCGCCGCTGGCATCGTCGAAAATTAAGGACAATATCAACTCAGGATACACTCCTACTATAAACTACAAAGACATGTTCGCTTCGCCTGAAAAGGGGCGGGGGCTTCCCTTGTTGGGCGATTCGCCTATGAAAGGGTCGAAGATTGGAATTCAGCAAAGCTCGAGTAAAGATCCAAGCATGGATGCCGTCAACATGGCCGAGCGCGAACTCATGGAAGATGAAGACCTAAGTGTACTACTTCAGCTGGCATCCATTACACCAAAAGCGAATGGCGAACGCCCTATATCCATTTCGACATCAGAAGGAACCCTCGTATTCCGACCAACGCCGAACAGGAAAGAAGGAGACGAGAATTTGCCATCGCTACAGCTTCCAATTATTGGTGGTCGAGAAGGCGGTACTAGTTCGACGAGGTTAGCCCGAAAAACACACTCGAGGGATCACGGTGACCTACAGCGTCCTCTGGGGGTCTTGTCATCCGAGTCAGAAAAGAGATCGGATGACAGCACTACCGATAGCAAGAAAAAGGCAGCAAGAGCTGACGTGAAACCCTCCCGGGTTGGAAGTCTCCATCCAGGACACGGGAGTCACCCTGGCATGATGCCACCACATCACTATTCACATCCCGATGTACCGTATTATCCGCACATGCCACAGCATACGGGAAGCATGAGGGTTGTTGTCGGTGGCCCGCCCCGTCCAAAGAATTCACCTTCGCGATCACCACATATGAGGTATCCGATGGGCGCCGCCGACCCTAACTACCCACAACCGCCTTACCCCCCACACGCGCATTACCCACATCACCATGGAGTCCCTCCACCTCACCTGCATCACTACTATAGCGCCCCGCCACATCACGCGCAACATATGCAGATTTATGGTGCACAACACCATGGATCCAAATCAAAGGAGGCAAAGGCCTCTTCTAGTCTTGCCCCTGCGGTAAAGGGACAGAAGCGACCACTTGTACAGGAAACGCCTTCAAAAGGTCCTGTTGTAAAGAAACAAAAGAAGGCTTCATCGCCGAGCGGCAAGAAGAAAAATCGATCGCCGCAGTTGGTTGATAAAGCTGAACGGCAGAAGGCGGCCGCCAATATCAAGGCTGTGAATGAAGCAAGTGGGGGGAAGAATGATAAGGCGGCTCAGCTAGCCGCTGCTATTTTACGAGGAGTGACAATGCGGCCATCGGGGAAATGGCAGGCACAACTGTACTTTGCTGGAAAATCTCGCTACATTGGAGTGTTCGACACACGTGAGAAGGCTGCATTGGCCTATGAGATTGCACGAGAGAAGCTCAAGGCAGAGAAACAAGCAGAAGGTGGCCAGATGAGTCCAAAGGCTACGGAAAATGCAGTCAATGCTGCACGAAAGGCCGCTTTTGAAGGTGTGAATGAACGTGATCCTCGAGTGACTTAGCATACAAAGTTTTTTTACACTTCCATTTCGTTTTCTCTAGTAGAGAGCAAATCTAGAATCGCCCATCGGCTTCTCTATTGTTTGGTGGTGTGGTTGGAACCCCCTTTACACTTTACACGCTAAGCTGAATGGGATCGTCAATATTGGTGTATTGCCTTCGACTTGGAACATTGTTCCTGTAGCCACCACCGAGGAAGACTTTCCATATCCCATATGCCATTAGCGCAACACACCAGATTGCAAACCAGGATGTCCGATGGTCCTTGGTGGATGTTGTCGAGGGAACGTTTGGAGTCTTATGAGGACCAGTAGGGGCAGCAGTAGTCGTCGTCGTACTACTTTTTGAATTCGATGATGTCCCTCCTTGTTTTTTAGTAGTAGTTGTGGGAGCAGGAACAGGTGCCGATGTCTTCGTAGTCGTCGATGTTCGACTTCCAGCATGGGAAAGGACAAAGTCATCATCTACGGGAGGACCATTCCATAGAGTGGGATGCGTTGAAGGATCGGGATAGACATCGACAATGGTCATATCATCAATGGTCGAATTCGCAATATCCAAACAGGTACCAAAATGTGATTCCGATGTCTCATTGGGAGGGGGTAGAGTCGGAATCCAACCCTCACGGTATCCACGTGAAAAATCCCATTCCCCTAAGGAACCAAATTCCATTTTCAATGTCCAAAAAAACCATCCCTTGGAGATCCCTACCGGTGGTGTTGTTGTTGTCGTATTCGAAGTAGTAGTAGTAGCCGTAGCTGCGGATTCATATGCCACCATCTGTGCTTGGACGAATTGTTTCAAGAATTTTTGTCGATCTTTATTCTGTGTCGCATTGTTGTTGGGAAGATTAAAGTTGGGTGTATCACCCTGTTTCTTAATGATTTCACCCATGATATCCTTCAATCGGAATCCTGGTTCCGAATCGTAGGCAGCACTCCATTCACCGACGAGACGAGAAATCCCCTTCGAGGGGATAGTATTCTTCGGTGCATCGGAATAGCAACAGGATTGTGTCGCCCGAGTATCCTTCTTACAGACTAAGGCGATATGTTGTTTCGGACTAAGTTTCCGATCATTCCCATCAAAGCAATGATAGTAATGACTATCAAGGTAGGTGTTTGAAA
>Ga0194115_10007349_pt1 | contig 10955 bp, 8 predicted proteins | sample TA2MahsurfametaG_3_FD_148656 | JGI IMG/M metagenome (GOLD analysis project Ga0194115, IMG submission 148656) | Freshwater microbial communities from Lake Tanganyika, Tanzania - TA2015002 Mahale S4 surface | ecosystem: Environmental > Aquatic > Freshwater > Lake | place: Tanzania: Lake Tanganyika... | reverse complement strand
CAACCGTTTCAACATTAGATACGTCGAGTGCAAATAAAGAGACGCGACATGCCCGCCAGAAACGGACGAGATAGTCAGATGCTGGAAGAGGGAAACTACTTCTCAAGCTCTAGATCTCAATGGCCGCAACCTTGCAACCACCATACCCCAACGCTGGAAGAATTGCAAGGCTGTAGCTTCTCCGACTTCGTCCGCAAAGTAGTACTAAATCAGGCGGAACCTGTTTATCAAGAAGAAACAGATTCAAGTGGAGACTCGGCCGACACGAATGCTTGTGTTTCGATTGGTCGACTTCCTTCCGCGAATGATATCATCAATGGCCCTACAACACCCTACAGGAATGGCATGGCCAAAGTAAGTCTTCCAAAAGGATTTATGGAAGGTGGGGGCGTTGATACTACTGGAAGGGGGGCTGAGTGGCAAGCAGGTACAGTATTGGGCGACATGACCCTTCCAACACCTATCAAACAGGTCGTGCGTGGTATAGGCGGCATCTATGAGTACACTCTTTTGGATATGGAGCCAATGTCGCTTGCGGAGTATCGAGAAAGGGCAGACGAATATTTGAAATCGCAGGTGGGGGCATCTTCTGATGATGTATCGATTGAAATGCTTGAGCGAAAATTCTGGAAACGACTGGGTCCGACTATGGCACCTCCTCTGTATGGGGCAGATATGGAGGGTACACTCTTCAAAAGGAGTGACTATTGCTGCGGATGGAACATCTCACAGCTCCACTCGTGTCTAGACCTTTTGCAGTATGATCAACCAGACGATCAGAAGGCTGGAATACCTGGCGTTACAACTCCGTATCTGTATGTCGGTATGTGGGCGTCGGTATTTTGCGCTCATACTGAAGATATGAATTTGCTGTCTATCAACTTCCTTCACGCTGGGGCACCCAAGATTTGGTATGCCATCGCTGCTGGAGAAGATGCGCAGCGATTCGAACAATTCTGTGACGGTCACTTCCATCAGGCGAAACGTAGATGTCCGGAATACATGCGACACAAACGAGCTCTGGTGTCGCCGGCCATTTTGAAGAAGGCTGGGATTCGTTTCACAACCGCAGTACAGTATCCTGGAGATGCCATGATAACATTTCCCGGTGGTTATCACTTTGGATTCAACACAGGCTTCAACGTCGCCGAGGCAACGAACTTTGCAGTTCCGGAGTGGATACCCTATGGTAGGAGAGCAAATGTCTGTTTATGCCGCCCAGATTCTGTTCGTCTAGATATGAATAAGTTTGAGCGTCTGCTTCTCCAATACGAAAAAGAAGTAAAGCAGTGCAGGAGGATAACGTGGAAAGACTGGGCCAATAAGTTGAGTAAGAAGCGCAACGAAGGAATTGAGGAACAACAGCTTAGGAGTCCCTCCAATAAGGCGAAAGGAGAGCAAGGACAACGGAAGCCGTTCTGGGTCGAAGTCGTTCAGGCAGCGAACGGGACAAAAAAGAAGGCGAGACAACGGTCTGAATCAAGGAAACGGTCGAAGGAACCTAATGAGATTTGGCATTTAGCCAAGCCAGGTGGCCGAAAGTCACTGACTGCATCTGCTCGAGTACTCTGTATAGTTCCTGCTGTTCTTGAGGGTAAGCCTGCAAGTAGCGGTGTATCTAGTGATGACGACGAGGACGAGGAATGCTTCGCTGGGGTTATTCTGGAAGATCGCGATGATCACGTTCGGATAAGGTTCGATGGAATGAGCAAGAAAGATGACATGTGGATACCTATCGATTCACCCAAGATATTTTTGGATGGGGGCAGATGGCACGACGATGTCAGATTACCTAAGTTACACTACTGGAGGGTGGAAGACTCCAAGCGGAGATGCGTCTAGCCACGAATGGGCTGACGCTTAAGGGGCTATCGATTTGAACAATGCCCTCTTTAGTAGAAGCCAAGGCCAAGGGAGTCTTCAATATCTCGATCTTCGTCGTAGTCGTCATCCTCATCGTCGTAGTCATCGTCGTCTTCATCATCGATCTCGACCAATGTATTCCCCGCGTCCTGGGTTGCAACCGGATCCTGCAGAGGTGTGCTGCGTTCCACCACAGGCGTCGTCTCCCTGTTTTGGATGGAAGGTGTATCGATTCCACCTTCCGGAATAGTCTCCATCTTCACGGCTGCTTCTTCCTTCACATCACGAGTAAAGTCAAGGGAAAGTCTTCGTTTGTCTACCGATTCTACACAAAGCCGAACCTTAGCACCTCTTTGTAAGCCAACTTCGATCAGTCCTTTTTCCCCGTCGACGAACTTTCCATAGAGGCTACGGACTTTCAGAATGTGCAGTAAACCATGTCGGTTGGCGCCAACGTCGACCAGCACACCATACTTTTCCACCCGAACGACCCTACCCAATACCTCTTCTCCTCCCTTGAGGGACATCACGGGGCGTTTTTTTGTCGTCATATCGTTTCCGATTTCTTCCACGTCCAGGCAGACTTCCAATCTTCCACAATCCCTCTGTACTCTAGATATCCAGACATCGATAGATTCTTTGGCTCTCAACCGAGCCGCCCTTTTTCGTACTACAGACTCTTTGGTACGGCTCAATCTCAACATAGCATAAACTATACTCCACTTTCCTTCGGAATTCGTTCTTCCAGCACCAACTTCAAGAAACAACTTCGGTCCGGTCTTGCCGTCGAGTAGTTCTTGGACTACAGTCCCCTTCACTGGCTGTCCAACCTTCAAGTCGTCCAAATGTATCCTTCGCTCCCAGCGACTGTTCGACGACGTCGGCTTCCAAAAACAAGGTGGTTCTGTCAGAGTCCGTCCACACCCTTCTAGACGAGGGTCAGGGACGAGAGATGCTGACCGAGGTGCCGCCTTGTGGAGGCGGCTGATGTATTTCTCACCTGGTAGTATGAAAGACGATGCCACCCATCTTTCGCTGGAGGTAATGAAAACGAAGGCTGCAAAGATACAAAACGCTCTACCCATATCCAAAGCGCTTGAGTTCAATGGCGAGACGCTTGCCCGTAACGACTACTGCAATTGACAAAACTTTTGTGGACTTCGTCGCTGACAGGTGAAAGTGTCTTTTGTTCGATGTTTCCGTCGATAACAAGTGACAGTGAATGCTGCGATGAAAGTGATGGTGGTGGAAACTGTGAATTCAGCTACTCGAACTAGTCAATTCGAGAAAGACCTACCATCCTCCAAGTGGAAAGGAATCTGGGATCCAGAAATAAACGAACCGAACGGATTAGGCTGCACAGTCAAGTCGATTGCGCGGCGACGATTTTTGGTTTGGCATGCCAGGTCATTTCAACTTCACTTCTTGATACCTTTCAACCCGACACGAGTAGTAACTCAATCTGAGGACAAAACCTTCTTCACTTCTTCTCAAGGTATGCATGCAGATAGGTTTCGAATACGGGCTGCGTCCCACAAAGTTTCTTAATGTCTTCGTATCGTTAGTATTGCTAAGAGAGCAGCTTTCATTCCAACTCATAAGGTCTACGAGACAACGCGGTAGATTTGGAACTACAGCCAAGATTCGCGCGTTCTTGCGCGCTTCTTTCATAGCAACATCCCCCATTGCTACGCCTTGTCCATCGCTATCTTCGTCTATACTATGCTCTGCGTTCTTTCTGCTATGAATGTTGACCTTCTCCAGAGTTCCGCGCAGGTTACTGCTATCGTCGTCCACGCCACAGCTTTATTGCAGAATACTTGACTCACAGTCACATCTTCTCTTCCTCATGAGCCAGTCGGCCTGCTCTGCTTCATAAGAGATCGCAAGTCGGGGGATTGACAATACACGCGACCACTTAAAATTCTGGAGCCAAACGGCAACAAGTCTTAACTTTCACTATGACAACGATGGATCCCAAAGATAGCATGGATCAGATTGAGCCTAATGGCGTCGATACGGTGACGCTGCCGGGAGATTCAAGCGTAGCCGCTGGTGAAGGTCAGGCAAGCGAACCTTCGGAGGTGAAGACGGAGGCCAGCCCTCCCGTTGACGATACGTATCAGGACGAAGGCGTCGAACCGAAAATTTTCCAGCATCCAAAGTTGGACGAGTTGGGAGTTAGGGAAGGGCTTTCCGGCTCCAGTCCGGATCAGTCTGTGGGGTCGTCACAACCACAAGTAAAAATGGAACCGATATCACCACTTGCGCAAGTGAAGATGGAACCAATGTCCGATGAATTGAGTCCTGCTGCTGCCGAGGCAGTTGCGGATGACCAAAAAGAAGTGGACCAACTTTCGTCCTTTGTTCAAAGCCCAGGAGAAGCGGTAGATAGCGTCCAGTCTCGGAATGTAACGGTAGTTAACAAGCGCTCGAGATCACCATCGAATGAAGCTGATTTATCAGAGGAAATCGCCCGCAAGAAGAGTCGCGCTACGTCTGGATATCCAGCTGACGGCGCCGATTCGGAAGAGTTGCAGGATGAGCTTGACCGAACTATGTCACCACCACCATCGAGTGACGTATCGCAATCTAATCTGGACGACGCTGACTCAGTTAAATCTGGGGAACAACCTATACCCTCGCAGACAGGTGTTTTGCGAGCTGATTTGGTTGCAGCGATTCTCGGTGCACCTCCCCCATCGGAAGCGGCTCCGATTGCTGTTCCTATTCCGCCGGGGGAGCTCATCGTCAAGAAAAAAAAGACGAAGATCCCCCCAGCGAAGGTGTTCAAAGCTATGAAAGAAATCAAGGAAGCGACAGAGCTTCTTCGCGGAGCGATAGATCTGGCAATTGTTTTGCCAGAGGAAGAATGCAGATTTCTAGCAGAGAAGCTGTGGATTGTTACGGTGCAGCAGCTCTACGATGTACTTAATCCACAGACAGAACCGCAGACGAATGCTCGCCAACAATTAATCGATGCTCTTATCTTGTCCCCTTTCGTTACGAAGGACAGTGATGCCCTGGCACAGACTAATAATGACTCACTGAATATCGAACTATCCAGTGATAGAAAGCCCTCCGTTAGTGAACATAGCCCAGAAGCGCTCAGCACGCAAAACGAGGAAACCCACGTGCCTGAATCGAAAGCGGCTCATAGTCAAGAACATCATGTTGCGCAGGTCGTTCGTGGTGAGGGGCACGATGAAAATCGGGATTGCCAAGCATCCCCTGTCGATACTCCATCCGACACCGCAGCACCAGTGCCTGAGGTCAAGACAGAAAGTGACTCTATTGGTCTCGACGAGCACAACAGTGGTAGTACCAGTGCGGCAGCGGCAGGCATGGAGTCGCTGGAAGAGGAAATTCGTGCAGTCACAGTCGATACGACACGTCTCTCTCCTGGTGTCACATCTGAAAGTGCTGATCACACCGATGTAGGAACCTCCATGGAAAAAGGGAGTAGCGGGGCCGAAGGTGTAGATGCGACGCAATCAGATGTGAAAATGGAGCCGCACGGCGCCGTACTCAACGAAGCTTCACATGCCCAGGAAATTGAAGGCGCTACTGCCAGCTCGCCATCTCGCGAGCCAGGTGATGCTGAAGAGACAGTAGGTGTAAAAGTGTCTACGGATCCTCGTACCGCAGCGGCAATTAAAGTGATGGAATCTTGGAACGAGAAAGTAACAAGACGCAGAAATGATCACACCGTTGTTGATGTGAACGAGCAGTTCTTTCTTGAGGGTCCAGTGTCATTTCTTATTCCACTATGTACACGCAACTTCTTGAAATCTGCAAATATCAACACTGTATTCGAATTTTTGTCGCTAAAGAGAACCGAAACTGGAGTTATTGTTGATGTTTTGGCAGAATGGCGGAAACAGTGTGAGTTATCTGAAAGGCCGAGACAGTCCGTTGCTAAGCACCTCGTAGCTATAGGCGCGAGACTCGAAGCCATCATCGGATCTACGATCCCACTGTCCTCGAAAGAAAGACAGTGGAATGCCGACAATATGATGGTCTTGGGAGGCTCTGCGAAAGATTTCCTTATCTACGTTGAGGTTCTTAACTCTCGTCTTTTTCTCGCGACGACGACTAAAGAGCTGTCAACTAAGCTAGCAAGATGGCGACACAAAAACGGCCTTCAACCGCTAAAGGGAACTGGAAAGGTCGCGATGGTTTCGGCGTGGAAGACTCAGATACGAGAAGCCCTAGACATGGAAGTGGACTCTGGTCGTGTTCTTGATGGTGACTGGATGAAATCATTTAGCCTAGAGACATCTGACGTCTCGAAGTCATCCCCACTAGCTAAAAAACGTCCCCAGAGACTTTTGCAAGGAACTCAGCATGAGGAAGTTGGTACAAAACCCCAGTCTCTTTTTGCGTCAACAGAAGTTACACGAGGAAAGGATGACTCAAAGAATAAAGAAGCTGAGACTATTGGCACCGAGAAAGAGACTGGAAATTCAACGCCGAGCACAGCACGCCAGTTCTCCAAAAGGGATCTCTCGAATCCCTGGGAAGCACTATCCGACGGAGCGAGATCATTCCTTGTGTCGATCAGTATCTCAGATGCTGAGACATTCCTAGCAGCGAAAACAAAACATCTTGCTGAAAAGCTTGTGGAGTATCGTGAGAAGAACAACTTGGTACCCCTCCGAGGTTCGGGATCTGTTGCCTCGATAAGTGGGTGGAAGGCACTAGTAAGGACAGCGGCGAGCGAGCTTGGAAACCACGAGCTTGCCACTCTCAACGCAGGTAGAAATGCAGGGATCAAGCTCAAAAGAAAGAAAAGAAACGAGGAAGATGACGAGGATGAGAATGTGAGAGAAAGTCCAGTATCGCTTCCAAACCGAAAGGCCCTCCACCCCGTCGTTATACGTCGGCGGATTGAGCCCCCGGCAGATGTGCAGCTATACACTCCCAAGGCAACATTTTCGGTTCGAAATGGTGAGTTCGTAGTCGTTTAGCGAGATTCTGGATCATTTCGTGCCTGACATCTTGTGATAGCCTCCGGAGACACATTTTATTTCGACCTCTCAGATCGCCAGTGCTCGAGAGACTCATCTTCTCAGTCATTCTATCTGACGTACCTTGGGAGTGAGAGTTCGATACCGTCTGATGCCGTTCGAGTAGAATCCGCAAGGGGCGTTCCGATTCTTCTTCATGCATCCCCTAAAGCTGGGGTGGAACTCAACACTCAGCCATTCCTTTCGGAGCAAACTGGTTTAATTGAACTGAACAGATACGGCATCGAACCGATGCCACATCGAGGTTTGTCCCATCTATGGTCGCTACCCTGGTGGTTCACATTTTCTTCTAACTCACATTTGTCTTTTGAACCGTTCCGGCAGACTTACTGAGCGTGATTGGTAAGCGTTTGAAGGCATACGTCCATCAGGAAGAGCCCACATCCTCTTGCGATCCGTCGATCGTCTACAATGTATTCGAGAGCCACGGCAACTCTGGAACCAAGTACTATTTTTTCTCAAAGGAACTACTTGAGAAAGGGCAGACCATTGAACTCAATTTCCTGCCACATTCACCATCGACATCTAGCGATTATGAATGGCGACAATGGATCAGTATGGAACTCGATTCGATGAACAATGCTGATTTATCTCGTTTGCACAACTTCATCACCGAGGATATCGGGCCTGACATTTACAGACGTGTCGAATCTATCACCACGGCGGATGCCCTAGAGAAGCCGATTGGAACCTTTTCGCCTGAGACAGATGTGGACAAGTCGAAGCAGTACGTCGTTGCTCTCCGGCGGATGCACTGGTTGGTTCTCGAAATCGAAAAAGCTGTGGGCAAAGTGTCCCCCGGTGAAGCCTTGGGAACTACCCCAGTACGTACCTCACCAGTGTGGAAGAGCTCCTTGATCGCACCTATCATAAAGCATCCATTGTGGGAAGATCAGATTCGTAGCCTGTTGATCCAGGAATGCAGAAACGAGATTCTTGCAGAGTTCCGGTCACCAGCCTTTGGTGGCTTCTGGACGAGTAAGGCACTGTGGTGTCCTGTGGCAGAACAAGTATTCAACGAGGCCCTCTCTCTCTTTTCTCAGTTCAATGCCGAACTTGAGACCTTCTGTTCCGAGGAAGAACTTCTGCATGATTTGACCAGGTATGCGTCCGAAGCTGTTTTGAGGCTTCGAAAATACAGTGGCGATGTTTCAGAATCAGAAAGCGACTTTGACCATTTCATGTTAAACTTTGACGCCGGTATGAAGCACACCTCCAATATTTTCCCGTCCACTGCCGTTCTCTGGACGGCATTGAATCAAAAGTATCTCGATTGTATGGCATTGGCAGGCGACTCTCCCTCAGAGCTGGCCCTTATGCATGAAGGAAACTTTCTGGCCGTGAAGAGGCACCCCCTCGATTCATCGTCATCACGCGGCACGGAGTTCCGCTTTGTTCACGACTTCGATCCGTCCAAGGAATCGATTGATCTCGAGTGGTACATTCAATCTCAAATTGTTGCTGTGATACATGCGATGGTAATATCTGGCACCGCGATGATTGACCGACAGGACAAGAAGCCTGACGACATGGCATCAAGAACCCTGGACAACATTGCCAGGGCAATTGGGAGCGACAACCTGGGAAGCGTTGAGCTTCGAGAACGATCGAGAGAAGATACTCCTTCAGTCCCTGTCGCTATTCTTGACGTTGCCCCAACCCACGTTTGCAAGCCCGACTCTAGATCAATATTTCTGAAACTTGTATGGCCGGATCTTAGCAAGCTGAACTGGAGCATTGAAACTGAATCTTCATCGTCGACCATCGCCTATTCAGGACCAGGGCAGGACAGGGACAAGCGTGCCCGTCTGCTCAGGAAAGAGGCGGCAGCTGCTCGAGCGAAAGTCGCCACGAAAACTACTGAACTCGGTTTTGGAGGAATTCCAAAGAACGTGAAGAGACTTTTGGTCAGTTGTGCCGCCATGGACGACACCGGTCCTTATGACGACGAAAGGCCAGCTGCAGAGTTTACAGTATCGAAGGCTCTACGATCTTTTGAGGGAAGCTTTTCACGTGAACACAGCAGTATTAGCGCTCCTATGGCTTTGCTACGTGCCCTCTTTGAGAATGTTGCGCCCTCGCTTGTGCACGAAGACGGGCTCAGTCCACCAAACGGAACGTCGTGGAGCGAATTTCTTGGCTGCGAGTTTTTGGTGAGACTTCTATATATCTTGCCTAACATTATGATTGATTCTGATATCACGACCTCCCAGTTCGAAAGCACCATTGGTGTTGTGAAGGAGCTTCTCGCGTATCTGGCAAGCCATCGTAAAGAGATTTTCATCGAAAAGTATCAGTATCCTCATGAAGAATACGTTAACGATTTTACTTTCAAAAGATTCATCGAAAATCGAATTGAGAAGACAGAAGCTAGTGGTACGGAGAAAGGCCAAGCAAGCAGCCTCATGGAATTGGATCTGAAGGAGGTCGTCCTTCCATCGGATCGACATGAGCTCACTGATTTCGTAACCACAGTCCTGGATCAAGTGATAATATACAAGGCAACTCCCGACGATGTGAAATCTAGGGGTAGACGCTCCTTTCTCACGGTGGGAGCCCCAGGTCTGATATGTCGACACTGTCTGGGACGATCTGGGGAGGGGAAGTATTTCTATTCCAATATGCAGAGCCTGGCCACAGCCTCGACCTCGGTGGATAAACACATCGTCAGATGCCCTTTTGTCAGCGACGAGATTCGAAGTCGTATGCTCCAAGCGAAAAGCAGGAACGCCGAGCAGCGCTCGAAATCTCGGCCCGGTGCTCAGAGTTCATTCTTCTCTCGTTTATGGAATAGACTCCAGTTGGTGCGCACGTCAGCTACAAGCGCCGAACCGGATGAGTACATACCCATGCAGGCTGCAAATTCCGAGCTGGAGGAAGAAGATCTTTCGCGACCAAATTCAACGGGGAACGAGACTGTGTTTGGTGATCACGTCGATGTCATGCGCTACATCCAAACGGAAGAGCCTTGGAAGAGTAACGTTGAGCTTGCCGATGCAGTAGCCAGCTACTACCGCTGCCTCAGCTGGGGTGCAGGTATCTTCCATACGCCTGCAATGCCTCCCCACTATAGTTCGGAATGGATCCTTGCCAAAATGGGCCATTAGCCATTAGTGACCAATTACGCTACCACAGTACACCACATAACGATACACCCTGATTTTAGGAACTACCTCATGAAATGTTCACTCGTTGCTTTCGCCTTCGTCTGCGTCGACATTCTGAAGGCCGTCACCTGTGTACGACGATGCAATATAGGAAAGAAGCGGGAACTCGCTGTCCAAGTACTCATTGCCTCGCCTATGAATTGCGCCTTGGTTCGGCGCTTCTGCATAACCTGCATATATTGCGTCAATAATTTCCATACCGCTGTGGAGAAAGTAGGAGAACAGGTGTGAGAGTCCGCATTTTGGATGGGGTACCAGCTTTATTTGAATTCAAAATTTCTACGTGCCTGACTACCTCTCCGATCGGTGCAAACCCCTGGTTATCGAGAAAGGCGTTGCCATCAGCCCTTGTATTGATAAAGAGCTGTGTTGACCTCGTATTGGGTCCAGAAGTCGCATATGTTAAAGTTCCTCTAGCATTCGTCTGAAGGACGGGGTCGTCCTCGATCGGTTGCGGGCGATTGTTGTTTGGGTCTGCGGCTAGTCCGAACTGTACAACAAAGTTGGGTACGACTCGAAAGAACTTGGCCATGTCATAAAAATGATCATCCATGAGCTCGTGGAAATGTGCAACTCCCAACGGAGCCCACTCTGGTTTCGTTTCAATTACTACCTTCCCCTTCGCACCATCATTTAGACTTTCCAGTTCAAACGTAAATCGTCTTCCCCCATCCCCCTTTTCTTCCTCACTGTCAACTTCTGCAGCGGGTACGACATCTTCTGCGACTACATGTTCTTCTTCTGGAGGTCTGAAATCACGCTGCTCGTTCTCAGCAGCCCGCCTTCTTTGTCGGACGGCAGCTCGAACACCTGGGAGGGGGTCATTTTGAAAGAGGGTTGCAATCAAGCCAAAGGCAAGGAGTAATCCCATTACTGTTATTGGTAAGGCGTAGCG
>Ga0194115_10007348_pt1 | contig 10956 bp, 6 predicted proteins | sample TA2MahsurfametaG_3_FD_148656 | JGI IMG/M metagenome (GOLD analysis project Ga0194115, IMG submission 148656) | Freshwater microbial communities from Lake Tanganyika, Tanzania - TA2015002 Mahale S4 surface | ecosystem: Environmental > Aquatic > Freshwater > Lake | place: Tanzania: Lake Tanganyika... | reverse complement strand
TCCTGCAAGAGTTGTGTAACGGAGAGTGTGGTTTGAGTAAGACGACTCAAGACCTACGACACATACCTACGAGTCAACCAAGGCAGGAAGGAGTACGAGTCATTTCAACACATCTCGGCACCATCCATCGTCTCGAACAAATATATGTCAACCTCTTTCCATTCACATATCCGTACCTTCTCGTTCCGAGGGAGGAGGTCGAATAGACGGAGATCGCTACTTTTGACCTAACTACCATCATATACCTCCAGTAATTAGGCCTATATCCACACCCAAAGAGTGGATCTCGTGCCATCGCGGCAGCCAGCAACGCCGACTTCTTATGTCAACTACACCATGACACATTCAAGCGATGATGAACGAGACGAAAAAAAAGACGATGTTTCAACCAAGAATATCGATGATCATCCCAAACGAAGAACGACGGAAATTCCGGAGAAGAAGACGAAGAAGAACAAAAGGAAGTCTGTCGTTGTGAAAGCTCTGGTAGAACGGGTCAAGTTATTCAATACAACCCTGGTAGCGATCGAGGCAAAAGTCCTCGCTGATCAACCAAGATTGATTCTAACCTCTCAAGAACCTTGTACGATTGGAGTGACTGATAAAGATGAAATTCAATATCTACGGAATCTCTTTGGTTGGTGTCCACCTAATACTCAAACATCTGGATGGATCTCCTGTGTCCCAAATAAGGAAAAGAAAAAAACGAAGAAAATGATGAACCGAGAAATGAAGCAAAAAATGAAAGGAAGGATGAATATACCTCCAAGACATGGCAACCAAACCGAGAAAGATGTCAGGGAGCTTGAAGATATCGACAATCGTATTCTGGAGATAAAGAGAGATGAGGAGGAGGAAGGGATCACCAGTACTGCTACTACTAGTACTAGTAGTACCGTTCTATCCTGTCGTATCTTGGTAACGACTGAAATTGAGCGGAATCGTCGAGGTCGGAAAATGTTAGAATGTACAGAACTCTTGGAGATTCATAGAGATGTTGATCAAGAGGAGTTTCTAGAATGGGCATCATCTGCCCCTTCTACTGCTACTCCTCCATCGTCAACAGGGCGGCGAATCGAGCGGCATGAAGATTCAATGAAATCAAGAATAACAGTTGAGAAGACCGATGACGATGATGAAGAGGAGGAAGAGGAGGAAGAGGATGAGAGAGTCTGGCATGATAAGCGAATCCGACATCAACTGTTCGCGACATGGCTTGTGGAAACCTTTGGGAAAGAAAGATTAGCTTCGGGGACGGGTGTCCTTGATGTCGCTGGGGGGAAGGGAGAATTGGGGGAAGCACTTCGAGACGAATATAATATACCCTCTATCCTATTGGACCCGTTACCTAGATGTGATAGAGACTCTCCACCCTTTCCAATTATTGAACATCCCCTGGAGGAAGATGGAAGCCGTCTTATGGAAGAAAGTACCAGGATTGCTCATCTTATTGAGAATTGTTCGATTATTACAGGAATGCATCCCGATCAAGCGACGGAGGCCATTGTGGATATGGCACTCCGATTAGGGAAAGCCTTTGCGATCCTTCCCTGTTGTGTCATGCCAAAACTTTTCCCTAACCGTATGCAAAAGCGTCACAATCAACCAGTTCGATCCCATTCGACCTTTTGTGAATATCTACTTGACAAGGCACCACCGGGATATATTTTCCAAGTCCATCATCTTCCCTTCAATGGACGAAACAAGATCATTTACTTTGATATTCTATGTTTACCAGTCATAACCACCACGTCCGACGTGATCTCTACAGGACCGGCTCGAACGCCTGCTCTAAGATAATTCGTTCATGGATTCCATATGACACCTTGTCAATAGTGACTAGAATTCTATCGGTTATAACGTTCTTGCTTCTTTTCTTTACTTCCTAGTATTCGCCTTAAAATCGTCGGACCCAGTGTCTTTACTTTCTAGTATTCGCTTTTGAATCGTCGGACCCAGTCATCGATGGCAGTATTTAAAGAATCATGAAATCCTCCTCGTTGGACGAAGCGTTCAATCAATGGTTGGACTGAATTATCACTCACCGAATCGACAACGAATTGATGCATCTCATATCCTTCTCCCAATTCAATCGTCCCATCGATATCTGGAAAGGCCAAGCTCCCGGTACAATCCAGACCTGAAGTTGGACTATGTAGTTTCCATTCCAATTTGACAATAAACTCGTAAATATATCGTTTCTTCCCCCGTGCCAGTGCACAACTTGCATGCCCATCGACCGTCGTTACCTTTGATACCGTCACTTCCGCACCAGGAGCTGGCGATGAATCTGGTAGGATGTACTTTGCCTGTTCGATCTGTTCTTGAAGTGTCGTCTTTGCCCAACTAGTCAAATCCTTTTCTTCCCACGTCCCTGCCTTATTCCAGGCGGATGCACCACTCGGAGTGGACGACGAGGCCTCTGCCGTCGTCGTTGTGGTATCTACGGAGGCATCTAACTTCTTGGGAGCAATATCACCGATCAAAGTCTTGGCCTCTTCCGACAGTTCATTGTGAAAATATGATGTCTTCTTACCATTGACAATCTTATAACCTCGGACGGCATCCGATTTCGTGAAAATCTTTTCTTCGTCGTCTACATCCATTTTGGTTGTCGTAGTCGTCGTCGAAGTCGAAGATGAGACTTTCGACGTGGTAGTAGCAGTGGTGGTTGTCGTTGCCTTTGTCTTAACAGAAGTTGCATCCATCGCCTTTTGTGCCTCATCCATCTTCTTTTTTTCTTCTGCCTCCTTGAGTAGTTTGGCTTCTTCATCTGCCTTCTTTTGGCATTTCTCTAATTCCTTGAGGAGAGCCTTGTTGTTTGGTTCCAGTTCCTTTGCTTTTGACAAAGCCTTTACGGCCTCGGACGAACGCTGTAGACTTTGAAGCGCCTGTCCTAGTCGCCACCATCCCTTCACGTAGGATGGGTCCACTTCCGTAGCTTCCACAGCCGCCTTCCGAGCCTCCTCCATACTTCCCATATTCTTCAATACCAAGCTTAAATTGGAACTTAGAATCGCCATACGGTTCTTATCCTCGATACTCGTAATGCTCTTACAGGTTGTCAAGGCCTTCTCGTACAATAATTTGGCATCCATCCAAGATCCTGCTCCGACTGCTGCCCGACCTCGAGATTGAAGCTCTTCAATTAACTTAGTCTTGGACTCATCAGTGTCTGGCGTAGCCTCGAGGACATCACGATGAGCTGACTGCATCATCATCATCGAAGACGGACCATTCATATTTACGACTTGGTACAGTGTTCGAAGCTTCGGATGACGAAAGGCTGGACGAAGGACTTTGGGTACCTCAACAGAAGGAGAGGGGTTGATCAGGATCGGTCGATTGGGTTAGAGGTTGGACCGTCATTCGTTTTTTCGCTTTCCATGGCGGGAGTTTTTTCTGGAGGTTATTGTCTTGGAAGATCTCCGAATTTCAACGGCGGCAGACCCGAACGAGAACGTCGGACAGACCATCCCTCCTTCAAGTCGATTTAGTCCGATAGAGAGGTCAGCACCGTTCGACGAGGATCGCTGACGTTTTCGGTAGATTCTTTCATGGGGGTCGGACGTCGTGTGATGCCATGACAGTGACAATGAAGATCGAATACATTCTAACGGTTAATGCCACAAAGTGATTCCTTTCTCTTCGTATCATTACTGTCGTCGCAATCAACATGTTCAAGCTCCTTGCTCTCCTGATGTTTTGGTCGCCTTGCTTGGCTTTCATCCCTTCTCTACGATCGCAACCACTATCAACGTTCATCACGTCACATAGCCTCGAGGCGGTATCTCGTCGGGACCTTTTGGATATGTTGGGTTCCGCAACTTTCGCATCGGTCCTACTTTCTCCCATTCAGGTACAGGCAGCAGCACCCGATTTGAATACCTATCTGTATAAGATTATTCGCGTCCGAGAGGCGACGCAACAGGAACGTCGATTGATTTCGACTGGGAAATTTAAGGACCGTGCACGACAGAATGTCAAATTGGCAGTGAAATTTATGATTCAGAATTATCAATTAAGTGATTGCATCGTCGCTGCAACAGCCTATCTAAGTGGCGATTCGGTTCAAATGCGTGCGAATGATGCAGGTCAAGCGGCCGTACAAAATCTTCAAACGATCCTTGAATACTTTGATTCCAGTGATGTTGAAAACATCAAGGTAGGTGCAATATACGACCAGTGGGGATATGGTGTTTTCTGGGGATGGGTGGGATGTGACTGGGTTTAGTTTTTCTATCTTTATTGTTATTGTTTTTCCTTGTATGATCTGTTATTGATCCTGGGTTGTTCTTGTATTCTGTTTTTCTTCCCATGCTCTTCTTTCTAGGTTGACAACTTGGCCGGTAAGGAGAATCTTGTCATTAAGGGTCTAGAGTCAGCCCAGGCTCGAATTGATGACTTTTTAAGTTATTTTCCAGAGGATACTGTCGCTGTCGTACGGAGAAAGATTCAAGAAGAGAATGAACTCAATGTCAAGGAGTTTGATCCAACACTGGGCGATATCATCAACCTACCTCCACCATCCTAAAGAACCATATATAAATATAAATAGACTTGACTTGTGTCCTATAGAGGTGAATGTAGTGGAAATGAGAGAAGTCTATACACGTCAATAGTTTTGTTCTCACTGTCAGTGTTATGGAAATCCGGTGTACTAGATTCTTGCCGCAATTCGACAAATCGGGATAATACATATGTATATATATACCTATGTTAACACGACTATGACACTTCATACGGTCGGATTGGCTATGATGTACATCCGGGGTTGCCTCCGTTTGGGATTGCAACCATCAACTTCTTTCTCGTCGTGTGTTTCGTTTATTCATGTGAAGGGCAGCTACGATACCTTATAGCACTCTAGTAGTCGCTAGAATTCACCATTCATTGCCTGGGGGGACAATCTTCGCATGTATATATCTTCGTCGTCTCTTTGCTTTTTCATTGAAGAATCTTGTCTTTAAAGAGACCCTCCCAACCAAAAAAATGTATCGAATTTGGAGCGGGGGTCTGACAACGATATTGACCTTAATAGTGGGGACGACAGACGTCACCTTGGCCTTACTCACTTCATCATTCATCAATCTAGAAGTTTCACCACCTACTACTGGAACCTCATTCCGTGGGGAACGATCCAAACTCTTTAACGATCGGTATACGTATTCCTATGGTGGATTTGGGGGGAAGGGTCAAGAGGGGATCAATGATATCAATCAGGCAATCGATCTTCCACCACAATCTGCTGATGGGATTTATGAACTTCAATCAGAACGACAATATCATCTACTATTACAATCTCATCCTGATAAATTGGTGATTGTGAAATTCTATGCGACCTATTGCCAGGCATGTCGATCATTAGCACCGAAATTCATCGCCGTGAAGCAAGATCCACAAATGAAAAATTTACCCATCATTTGGGCGGAATATCAATCGTCTCGATCAAGTAAGGACTTTTTTCGGCATATTGGAGTACTGACATTACCCACAGTCCATTTTTATGATGGATCTCGAGGACTCATTGAGAACTTTCCCTGTGGTCCAGCTAGGATCCCGTTATTGAAGAAAAAGTTGGCTCGCTTTGTCAATCAACGTGTCGATCCACAGACAAGGACACTACTATCCCCTCCCGAAAAAGTTCCCGCCATCAGTCCTGACCAACCAGCCTTACCACGTGCTAGTCGAGAGATCATTGTAGATAATGAACTTATCACCCCCGAACACATCTTCTACTTGAAGGACGATCTTCCCTTCTTCCGGGACTTGACCGATAATGAATTCAAGACTATGCTAAGCAAGGCCAAGTTACTCACATTCAATGCTGGTGATTTAATTATCCGTCAGGGAATGCCCGGAAGGACATTTTATGTCCTAAAGAGTGGAGTGGCAGAGATGAGTGTCCGAAGTAGATTTGATGACCCGATATCGACCCCGTCCAACTATCTAGGTGTCGTGGTAAATGAGTTACGAAAATTCGATTATTTTGGTGAACGAGCGCTGACAACGGGCGAACCATTAAAGGCTTCTGTCCGTGCCTTGGAGAAGGTACGATGTTTCGCCTTTGATGTCGACGACATTCCCGAAAGTTCGATTTTGAATCGCAAACGTCGTGCCACACGAGATATGGTCGATAAGTTAAATCGACGGTATGAACTTCCTGCCGATTACACACCAGAATATGCAGTCAATGAAAGAGATGATTGTATCCTAGAACTTTTGGTCCGTTTCCGACAAATCCGACAGGCAGCCAAATGTTTCGATTATGCGATGAAGACAGAAACGAATTGGGGTGATCAGGGAGAAATTGCTAGACGGACGATGCTCGTATCGAAATTATCCCCCTCACAACGAGATGAATTTCAAAAAGTCTTTGATATCGTCGATAGTCAGGGGAATGGGAAGATTAGTCTATTAGAAATGAAACGCTTTATGAATACTGCAAGACAAAAAAAGTCGGAATATGAACTTCGGACGATCATCGCCATGGCACCGACAGTCCGTAATACCGACTATGAAATTAGTCGTGATGAATTTATGGGCGTCATGGCAGAAGCTGAATTTTATAATTTATTCACTGAAACATTTCAAGAACTTGACAAGGACAATACAGGTTATGTCCGTGCGGGTGATCTGGATGTCATCTTGGGGGGTGTCCGTGGTCTTGTTTCTGACAATCCCACGAATCTAATTGACAGTGAAGACAAGGATATGCTTATCGATTATGAACAGTTTTCTAAAATGCTCCTCGGAGCTGCGATATAGATCTCTCTATCCTACCCTAATCCTGGTACTGACAGTGATTGTTGTTCTCCTAGCTCTTGTTAGTATGTTCTTCGGTGCGACATCCGACATAGAGGAGCGATCGAAACACTGCGGGAATACCCAAAAGCTGATCCACATCACAGCTACATGCCTAGGAATTGTTTTCGGTAGCCTTTGGACTTGTCCTACGGAGGACTTCGGAAGCTTCGAACCAGACAGTAGGGATGAATGATACTGTTTCGCAACATGATAGTACGTAGAAACTGGGGGAGGGGTCAAATCAATCATTTCGTATCGGTCGTCTACGGTAAGTTCCCACCTCCGATGTACTGTTGGTCGATGATCCGAGACTACCACAATAGAAGACGGGATTCTCTTCCCTTCGGTCATTACAATTCTCAGTGGGTCGACAAAATATCTCGTATTGAGTTGTAATGAGTGTCCCCAGGGAGTCCCAACAAGAAATCAATGACATCCGAGACTGCCATAGTCCAAGACACCTGCTGAATGCTCTTCAGAATGCTCCTCATCTTTCGACCTTTCTCGTTCTTCGGGTTCACGATTGTTCGTGCTAGCGAAGTTCGCACGTTCGCACGCGTTAGCGCACTGGCGATGTACGAATGGAGTTCAACATCGGTCAGAAATCTAGGACGACAATGAGCTTCTCTGGAATATCTACCACCGACACAGGATCTCTTTCGTCCCGGCGTTGAAACGGTAGAGGTTCTCCCGACGAGTACTTCTCGTCAGACTCAACTTGTACATCGGGATGGTTTGAACTTCAAGAAACTGTTCTACCTGATTTTGCTTCGATTGCAAGACTCGGCATTTCTTCAACTGCCGCAATCATGTCCCTGCCGCTGGTCGAGGGGTTGCTTTCACATCTGTTGCGGGGAGACGTATTTCCCATGAGAACTGTAGAATCGTCTTCTGTAGTTAATTTTTTTCTGCCGGAATTTTCCCTAATGATCGCCATGCTCTCAAGTATCGAATCAAACGGTGGCTGCCCACCGGATGCGGCGCCATCAAGATCATCGTCCCCAAGTAAACCATCCGACAAATCATCAACTGTCGAGGCTGAGCCATACCTCTGGTCCGACGATGATCTTGATGATCCCTTTCTTTCGATGGGTGGCTCACTCAGATTGTTGAATTTATCATGGTAGCCGAGTGGGCCCACTTTATCGTCTTGAAACGATGAATCCATCAGCGACCCCAGCCTTTCAGTCGATGTCGCCAATCCGTTCTCTCCAGTCACATGATCCGAGTTCCCAGGCAGTCCAATGCCTAAGTCAACAGACTGCTTCCGCCGCGCTGATTCCCAACGCTTCTTCCACCTCCACAAATCCTGATCCTCTGCCATGGGGTCATCATCATCAAAATCACAGTCCTGATCTTCGTCCAACGGCGGTACTCCATTTCCCGTGTCGCTCATCTCAGCGGAAGGCATATTATGAAAGAGTCTTCCATCACCAAAATCCTTTCCATTCGGTTCTAACTTTTCGGCTTGCTTCTGCATGGCTAATTCCCACCGCTTCTTCGACCTCCATAAGTCCTGATCCTGTGCAATAGGGTCTTCATCATCCAAGTCACCGTCTGGATCCGCGTCCGGCAGTCCTACGCCGTTTCCTCTGTCACTCGTCGTCGAGGAGGGCATACTGTGAAAGAGTCTTTCATGATCAGTATCCTTTCGATTCTGCTGCGGTTCTAAATTTTCGGCTTGCTTCTGCATTGCCAATTCCCATAGCTTCTTCGACCTCCATAAGTCCTGATCCTCTGCTACAGGGTCCTCGTCATCATCGATGTCAGAGTCACATTCACCTTCTATCCTCTCCGCTACATCCTTCATTACATCATCTGCTGTCTCTACGGAAGGCAAGGATGGAAAGCGTTTATCATCCGTAGGGCCACTCTCCATCTTTCCTGGGAGACTTTCGTCTTTCTGCGGGTACGGAACAGAAAAATCCTTAATAAGCGGTTCGTCCCTGAACTTTCCGGCCTGCTTCTGTAGCGCCGATTCCCAAAGCTTTCTTGACCTCCAGAGATCTTGATCCTCTTGGATGGGGTTCTCATCGTCGATATCGGAATCTGCATTGTCTTCCAAGTCTGCTGCAACAGTTCCGTTATTTTTCTTCTGGGAGGCTCCCTCATATGAAAAATTTCTGTCATGGCTGTCATGCGCAAACTTTGTCAAACTCTGAACTCCACCTTCAGAAAATGCAGCTGGCATGCACTCCGCGTCGCGATGTTCTCCAATATCTCCATGCCCACCTTCACCTTCGAAAAGAACATCAAGATCCATGGAATTACTTCGGCTATGCTGCAAACGTGAACCACTGACGTTGAGCTCAACTTGATCGAACTCCATTGATCTGCCTATTTTTCGTTCTCCACGATAACTGCCATTCTGTGGGACAAATGTTGCTGACCCGTTGCCATCCTCCACTCCAGCCGGCTTAAAGTCTATGTCACGCTGCGAGCCTACACTGTGTCCATGTTCTCCTTCCGCTTCGGCAACAATATCACGATCAGCAGAATTACTTCTTCCACGTGCCATCCTTGACACATCGGCGTTGCCGTCACATTTTTCCAAATCCGTTGACTTGACAAGCTGTCTTTCTCCGCGATAGCTACCATTCTGAGGAACAAATGTTGCTGATCCATCGTTCCGCGCAGATCCAGTTGGTGTGACATCTATGTCCCGATACGAGTGCACGCTACCGGCAAAAACGGCATTGAGTTCAATAGATTCACTTCCAAGGCGCATTATCCGTGAATCATCGACGTTGTTCTCATTCTGTTCAACATCCATGGTACTTTTTTCTAGTACTTGCTCTCCGCGATAACTCCCATTCAGAGGGACAAATTCGTCCGACCCCTCGACCCCTGGCGGTACGAAAGGGATATCTCGAGGTAGATCTCCGGGCTTGGATACTTTTCGTTCACCTCGGTAGCTAGAGTCTTGTGGTTCTGTAATCACCGGAGAGATATCTAGGTCGCCAGTGGACACAAACGCAATTTCGTTTATTCGAGGGGAGACCAACAAAGGAGTCATCCCCGAGCCTATCGCATCAGTCGCACTGTCGTTATTGCGATCTTTATCGTCGTCTCTAAGGTGAATAAAGGAGTCACTATCGACCAAGCTGTCGCCTTGGACTGAAACAGCGAGGGGTTGAGCATCCTTGGACCATGATGTAGAATCGATCGAACGGTCATCATCATCATCGTCTTCGTGCTTATTGGTGGACCCGCTGCTCCCGAAGACGACCGGGACATTCCTTGGTGCCTCCTTCATCGTTATTTACGAGAACTTTTTACTCCTTTCACTGCGAACGAAGACAACCTTGCGAGGAAATGGTCGCTAACTTGGAATGAGGATATGTTGGACGATTGAAAGATAGGTACTAGGTAGGTTAGAGACCTGCGGCAGCAAAAGAAGGACACGGTGACGGAAAAGCCGGATTTACAGTTAACACGTGGCACAAATGCCGAAAGTACGAGGATTCCAGAAAGCGATAGTAGGAACGATACTTGGCTACCAGCAGTCCACGGAATTTTGGGCATATCGCTAATACGGCTGATTAAGGTGCATCTTCCAGTTCGAACACGGAGTTACTACGAATAAGTGTCCCATGACGATGACTTTCGATCCCCGCAGGAAATCACATAATAGTAATCGTAAATGAACCTCGCCTTCCTAAGTCGACACAAATCCTTTATATAAGATTTCAAGGAGGAGGGCAGTTTCAAACAAATCTGATCCACAGACGGTAGGGAACGGAAAGAAGTCCTATCGCTGTCAATCGGTTTTTCTTTAACTCCTCACAGGATGTTCTCAAGCCGCAAAATGCAGAAAACCCAGTCGACTATATGTTGAAGATTCCTTCCGCATGTCCGCTTTAGATCAATACAATTTCCCATGGGACTTCCAAGAGGTTCATAGACAACGCGAAACTACCGTCCCCGATCGTCCTAAAACCATACTGTATTGTCATCACGCCCGACGCCCGAACCATCTACAGAAGATGTACAGTATGTAACGTACATACAAAGGAATGACGGGTGTACGATTCACAACACGATCCATGTCACAGTATACCGCTATGTTGCCAAGAATTCTCGTCGGACAAAATGTCTGCTACTAGAGTGCCGTGATAGTCGTTGTCGTAACATGTACTTGCGGAGCCA
>Ga0194115_10007346_pt1 | contig 10958 bp, 11 predicted proteins | sample TA2MahsurfametaG_3_FD_148656 | JGI IMG/M metagenome (GOLD analysis project Ga0194115, IMG submission 148656) | Freshwater microbial communities from Lake Tanganyika, Tanzania - TA2015002 Mahale S4 surface | ecosystem: Environmental > Aquatic > Freshwater > Lake | place: Tanzania: Lake... | reverse complement strand
ACGATGGAAGAAGAGAGAAGAAATCAACAACCACTACAACTTGAGGATCCGAAGACAATCGAACCGATTGAAGAGGATCAATTATTCGTCGAAATACCCTCACCAGGATTTAAGTTTGCGTCATCGACCGCGGTTGTGGGACAAGGGACAAATCGGCAAGTTCCTAATCTATGCAGGTACGTTCCCGGAAGACCGATCGATACTTTCATATCCTTTCGTATCTTACGAAGAGTCTCAAAATGGTTTATCCCTCTTTCTGTATCACTTCGAACGTAGTATTTGTCTCTGTAACTACTATCCCGGACAGACAATTGTATGGAGTAGCAGTGACGGTTGTGAGCACGCCTTTCATGAACAGTGCATTTTACAATGGTTGATGAAACAGAGAGAAGGTCCGCTGTGTCCATGTTGTCGTAGAGATTTTGTTATTGATCCCTACGATGTCGATGATGAAGATGTCTTCATGGCAGAATTGGAGGAAGATGAAGATGATGAACAGGTATCGAATGGTGGAGTTCAACGTGGAGTATCGACTCGTCCTCTGGAGGATGATGATGATGATGAGGAGGAACTGGCGACGGAGAATCAGTCCGTGTCGACAGTGGGCGGTGATGTCACGGACGATCTTGATCCAGTTATTGCGGCAGAGGCAGCTGCGGCTCAAAATGCTGCTCTTTCGATGCATTTGGATTTATATCCGTAAGGAAAAGGGATTCAGCGTCGGGGGATCGATGCCATGTACTTTCGATCCCCCCACCAAAGCTGTTCGATTTCAACCGGAGGTATTGAAGGAAATGTCCGCATATTCTTGGAGTGAAAGTCGCACCTTGCGTGTGATACATCCCCAAAATGCCTTTTTCCTTTGCTATCGAACAGACAGGCTAGGGTTGCTATCAAGATTTCTTGGTTGGACTGTATTGGGACGGAATATGTAGGGTGCGGAGTGAAAGTGTGTCCAAGTTGGAAGTGGGCCAATCTTTCGTGTATCCTACCTACCTATGTAGTAACGGACCCAAGAACTGGCATTTTTCCTAGTACTGTAAGTTAGTCGTGAAAATCGAGTCGATGACGTCAAGGGTGTCAAGTTTCTGGACAACAATTGCCGATCTTTCCATCGGAAGCATCAACTAGCCCGAGATTCTGTTTGAAAATGGACGATGGTCAAGGACCCCCCCTCTCCCCCAAATACCAAGAAATACCTCAACATAGTCAGACCAGCAGAATGAAAAATATTGTAGCATAAAGTTTGTTTCAAAATGGGCGTTCGATAGCATTAGGTGGATAAATGCCTATTTCAAAATGTAGCAAGATATGTCATAGCGCGGAAGGTTGTGAAAATGTGACAAACGGACACAAGGAATAATCACTGTCAAACAAAAAAGAAAGCTCTGTAGCTTTTACATGTCGTCCATCAAAAACAGACCAAAGTTTTCGAAACTGGAAGAGGGCCAAACATGCCCTGAATTCCGAAGCCCTGGACTTGTCAAATGCGGATTGTCACACTGGTGGTGGTGATGCTGTTGGACTACCATCTGGTGACGACATCGAGTTCGAAACGGTGAATCTGCAAGGAATTCATTTTCTCGAGATGGACGGTAGAGTGCACACATTGCAATATCTGTAAGAGCCATGCTATTCGTAACCGCGCAATGTCTGGAAGGGAAACTAGTGTCGGATGTTCGGAATGTCATCTCTGGATTTTCTTCCGACTGATTCCTTGTACGGACGATGCTCTCGAGGACCTTCTGGCTTTGAGGAGGCATGTGATCCAACTTCGTCTGAATATCCCCTTCATGGATCTCATTTTGTCCATTTTTCGGACTCGACATTATCCCCCTGACAATCCTCTGAAACATACAGTAATCCCTATGGTCGGCCACCATCTCCTGATACATGAGTTGTCGTTCAGAGGGTGTCCGCCTCATTGATCGTTCAATGCGGATGGGTTTGGACATGGAGAAGTTGTTTGTTTGACTACTGTGAGTATGAGTTATAATAACGCTTCCGTGTTCCGATGCTGAGGCTTTCATCCCTTGAGGGTATCCTTTCGAAAACTACCAGAAAACACGTCGTTTCCCCAACAACGAGAAAAAAATGGACGGCAGATGAAGCTTCAAAGATGTCTTCGGTCTTTGCGATGAAGAATTTCGCTGTCCGATATTTGTGTCACCTGCTTCGACCGACGGAGCCAATCAAAATTCGTTCATTCGATGTCTGACCGCCATCCGTATATCCGGTGGCAGACCAACGAATCTTCAACGAAAGAATTTTGCGATGTGACAGTGAATATTTTGTCAAGCTTTACTCTTCGCCATCAAACACCAGAATACGGTTAGATGTGGCAGGAACGAATAGAGGTGTAATGTACATTCAATATCTGCATGAAATGATTCCACTACGGTACGAAAGGGGTAGAAAAGATCAAGACTACCCCCTCAAGGTAGTACTAGGCTGCTTCTTCGAACGTAGGCGAAAGATCGTCTGCGTTCGCAGACACAATAATGACTCGGTCATGGGGAAGGAAGGAAGGAAGTAACAAAAACAGCAGTATGATGGCTTGTTCAGCTGCCGACTGTGAGCTGAGGTGCGGGTTGACCTGTCAGCAAACTCGGAAAGCTAGGGTTTCTGGTTTCTTTGCTGGTTTACGGCATGGGGCTTCGGATCGTTCTCGTGAAACACCATCATATCACATTATCACTATAATTAGAATTTTGATGGCGCCTGTCATCCCTCCGTCAACCATGTACCGCAAGTACAGAAGATGAGAACTCGGCCTTTTTCCTGAGAACCATCCCGGCAGTCGAAGGGTGTCAAAAAGCATGACGTTGCAAATTTGATCATTGACATCATCGAATCTCAGGAGCTTTATCAATGCCAATTGAAATATGCCTACATGTTCTTCGACACGCTGGCACGGAGTTCCCTTGAGAGGGGAAGAGACTTGTTAAACGTACAGTACTGCGTAAAGCGCTCTTGATTCGGGTCCCTTTTTTGTTCTGGTTCTTCTTTCTTGTCTTTCTTCCTTCTCCGAAATGGGAGGTCTTCAAATTCCGACAGACGTCAATTTCTGCCCCAACTGATAGAATTTTTTCCCTTGTTCGCATCCGTCCATCAGTTCTTTGATGCACTTTGTTTACAAGAGGAGAAGAAATCAGAATAATGAATGTTCAATTCTTGGAACGATCTATATCTCCTCTACATCGACAGGATAGTAGTGATGAGGATGGAGAAGATGAGATGATGATGAATCCGAGACAGTGGCTCGATGAATCTATGTCACGTGCCGACTTACGGAGAAGTTTACTCCCCGTGAATCTTAACATTACTCGATTCTCTTTGAAGGAAGGTCCTTGCGCCATTTCTGAGGCTGATCGTACCAAGAAAGGAGATGATAATATCATCCTCTCATCAGGGAAGAAGGCATGGGAGGAGAGTGACGCACACGAACGGACCATTCATTGGGATGATCCGGCGGAGCAGGAGACGGTACCACCAGGTCATCTCTCCGTCTCGACTACTAGTCGGACGACGGAAGCAATCCCCATATTGAAGGGATCATTGACGAAATCATCTTCTGAATTACGATTGGAAGAGGGGGAATTCATTGCTGACTATCGTGATCACTGTATGTATACTCGTATCCTGAATGGGATGACGAATGATCATCATCATGAATCATGGAATCAAGACACGATCGATACGATAAGGAATATCATGGAAACTCGTCACCATGCCTTTGATCAACATGAGATTCATTCATCACCACCACATTCCTCCTTCTGCATGGGTAGGATTCCAAGAAGTCCAACTGATTCTTGTTACAGTGCCGATGGTGAAAGTGAAGATGGGATGACACCCTCCTCTCTAGATCATCGGCGACTTCCAGCCTTGATCCATGATCCAGTCTCATCACTCTATCAGGTTGATCTTGATGTATCAGCCCGTCTATCACTGATTGTACAGAATTCATTGTGTGATAGACATATTCTCCATCCCGAACATTCCATGCCAGAGAATACTACGACTACGTCTGCTCCACTCCCGTTGTATGTGGCGTTTGATACAGATGCTATCCATCTTGATGAAGCCCTCTTTGAAATGGATGACATGTAGCCCCATTCTAGCTCTTTGGCATTGACGGGGTAGAGAGGGAGGGAGTCCAATGCTGGGACTCTTCGTATTTAAGAAAGGAAACGGGGTGAATGGCCATTCCCTACCCTACTTTCATCTTTTGCATGCTATTTTACACAATTTTAACTGCTACTTATTTTACACCAAAATAAAACAATAAAAACCACATTTGAAACCATTAACTCTGCCTAATGCGATGATACCCAACCAGCCAAGAGTGTAATATGACTATGATAAAGAGATCGACGAGGAAGTAGGAACGGAAAAGGCTGTCCTTTCCCAGCAGAAAACGCTCTCTACTAGCTAGTACCTTATTTAAAAAAAATGTCGAAAAACTCGAGAGTCAAGATGACTTTTGATTGGCTCCTTCATTCGTGGCTGTGATGGGACGTGTCATACACAGGACAGGCTGAGATTCAAGTTCTCTTTTTTCCTTTTTCTGTCTATGCATATGTTACAAACAGAGACATGGAACATGTGTGGACCCGACGCGTGCAGAGAGCACGCTTTTCTATTTTTGATTTAGGGTATGACAAAGAAATGAGAACTTAAAGGTTGCTGTTCCTTGACACCTGACACTCCGACATCCATCCATTCTTCATTGAAAACCCATAGACGATGAAGGCCTCCCTTTTTTCCGTTTGACAAGATTCTCTTGCACCGAATCCACTTCACCAAGAACGTGCTTCTCCGCGTACTACTGGAAAGCGGCCCATTCGTGGGACTCAATAAAAAAGGAGATTTAAGAGCAATGGCTGAGTCATATATATGAAAAGGCCTTGCAAAGGATGTCGTTAATTCCGTGTCGTACGGGTAAACTGTATCAGAGAGTCGGTACGATGTTTTCCTTCTTTTATCCTCGTCCATCGAACTCTTTTGTGACCTTGAACTCCGATTTTCGGAATCAAAACGTCGGCTAATCCGACCATCCATCCATTCGTCTTCTTCCAGGGTGGTGATTGTTCTTGTTGTTGTAATTGCATCCCGATACACCATGATCTTTCGTATCTTGGATTTCTCTGCATCACCACTCTATCATCTGGACAATACCTGCGGTAGTAGTAGAAACAGGAGGGATGAAACTAGTAGGACGACGGGGCAAGTACCGGTAGCACCCTTGTTATCGCCGACGACTTCCACAGTCGTGAGTCGGAAGTCGAAATCGTACTACAAGCGTCAACGATCATCACGAGGAAGAAAAGGACGTCGACGACGACGAGAATCTCCTCCAAGAATGCCTTCTCACGAAGAAGAAGGCTACTCAACTAAATCTCAAGAAACTTGGTTGGAATGGAAACGATGCCTTCCCGAGGTTCTTCTGGAGAACGACTCGATATTGGGCTCTTCGTCCGATTACCACCTACTATTGGAATCGATTTCAAAGAGCCATGGGGCTTCTCAGTCATCGATGAGCCCTACTACCAGTCTAAAGGAGGTATCGACAAGTTTGACAACAACTGCTGCTGCTAATTCTACGAAACCTATTCCGATACTACAAGATGCTACAAACCGAAAATCCTCATTATCATTATTATTTTTATCATCATCGTCATCATCATCACAAGAACCATCATCTAGTAGACGATTGGTCTCAGAACAACAACGACAATTGGCAATGTATGCCATGGCCGATTATCGAGATGAACGGATGTATACACGTATCATCGAAGCGATGCTAAAGGCCCATGAGACACGGCCGACTATTGATTCGATGAATACTATACAGGGAATCATGGACATTCGACGACGACATATCCAAGACTTTTCACCATCAGTATTATTATCATCATCAAGCCCCACCGCCCACTCCTCCTTGTTTTCGTGGCTAAATCATGATAGGCACAATACGACGACGACAAAGACCAGGATCGGACACAGGGACGAAGTTTTACCATCGTGGCATGAATGGTTCCCTCAGGGGAGTCTCCCACATGAGACGGATCATGATGATCGACTGGCCATACCATCATCTCACCACAATGTATCAAGCCAAGCTACTACTGCTACAAATCACGCTACTACCACTACTACTGCAGCTACTACTGCTATGGCCAAGCAGCTATCTCCTTCTTCAAGAACCTCAAATCATTTGCTCGGTACTACTGCTCCTATGGATCGAGAGGGCGAGGAACATCAACAAGAGCAACAATTTGTCTCATTGTTACCAGCTTCATCGTCTTATTCCACTACATTTAACACTTTGTATGATCATCTTCCTCCTCCTGCACCCCTGGAGGAGACAAGTACTACTAGTACGATGATGATGATATTTGAGATGGATGATATCTGAAGAATGACGACGGACTAGTATCAACTGCTCCGTACGAATACACCACGACACATTACATCACAACATTCTCATCCAACTTTATTTTCCTATGGATTTGTCTAATCCAAACATTTTTCATGATGCTATATTTATACAAAAAGAAGAAGAACATTCAAATTATTCACAAGTATCGCCACGATTCTTCTTTGGGTGTGGGCCAAATACAGAATTTGATATGCTAGAAGGAGGAAACGATTTCTTCGAAGCAACCAGACAAGCTATAATATTAGATACATTTTCAAGGTCAATACTTATTTTTCTCATAGTTGTCACAAAGTCAATTCTCCTTTGGCTCGATCCTACTACGAATTTGTAGAATTCCTCATCTATACGAAACGCATCGACGGAGTTATGAACTAGCTAGGAAGGCCATGAAAGGTTGGGGTGACACTCCCTACCGTAAAAACAAACAAGCCTTTTCATTCGGTCTTCTAGTTCCGAAAACAAAGTCTTCCGTTGCATACAAATCGACATGGACCGTCTAAAAACGAACTCTACGAAACGTCGGTCTCAAACGGAAAGGGGTACAAAGCGCGTGGGAAATACCTTCCTTCAGACACCCAGATGTTTTCTCATCATCCATCATTGTTGTGGTCGGTTCGTCCGTCTCCATCGATGGAAAAAGTAGTCGCGTACCCCCCGAATTCCAGTTCGTTCTTTGCTGCTATCCACGATGAACCTTTCCATAGGGATTGGCAGGAAGTATCATCGTCGTCGAAGTTCCCGTTGTTGCCGATGTTACTACTGACTTTTTCGCTGGTGGTTGGTGGGAGGAGGGATCCATGTTTCCGACCGACTGTAAGACTGGTCGTTTGTTGTTGAGATTGTGGGTGGTGGGGTGTGTAGGATGCTGCTGCTGTTGTTGGGGTATGGGTGCGACCGGGAGAGGAGGTGGAGGGACCTGCTGTGTAGTAATAGGACGATTCTCATCTCCTCCCAAGGAAGGTGGTCGACTGGGTCTTCCATACGAGGAACGTGGTCTCGTTGGGAGAATCGTTGTTTCGGTCGCCGTAGCGGTGTTTGCTGTCGCAGTAGTACTACTTGGTTGATAGTCGTCCTCATCGTAAACATCGCTAAACGAAAAGATCGCACTGTTTCGCAAGGAATCCATAGGAGTTGGTGGTGGCATCATGATGGTGGTGGTATTGGTGGTGGGTGTCACTGAACTATTGATGTGGGGTGTGGCAGGCGTCGTCGATGAATCGGTCGTACTGTCGGATACCTTCGCTGCCGGTACTTCTTGTCCTATTGAAGGAACAGCCTCTGGAGGGGCCGCCACCATCGTCGTCACCGGTTTCCTCTCTGGAGGATGAAACGATCTTGGATTGGTTGAAGTTATCGTCGCTTGCGGATGAGAAGATCTTGTGCTAGTCGCTTGTGGAGGAATAGGTCTCTCAGTGCTGTAGCTACCATTTATGGGTCGTGTTGGTTGGACTACCGGAGAAGGTCCTTGGACCGACGGTAGTTTCTGATCTAAGTTGACATTGGGATGTATTGTGTTTCGTTGCCATCCAGTGGGATGGATAGGGCCACTTGAAGAAGACGTGGAAGATGATGAGGCATGATGGTCGGGAACGGAGGATCGTGTATGATCCGATCCTTTTCCACCAACCGCTGGTGGTGCCACTGGCGCGACCACATTCTTGACATGACTTGTAGTCCCGGTTGTCGTCTTTCTGTCTTCCTTCTTATAGTTTGGTTGATCCTTGGGGAAACCAAATTTCGTATTCGCACGTTCAATGTCATATCGGTCTAAGGCTTCCTTGAGGGTCGTCGGTGCCTTGTTGACAGAAAAGCCACTTTCATAGAGGGAATTTCCTAACTTGTCACCAAAGTGTCGTGCAGCACGTTTCATCGCATCCGTAATACTCCCCTTGATGGCATGATCGACCGCAATTGCAAATTGTTTATCCGTCGAATCACCTGTTCCACAATCTTCCCGATAGGAACCTGATGCCTTATGCGTTAGTCGGACCATGGCAGTATAGACGACACTATATTTTCCTGTCTTGGTATCTTGGATACATTCCTCTCGATTGACTTTGGTTATATCTAAATTCCATCCATCATAACCAAAAATATCATTCAACGTCCTTGCGACGCCATCACCACTAATATAGGTCAATTTCTTATTCCCTGGTCCTGGTCGTGTACTTAATTCATGTCGTAATGGTTTTGTGGCTAATATCCGATCTACCGTAATCGGTCTCCCATTGGACGGATCTCGAAGTACTGAACCATCGGATGGATTATACACCCATTGAAGGTTGTGTTTTGGAGGAAGTTCTTTCAAGTCTATCCTGTACTCGTGACTCGTCGGGGCCGCCATAGGACTGCTACTCCCAAGGAGAGGATCATCTGAATTCAAAGATACTGGCAAAGTGGGCAACATAGAGTTTTCCAGGTTTTGCATTTGATAGTGAAGACTGATGTTGTTGTTCTTGTGATGTGGATTGTTTTTGGAGGAGGTCGCAGTGGTGGTCGTCCTTGCGTGGTTGTGTTGTTGGCGGGAAATTCCAGGGTTGCCATTCATCCTTTTTTGACCTTGTAGTTCAGGATGTGGATTTGTGGTTGTTTGATGCTACAAGGATACGCTTTACAGTCCGAAAGGAAGAACAACAAGAACAGCAACAAAGGTTCGGATACCGTACACCACCATACTCTTCAAAGGCTTTCCCATGTGACGACGAGCCTCTCCCATTCTCGCATCAGTTGGGATTTGAGACTGTTGATGTGTTGTTGTTGGGGGATGAAACATATGCCCTCGGAAACGCTCTATAACGATTTGCAAGGCTAACAATTTTAAAGTTCGCGCCAGTCGATCCTGAATTCCTCTTATGTACGTATTGCTATGCATATGTAAGGTATGTATCCTATACAGAATGTGAATCCCAATGCTGGTCGGAATGGCGAGATATCTACCATGTCGGTGGTAGTCTGTTGATGGATCGGTTCCTCTACTAGATGACTGCCTTACGGCATACATAGCTGCAAATGGAAATGTGTGTTTGTGGCGTGTGTGTGACAAAGAGAAAGAGACGATGCAACCCCAAAAAAGATTGGGATGTATTTTGGCGGCCCAACCGACGTGTAGAATAATACCCAAGTACTATGATACTTGTCAAAAACGGAAGACACGACGATATCCTTCACCCCCATACACTTCAACAATGACTATGGCCATACCATCTAGAAGATAGGACATAGATGAAGTGCAGTATCGGGGGTAGGACACGTCTATAGTATGGATATCTGTTTCAGGTCTATCCCATCCCGACCTTTCATTTGCACAAATGATTTTGAATTTTTTGGGGTACAAGAACAAAACAAGATAGCCAATTTAAAGCGCTATGTATTGTTCTCGCATTTTTCACCGTCTTTTTTTTTCTTTTGAGCCATTGCGCTCGTGATAAACCAAATAAGGGGTTGGAAAACAAATTCAACCGAAACGCGAAATCACTTCCTAATGGGAAGTGAGACAAGGTGTAGAGAGACCAATCCAATTTAGTTCTTGGTTCCGATGAGGGAAAGGAACATGTTGAAGGCCACTTGAACACCATTGATGAAAACAAGTCGGTGCTTGGTAGAGATGAACTTGAAATTGACAGCATGGACGATGGGCCATACCTTCCAAGATCCTTGGCAGGCTGAGAGGAGGTCATTCTTGATCTTATCTCCAATCGTCGCAAAGGAATCACCATTCACAAGACCAAGGTAGGTGAAGAAGACAGTCATAAAGATGGGGCACCAGATGACTTGATCGAAGGAGACCTTCTTGGCGACGGCAAGGCCGTCATTTCCAGGAATGAACTTGTCCAACCAATTGTAAAAGTAATGACCCGATGGTCCATGGTAAAGGAAACCAAAGGCAGATAGAGTAACGAATCGCTTCACATCGAAGGGTCCTCCAGAAATGAAAATCTATATAACAGAAAAGCAGCAAGGGGATGCCCGACCCCCAAAAAACACAAGTGTGAGGAAACAGGCGAAGGTACATGACAAACATCCAGCATTACGACCACGAACGATCGACGAAGTAATGAGCGCATGTCACTTTGGTCCCGACCAAATCCGCCTACGAAGCCAAAGCCAATTCTCTCATATTATGACATACACCCTGGTCGGAATTCATGACGAATCGTCATCATATACAACAAAAACATTAAAAACAAACGTACCTGTGCCAATAGATCACCCAAGGCCCAACCCACAAGCGACGTGCAAGACTTCGCCGTCAGGGGGTGCTTATCAAGGGCTTCGTTATAGGCAGCCCATCCAGGTACGGCACCACCACGGACCTTGGTGGGGTCACGGAACAACGGCGTGTTGACAACCGAATCCTTACGGAAGGCAGACTTGGTAAGATCGACCGTCTTTTGTTGAGAGATCGGACGAGGGGAGACGCCAAAGGCAGTCGCAACCGACAAGAGACTGAGAAGAGTAAGGAGCTTCATTTTCTTTTTTAGGGGGGGGGGGGGGGGGTTTAGGGTTTTTCCCG